>Ga0207996_1000569_pt1 | contig 31550 bp, 47 predicted proteins | sample AntAceMetag02UKG_FD_184773 | JGI IMG/M metagenome (GOLD analysis project Ga0207996, IMG submission 184773) | Saline lake microbial communities from Ace Lake, Antarctica - Antarctic Ace Lake Metagenome 02UKG (SPAdes) (version 2) | ecosystem: Environmental > Aquatic > Non-marine Saline and...
ACCAGTCGCATCCAAATTTCCATTCAACAGAACAAGCAGCCTCATCAGGTGTCTGAGCGGTAAAGGTAAAATCAGTGCATTCATCTTCATCAATATAATAGATTGGACCATTAGCTGTATATTGGTAAAACTCCTTTATTGGATTCCATGCAGATTTAAACCAATTATCCTTCTCATCAGCACTAATAATAGTGTATCCAGAACTCTGATATATTCTAACTTCATCTATAGAATCACCACCACCACCAAGCAAATTACAAATAGTAACTGTATAATCAACAGGAATACCAGCTGTAGACCACTCGGGGTTTATTTCAGGATTTGAATCATGAGAAGTTGTACTAATCGGAACAGCACTAACAAAACTAAAACCAAAAGTCAATAATAGCAACGAGAAAACCACCAAACTAATACATGTTTTTTCCGATTTCATATCCAACTAAAAACATATATCTATTTAACACTTTCGCCAGTTTTTCATCACTAAACATTAGTACCTGTAACTTTCAAGAAAATTCGGATAAAATATTTTACTCAAGGATAAAGAAAACAACATCACCGTCGATAAAAGCCAAAAAAGATTTAGACGATTCACTAAAAATCAACCACCTATATATATACCACAATAAAATAACACACCAACTCTCAACAGCCTTCGCCCTGTTCTCCAGTATTGCAAGCACGTTCTTGACAGCCTATTTTATAGCCACATGAAAAACACTCACGATACCAGCCCATTCTAAATACATGTAAATTCGCCGCACCCATCCTACAACTTTCAACAAATTCATCCGGGATTTGCCCAGGTGCACCCCCATACTCCACCCATTTTTTTGGGCATTCTCCACCATCAAACAAAACCTGCTTCTCTAAAACTCCATCCATAACAATTCACAAGCATAAATATATATAAATTTTTATATGATTAATAAGTATCTTCAGTTACAACAAAGCCTTTAAACCATCACCCCGATTTCTAATCCTAAAGAGGCATAATATGTGGTCATTATATAAAAAAACCGAGGACGATTCAGGCGATGGGGCAAATTTATTCAGTAGCTCAAGCGAAGAACTTCCGCCCCTAACTTTCTCAAACGGAAAAACCCAAGCAGACATAGTCAAAGAAATCCTAGACGCAATTAATGACGGCAACAAAATCATCTTCATCAAAGGAGTTTGCGGCTCTGGGAAAAGCGCAATCGCCCTAAACCTCGCAAGACATTTCAAAAAAACTTCCATAGTCGTCCCAATAAAATCCCTCCAAGAACAATACGAAACAGACTACACAAAAAAACAATTCATCCTCAAAGACAAAAAGCCTCTAAATATCGCAGTCATCAAAGGCAGAAATAATTTCAGATGTCCGTTCAGCGGAGAAAGAGCCGACGACCCAGAACTCCCTTGTACAATTGAAATCCGAGACAAAAATACAGAACAACTTCTAAAATACGTCGACATGAACCCAGAAGTAGAAAAAGGAGATTTTTCCACAGCCTCCGACGTCAAAAGAATGAATATCGCACCAGCCTGTCCATACTGGGCTCCATTAATGCCCGCAGAAGTAAATCCAAAAGGTCTCCCAGAAACCAACAAGAAAAAATACGAAGCAATCTGCGGAAAAGAATACGCCTTATTCTGCAGAAAAACTGGCTGCGGATATTATGACCAATACAAATCCTACAAAGACGCTGATGTCCTAATCTTCAACTCAATGAAATATCAAATCGAAACCCAAATGGGACGAAAGCCAAAAACAGACCTAGAAATAATCGACGAATGCGACGAATTCTTAGACAGCTTCGCTAACGAAAGAAAAATCAACCTAAACCGACTCCACTCTGCCCTCTCAAGCCTAGTCCCAAAAGACCAAGAAAAACGAACCAAAGTCAAAGAACTAATTCATGAAATAAACGACATGCTTTTCTCCCCACCAATAGTTGACATTCAAAAAATAAAATCTTCCCCAATTATAAAACTAATAGAAACAGTCCTTGAAAATCCAAACCTCGCCGAAGACGAAGAACTCAACTATTACAATAGCATCGTAGAGATTGCCAGAATATTCGAAAACCTCCTAGACGAAACATACATCGCAATCGACAAAATAGAAAAAGACAAAAACCAAAAAGGATTCTTCTCAAAAAAATCCGAAGACACCATTATGGTCAGCCTAGTCTCAATCAACCTCGCCCAAAAACTCCAAGAACTAGTAGACCAAAACAACGTCCTAGTTATGATGTCAGGAACATTACATTCAGAGCAAGTCCTAAAAGACATCTTCGGCCTAGATAGCTTCAAAGTAGTTGAAGCCGAAACAAAAAACCCAGGGAAAATCTACAAACAACGAACAGGCCTCGAAAGAAACTGTAGCTTCTCAAACTACAAAAATGGGACAATCACAAGAAACATGTATCTAAAAATATTAGATTTGTGTATGGCAAATGCAAAGCCCCCAACGCTAGTCCATGTCTCAGCATTCAAAGATCTCCCAACCGAAGAAGAAAATGCAAGACTAAAATTCGACAACCTAATAACTCAAGAAAGATTAAGAGATATCCAATCCCGAGGTAACACAAACATCGACGAATTCACATCAGGCGAAGAAGACATTCTCTTCACAACGAAATGTTCAAGGGGAGTGGACTTCGCCGGAGAAAAATGCAATTCAATCGTCGTCACAAAATTTCCCTACCCAAACATCCAAGGACTATTCTGGAAAATCCTAAAACAAGAACAACCAGAAAAATTCATGGAATTCTATATGGACAAAGCCAGAAGAGAACTAGTCCAAAAAGTAGCAAGAGGAGTAAGGTTCAAAGGCGACAAAGTTTCACTATGGTCACCAGATGTTAGAGTCATAAACGCAAACCTAGACTAATCATCGAATATCACAACTACCATTAGCATCACACCCACCACAAAATTCTCGCTTTTCGTTCGCAGCCCACTCTCTAAAATATCTCTTCTGGAAATCTCTCTCAACTAAATAATCCCAAACATCATACTTAGTTAGCCAATCAAAATAAACCCCCCTTTCCCTAAGTTGCTCTTGGTAATGAGGCAACTCATATTCCATTAATTCTTTCAACCTCTCACACGTCATTTCAGCCTCGGACTTCTCTAGTTTCCATAAAAAAATCAACCAAAATTCTCACTTAATAATTTCCAATATATTCTCTACCCAATATATATAACCCTATCTTCACTAGTGTATATATTGAAAAACATTTAAATATATTTTTCTCTATAAATAATAAGATGAAAAGAAAAATAATCAAACAAGGACACAACACATTAACAATAACTCTTCCCAGCAACTGGAGTAAAAAATTTAATTTAATGCCAGGAAAAGAAATAGATTTAATCGAAAAAGATAACGGACTTTTTATTACAACAGAAAAAACCAGCGAAAGGAAAAAAGCCGAATTCAACATAGAAGGTATGGATATCCCAACCATTTGGAAATATTTCATGGCCGTTTACCGAGAAGGTTACGACGAAGTCCTAGTTAAATTTGATCCAAAACAAACATTTGACGACCCCTATAAATTTTTCACAACCCACAAACTCGACCTAAGATATAAAAAACAAAGAGAAAAGAAAAATGTCCTAGGCGCTTTGCAAGGATTCGTAGACCGATTTATCGGCTTTGAAATCGTTGAGCACGGAAAAGATTTCATTTTAATAAAAGAAATGGGCGAAACAACAAGCAAAGAATTTGACAATTCCTTAAGACGAGTCTTCTTATTGATTCAACAAATGACAGAAGAGACCCTGGGGGCCATAAACAAAAATAACTCCAGCAACCTAATAAATATACACAACGTCGACGTCAACCTAGACAAATTCCACGATTATTGCATTCGAATCCTAAACAAAACAAGCAACCAAGAATTAAGAAAATCCGAATTATTATTTTCAACCCTATGGCTACTAGAACTTATCGGAGACGAATTCAAAAACATATCATTCCACCTATTACGAGATTTCCCAAATGAAAAATTCACCAACATAAAAAAGCTAGCCAAGGCAACAAGCGACACCTTCAACATTTATTACGATTTATTTTACAAATTCGACCCAGAAAAAGTCAATAAAATCTCGAATATTGATAAAGAAATTTTCTTAGAAGCAGCCGAGCTATACCAAAAAGCAAACGAAGACGAAAAAGAAATATTCCACCATCTAAGAATGATAGGGAAATATCTCAACGCGCTAACAGAACTACGAATTGAAATGGAATTCTAATCGGTACTCTCTTCTAAATCAGCCTCAGCCTTTTCAAGCGAGAAAGCAGCATCAGTCAAAATCTTCTTCTCATCGCCGTCGGATTCTTGCGCTTCTTTCGTCACAAGCTCTCCAGCTAACTTGACATGCTCTTCAGCCAGTTCTAAATTTTCTTTATTCATACTCTAAACAAATAATTAGAATATATAAAATTAATGATATACAATTTCATCTCGCGACCATTAGAATAAGGGAACGCCCACACCCCGAATCGAACGGGGATGCCCTTTCAGGCCCGGTTTTCTAGACCGGTGCAATACCATTATACGATGTGGGCCCAATACGATGCGGCTTACTAAAACTTAACAAATCTAACTATTTTAAATCTAACTACATCAAAATGTAAACATAAATTTATAATCCAAACCAACATTAACTTAAGTATGGCAAAAAAGAAGAAAAAAGAAGACTCAAAATTTCTAAAATATCTAGGCAAAAGCCTACTTTTCATAGTAAAACTACCATACTATTACGTCAAAGGTTCATACAAACTCGGTAAAAAAATATCAGAAAAAAGCAAGGTAGAAAAGGTAAAAGTAAAAAGAAATGCCATTAAACCAAAACACGAAGAATTCAAAATCATCCATATAATAGAAGGCGACTACTTCAAGTGGATAGACCACGTTTCAAAATCCGACAGTCAAATAGGAATAATCTTAGGAGCAAGAGGATCAGGTAAAACCGCATTCGGAATAAAATTTCTAGAAAATTTCCACTCAAGACACAAAAAAGAATGTTTCGCAATAGGATTCAAAGAAGAAGAAATGCCCTCATGGATAAACGTCGTCTCAGACATAGAAAAAATCAAAAACAACTCAATGGTCTTAATTGACGAAGGAGGAGTCCTGTTCAATTCAAGAAGTTCAATGAGCAACGCAAACAAACTACTAAGCCAATTAATAATGGTAGCGCGACACAAAAACATCAGCATAATATTTATTTCACAAAACTCCTCAAACCTCGAAGTAAACATTCTAAGACAAGCCGACTTCCTAGCGCTAAAACCCTCCTCACTTCTACAAAAAGAATTCGAAAGAAAAATAATCCAAAAAATTTACGAATCAACAAACGAACATTTTGAAAAATTCAAAGAACATAAAGGAATAACTCACATTTATTCAAGCAAGTTCAGAGGATTCATAGCAAACCCGCTCCCATCATTCTGGAAAGAAGGAATAAGTAAAAGTTTCAAATAAAAATCAGCTTGGTATTGAAACGATCTTAATTCCACCAAACTCTTCAACTAATTCAATAACCTCATTCTTTAGCCCCTTCATCTTCAATTTTAAATCCTCCAAACGACGATCCTCTTTGATATTCTCCAACTCAATAATTTCTCGTTCTTTCACAGTTCCGTCAATCTCCTTCAATTTAACGACGGTATAATCAACTCCAACTTTCTTACGTTTCTCATCTAACTCAAGTCTTTTTTTCTTAATCAAATCAACCTGATTATTAATTTCAGAACTTTTCATATTGCAACTCACTAATAAAGCAAGCAATCTTTCTCCATTATCTTCAAAAAATTCTGAAACAAAATGCGCCCTATAATCTTTAACAGTCTTAAGTTCCCTTTCGTTTGAATGAGTAAGGGTTGTTAATTTTTTAAAATCAATGAGTTCCTTCAACCGACCGACTTCCCCATCTAACCCAACCTCAAACTTTTCAATATTCTCTCTAACCTTTAATCTCAAAGCATGTTCCGAACTATTCAAAATTTCCTCAATCTCACCCCTCAATCCCTTTTCTTTATTCATAGCCTCATCAATTTTCTCATTCCTCACCATAATCCCTTTCTCAATTTCCATAAAATTATTATTATTAATCTTCTCAAGTTTTAATTTAATCTTATCAGTCCTTTTCAAATCATTAATCAACGATTCACCAATCTCCTTAAGCATTCCATTATAAAAAATTCGAATTTCATTCCGAACAGCTGCCATCTCATCCCCAATCAAATAAGTAGCCCGTCCATAAAATACAGCACTAGTCTTTTCAAAATGCATGAACATCTTATTAAGTTCCCGAGCAAAATTTTCCAAATTGTTCTTATCGAGTCCATTCAAGTCTCTCAATAAAACACGAACCGAATTAACATAATTATTCAAACCCTGTCTAACCAAAATTTTCGTCCGCTCGTGTTCTTTCTTAGATTTAAGATCAATTTTCTCCAACCCTTCCAGCTTAGATTCAACAGAAATATAAAATTCCTTCAATTTATCCTCAGCTTTCCTAAGCGTCTCTGTCTCATTTCGCAAAAGTATTTCTACCTTTTTCTTAATCCAGTCTTCAATATCGCTAAAACTAATATCCTCAACTTTCACTTCTGACGAAATAGCTTTCCTATTTCTAAAAAATTTAAAAATACCCATGTCAAATAAAAATAATCCAGATTTATCTAGTTTACGCATCTAGCTATCACCACACCAATTCAATCTAAGTAAATTAGAATAAACGCCCACACCAGGAGTCGAACCTGGGCACCCCGAAGGGTCAAGAGTTCCAGTCTTGTGCAATACCGTTATGCGACGTGGGCTTAATGGGACACACAAAAATCACTTTAAAAAATTAAGCATTCAAAGAATTCTTAAACATCAAAATATTTAATATAACATGACAAAACTCATCGAACTTTCAAAATTATACGAACTCAAAAGAATCGACAGACTAAGCACAAACGGCAACAGAAAAGAAAGCGTCGCAGAACATTCTTGGAGCTGCCTAATTCTAGCAGATTACTTCCTCTCAAAAATATTAACAAAATTAAATAAACAAAAAGTCTACGACCTCCTAATCTACCACGACATAGAAGAAATTGAAATCGGAGATACGCCACTACACCCAAACATCAAAAACGAAAACTCCGAAACCACCCCCAACCTAAACTTTCTAAAAGAATTACCAAAAACTCAATCCACTAAAATTTCAGAATTACACAAGGAATACCGAGAAAGAAAAACACCAGAAGCAAAATTCGCAACAGCAATAGACAAATTAGATCCCTTAATTCAAGGTTTAGACCACAAAGAAAAATGGACAAACTGGACAGAAGAATTCATAAGGAAACACAAAGAAAAATACTTTGAAGACTTCCCAGAAATCAAAAAAGAATTCAATGAACTCTTGCGATATCTTAACCAAGAAAAATATTTCAATCAATAATCAATCTACATAAAAGTTTTCACAATAGCACTTTCAACAGCCCGTTCATTCCCATCAGAAACACAATAAAATATACCCTCTTCCCTATCATCAAATACCCCTTTAGATTGAGTCCTCTGCCCCCTCTCCCTAGCAACAACAGCAACTTCCTCATCATCAACATTCACCAAATAAATATCATCACCCCAATCAGCCTTTAGATGAGATCTCAAAGGACTACCAAAAACAAAAGCCACGCTAACTATAGTCCTAAGATTCGCCTTACAGTCATAACTAGTATCCCTATCTTTCGGAGCATAAACTCTCCATGTTTGTTCCATAAAAAATCACACAAAACTCACTTTATAAAATTAATTATAGAGCCGCACAAGCCAAATAAATATTAATTCCAATAGTCACATCTCGTAGAATTAAACAATTTAAATTTCTGCAGAAATTTCCCAAAGAATTTTGTACCAACGAAATTTTTGACCTCAGTCCACCATTTCGATCTTAATCTTTACAGTTCTAGGAATAGATATTCTCATAATATTATGAAGAATTTTATCATTAGCTGGCAAGTCAATTACTCTCTTGTGAATTCTCATTTCATATCTATCAAAAGTAGCAGTACCATCCCCACAAGGAGACTTTCGAGTTGTAACTTTCAATCGCTTAGTCGGCAAAGGAATCGGACCACTTATTGGCATTCCAGCTCCACTAGCTATCGTCTTTATCCTATCGATAACTTCATTCAATTTATCGATATCGACACTCTGTAATTTAATCCTTACTTTACTCATATGACATCAACAAAAATTACACTTTTAAACCTTACTGTCCTAAAACAACCATGAACTTCAAACCCACGATCCTAATCATCCTTTTCATAACATCAGGCATCTTCTACTACCAAATAGCCTCATCAAAATCACTCCAAACATCATACGTCCAACACATAACAGATGGAGATACGATAAAATTAGAATCCGGAGAAATCCTAAGACTCGAAGGAATCAATACCCCAGAAAGATCAAAGCAATTCTACAAAGAGGCAAAACAGTTCCTTAATAAAACAATTCAAAATAACAAAATCTCAATCGAAAAAACAGGTCATGACAAATATGGCAGAACCTTAGCCTACATTTTCCTAAACAATCAAAACATCAACGAGGCAATTTTGAAAGAAGGATTAGGAAATTTATACTACTATGAAAAAGACCATCACTACGAAGCCCTCAAAAAAGCCGAAGAATTCGCAAGAACAAATCAACTAAACCTCTGGCAAAAATCACCTAACGAAAACTGCATAGAAATCATAGAATTCAAAACAGACGAACCAGAATCCTTAACCCTCAAAAATAACTGCAATATTATTTTAGAAATCACATACAAAGACGATGCAAATCACATCTACCAAGCAACAATACAACCCAACTCACAATATATAGAAACATTCTCTCACATTTGGAACACCGACGGCGACACAATATACATTCGAGATAGTAACGGGCTTATTTTATTCCACAGATATTAAGTTTTCTAATTCTTTCAAATTATCATCACTCAAACCCTCTTTCCAAAGTTCATTAACCAACCAAAGCCCACTTTTCTTAATTTTATCTTTAGGAGAAAAATTCCCCAACCATTCAGCAGAAGGAAAACATTCTTTGCAATTAGAAACCGTAGATATAATCTTAGATTCAATCTCAAGTCTCCGAACCTTATCCCCAACGGGAAAGACCACAAAAGAAAAATTATCTTGAATATACCTAGTCACTTGCCCCTCAGTTTCTTTCTGTTTTTTAAAATCAATTTCTTTGCTATATTTTTCCTTAGCCTCAAGGGTAGTCAAATCCAACTCCCAGCTATCGAGAAAAGAATCTCCCCTCTTATTTAACAAAGCTCTTCCGATATTTTTTCTAAAAATACTTCTATCTTTATTCTCATTCAAAAAATACTGAAACAACCTAGACCTAAGTTGATCAACTCCAGTATGTGTACCAACGCGAACAACCCTATTCCCAGAATGTCCCATTTCACCCTTTTCAAATAAAACATAAATCCCATTTTTTGGGATACCACCTTCATCAAAAGGAAATGAGTGTTTTTCCATTTTATCAAACAATCTATGAAGCACCCTACAATTCCCACCCTTAATTTTTTTAGTTAACCATTGAAGCTGCTTTCCAATACCCAAACCTTCCATTGGCACAGAATAATTCTTGAGATGCGGAATCAAAAATCTTCTATAATTATTGCCAGCCAAAAAAACAAAATCATCATTCTCAAAATCTGAAAACTCTTTCAACTGATTCAAAACCAAATCTGCCCATTTTTTATTTTCCTCCAAAGACATGGTATTCAAAGTTTTATTGTAAGGCTCAACAATATCATTAAGCCCAAGTAATTCATATTTAGCCGATAAGATAAAAATTTTATCAGGATTCAGCATCTCGGCATATCGAAGATTCTTACAAAAAAGTGGACTCACATACAAATCTCGAGCAGCAGACTCATGATTAAGTTTCATACTAACACAAGAAATCAAAACAATCTTAGCCATAACAACCAAAGCAATCCAAACATTTTAAATATTTACATAAACTAATTCCAACATGACAATTGACACAGCCACAAACGCTCTAATGACCCAAATCGAAAACCAACCCCTAACAATATTCTCAAAAATCGTCTCAACAATCTTCGAACCCGAAGTCCTAATCGTAATCTCCCTAATAATCTCAGCATACCTCTTTTTAAAGGTCTCAAGAAAAAAAGGAACCATATTCGCTATAACAATGATTATTACAGGAGCACTAATTTGGATAACAAAAGAAGTATCCCAAAGATCCAGACCTCTAAACGCTCTAATCGAAAGCACCAGTCACTCTTTCCCAAGCGGCCACGCAACTGTCGTAGTAGTATTCCTAGGAATGTTAGTCTACCTAATCCCAAAGAAAAAAACAAAATTAATAACAATAATCACAACCCTAATCATCCTTCTAATCGGCTTCACAAGAATCTACCTTCGAGTCCACTGGTTAACAGACATCATAGCCGGCTTCGTCCTCGGAGCAATAATTCTAATCACAGCCATAAAAACTAACTAGCTACTTCTTCTTCAAATGAACATCCATCTGAGGGAATGGAATCTCAATCTTATTTTTACCTAAAGCCTTGTAAATTCGAGTATTAGCCTCGTCAAGTGCGGCATACCTATTCTCATAAGTATCAACATGAAAAAACGCCTTAAAATTCAAAGCTGAATCTGCCATTTCCAAAAACTTAACAGAAGGTTCAGGGTCATCAACATAATGCTCAACTTTCTTAACTTCCGCCAAAACAACTTTCTTAACCTTATCAACATCACTACCATAAGCAACACCAAAAGGAACAACGACTCGAGCCTTAGGTTCAGGCAACGCAATATTCTGAATATTACTCTCACTCAACTTCCCATTCGGAACAATCATATATTCATTATCAAACGTCAAAACCTTAGTACTCCTAAGATTAATTTTCTTTATTTTTCCCATCGTTCCATCGTCCAACTTAACAGCGTCCCCTACGCTAATCGACTTATCAAGCAACATCGAAATCCCACCAAAAATATTACTCAAAGTAGACTGCAAAGCAAAAGCAATCGCAATACCAGCAACGCCAAGCCCAGCCAAAAGCGGCCCAATCTCAATTCCCCAACTAGCCAAAATCACCAAGAACGCAACCACAATAATCACAATCTTCAAAATACTATGAAAAAACTGCAACAAGCTCTCATTAATTTTTACCTTAGACTTACCACCAAATTCCTTAAACCCAATCATAATCAACGAGTCCAAAACATAATAAACCAAGATAGCAGCAGCAAAAATAATCAAAGTCAAAATAATTCCTTCAATCGTCATGCTCAAAGTCTCTTGCAAATTAACCTCGCCAATAGCAAAACGAACACCAGCCAAAAGCGCAATAATCGTCAACGGCGACGAAGTCTTCTCAAGAATAACGTCATCCAAAGTTGTCTTAGTCTTAGAAACCAGCTTCGGCAAAACATGGGCAATAATATAAACCACCAATCTCAAAACTACAAACACAACTACGAAAACCACCAACGCCCTCAAATATTGATTCTCAAAGTACTGCTCTAACATGGTAAAATTAAGATTCCTCCCCTTATAAAAATTTCTAAAGACTCAAAATCTCTACAAGTTTATTGGCAACACAGTCCAAAGAACCACCCTCTGCTTTCATATCAAGAAAATAAATACCCTTATCAATTCTAAGTTTTTCTAATTCTTGACGTGCCCCAGGATAATAGGGAATAAGAATCGGAACTCCTCCACCTTCTTCAAAACAATAATCTGGAATATTTCTCACTTCTTGCAATAAATATGAGACTATGTCCGCATTAGATTCAACTCTAGCTGGAAGAGTCATTCTGGGCTCAATCCAGTCTTGAACAATAATGGCCGGATAATAATCAACTTCCCTAAGTAACTCAAGTCCACTCGCTACAGATTCAGAAGGTATAATTTTAAATCCCTTTTTTCCACAGGAAGGAACATATCTATCTACTCTACTATTCTGTCCAAGCCATGGAATTTCTATCTCATCTGTCATAGCCATTCCACAAATCAACCTTATTTAAGAATTATTATACCAAACAACTCAGGTCACATCAACAACAACCCATTCCATATAAAATTAACCTAGCTTAAATACTTCCCAACAGTCTCAACCAAACAAGTTGTCGAATCAGCATAAAGCATACTAACAAGATGAATATTTGCATCAATCTCCAATTCCCTGGCTCTATCTATTGCAGAAATAGTATGCGGAATAATAATCGGACTTTCAGAATATCTTTCTAATCTCCTCACTACACCCAAAAAAGCCTGAACTCTTCCTATCGGATCATCAGGACGAACTCCCTCGGGCAATTCAAATGTCCCAGCTTCAACTGAATCCTGAACTATCATAATATCATAATTATTTTGAGTAAGAGCGCCCATCCCACAATGCATATTCCCCCTCATGTCAACAGTATAGCCCGCTCCTTCAAGAGCCTGCTTCGCTGACTTCATTCTACCATAATACCCAATCCATGGAATTACCTTCATACAAAACTCCACAAATCAGTCTTATTTAAGAATTATTATACTAGACAAATCTAAATCATCTTAATAATATCGCCAACCTTCCCGGTAAACCCATAAAGCTGAGCCGGCCTAAAAGCAACTCCCTGCTGAATCTCACTCGTCTCTTTCACAATCCCCAAAGACAAAATCTTCTTACTAAAATTCCTCTTATCAAACTTCTTATCAAAAACAGTCTCATATATTCTCCTCAAGTTAGACAACGGAAATTTTCCAGACAACAAAGAAAACGCAATCGTCGTATATTCAAACTTCCACCGAAGCCGCTTCAAAGCATAATCCAAAATCTCCTTATGGTCAAATGAAAGCTTAGGCAATTTACCAACAGAAAACCACTTCACATCCTTAGCATCCGTAGTAGCCCTCAAGGAAACATCATCAGAATTAATCAAAGCAAAATAAGCAATCGAAATAACTCGACCCCTTGGATCCCTACCAACCGCCCCAAATGTATAAAGCTGCTCAAGATAACAAGAATCAACCCCCGTCTCTTCCCTTAATTCTCGATGAGCTGCATCCTCAGGAGACTCATGCATCCGAAGAAATCCGCCAGGAATAGCCCACTTATTTTCAAACGGTTTGAGCGCTCGCTTAATTAACAAAACCTTCAAGTCATTATCCTTCACGGAAAAAACAACTATATCCGCAGTAACCGATGGATGCTCATAATCCCTCAATCCCTTTTCTTTCATAACTTATACAGCCCTTTTCGCTTTATATATTTTTCAACTGCCCCAGGAACCAGTCCAATTAAAGAATCGCCATTCTGAACACATTGTCGAATCTCAGTCGACGAAGCCCCATCAACATTATCACGAATCGCACCTTTAATTCTCATCCCAAACTTATTCTCAATAGGGTAATCTTCCCTTTCAAAAACAACAAATTCAATTTCCCTCAAAAGCTCATCGTAATTTTTCCACTTATTTATCACTCTAGGAATATCCGACCCAACAATCCACAAGAACTCATACTCAGGATATTTCTCTTTCAAAAGCCCCATAGTTTTGTAGGTATACGTCACCCCATCAATCCCAGATTCAAATAAACTAACCCGAACTCTCTCCAAACCATCCACTGCCAATCGAACCATTTCAACACGATCATCAAAAATAACAGACCTCTTTCCAAATGCATGTTCTTTACAGGGCATCACCCAAACCTCATCAACCAATTTCTTGCCAATAACTTCCTTAACAATTCTCAAATGCGTATTATGGATCGGATCAAAACTCCCACCAAATATCCCTACCCTCATTTTCTCGGCACAATAACATTTAATCTTTGACTACAAACCCGAATCCTAATTTCATCATCAGAATTAAACGGATAAACAATAGCACCGTCGATAGCAATCACCCCACCATCTTTCCTCTTAGACTTCAAAACAATTTCTTTCTCACCCGAAATTTCCCCATGCAAAATTCTAGGACGAAATAATCTAGCACTAAAAAGCTCCCGAACAATAAATTTCAAGCTATTCCCACTTGCATCAAACTTCTCACCACCAGCCGAATTATACCAAGCGCTACTTCCAGTTCCCGTCGCAATCAAAACCCCAGAACTCCTCTGCTCTTCTTCCTGCCCTTCATGCTCAATGGTATACCTCGAAGTATGAAACTGATTCTCAACCCCAACATAAACCTCATTAATCGCAAGCTCCTTCACAAGCTCCCCATTCCTAACAACCCGCGCCCGCGTCCTTTGTACAACATCAAAGTTCCCATCCAAAATCTCCTCGAAACATTTCAAATCCTTCCCAGAAATCTCCTTCAATGCCCCTTCACTAGTATCCTCGTCGCTATTAATTCCCAAAAGAGGCGTATCACGAACAAAATGCGAAACGCGAATAAAAACTCCATCCCCTCCAATCGTCACCACCAAATCAACATCATCAAAAAACCCTTTCGACAAATCATCATAACTAATCCACGTATAATTAACATCACGTCTATCCAAAATCTCCCGAACATTCCTAACACTATCCAGATGATTCTCTGTTACCTTCCTACTTTCAACAACTAGTATCTTACCGAATTTCATTTTTCACTTGTCTAGCTAAATCCTCAATAGAATAAACTATTTCAACATTTGGTCTAATCAAGCTCATCTGTATTTCAACGTCTTTTTTTCTAACATACCCAGGATCAATACCAACAAAAACAACTTTATCCATTTTAGAAATTTCCCCAAGCTCATACAAAGTAATAGGACAAATAGTCTCAGACGCAAACCAAAAAGAAACAATATCAGCCTTCTCTAAATGCTCATATTCCCACAATATCTGTTTCTTCTCCATCGTTTTATCATCCATATCAAAACCTTTCCTCCTCGGGTTAACAACCACCAAATCTTCACCTTCCAACAACTCAACCATTTCCTTTTGCCAATCAGAACAACCACTTATTCCACCAGCCAAAAACAAATTACTCTCATTTCCGTCGTATACCTCGGGACATTCCACATACTTCATCTTGCCCTATAGTCCCTCAAAATATCCGCATGATCAAACGCCAACTCAGGCAAATCACTCAAGCTCCACCACCGAGCGTCCATTGCATCATCATTAGCCTTAGGTATACCTTTGAATTTTTTAGCAAAATAAACATGCGTAATATAATGTCCTCGAGGATCCCTGCCAGGTTTAGAATAATTATCCAACAAAGTTAAATCATCAACCTCAACCTCAACATCAGTCTCTTCTTTCAACTCTCGAGCAACACACTCCTCAAGAGTTTCAACCCCATACTCAATATGACCACCAGGCAACGCCCACTTACCAACATAAGGCTCCTCTCCTCTCCTAATCAAAAGAACCTCACCAGAATCATTCTCTAAAATAATATCCGCCGTAGCAGCAGGATTCACATACTTAACAAACGGCATCTTCCAAAACCCCCTTTACTTCATCCATAACAGACGAGGTTGAAACCAACACAAACTTCCCGACTTCACTTGTAAATAAATTCTGACCAATGTAATCTTTATCACGATTTAATACTAATACATAATCTGCTTCGCCTCGCTCTAAATTACCCAGCCCCTCCTTAAGAATTTCCCTTCTCAGACTTGATGGGACATTTGTCGACGGGGTCAAAACATAAACCTTCTTACCACTTATTTCCGTATAGCACAAATCCATTTCCGTTTTCCACTCTGGGGCATTCTCCTTCAATCTTAAAAATTGCTCAAGAGAATTCCTATAGCCAAATGCAGTCTCAGTCCTCAGTCCAGCCAATTTCTTAGCATCCAATAAAAAAGTCTTACCAAATGTTTCTTTCGGGATTACTACTTCAAACTCATTATCAATTATTTTACTCCCAAGATTATATCTCGAGTGATAACTTAACGCCAAATCCTCTTTAGGATTAGCAACCAAAGTTTTCAATGTTATAAATTGTGTATGCCCCGCCCTTACTTTTGAAACTTTTTCATAAAGTCTCTTAAACTGTTCAGTCTCTGGATCCTCCAATTTAATTTCCCCCTCAGATAACACAACGCCTTCTTCTCTCAACTCTTTCAATATCTCTCTCATGCCCTCAGGCCTCAACTCACCATCTGTACCCAGCCCAAATTCACACAAGTAAGACTTAACCCCTGCCTTCCCCAAAAGATACAATGTCGAAAAATCCATCTGAGGCGAAAGCAAATTACGATCCTTACCAATTCTTCCCAAAATATCTCCGCCCACATCTACACCAAGAAGCAAATCATATCCATTCTCTTCAATCAAACGATTAACCCCATTAACCAATTCTTCAGTCCCCTTTCTCAAAGAAAAATCATAAAAATTCCCAACAGTATAACCTTCTTCCCTAGCCCAAACAGGCAGATTAGCATCAACAAAAGAAATTTGCTTAGGTTTTTTACCGTCTATAAATCTAGACACATTGTCCCCAATCCTATTAACCACCCTCTCTAATTTACCATCAAAATAATGAACAGCTCCAGGACTCAATATCCCCGCAACATCACATTCAATTCCTCTATTTGTAAAATACGAAGCCACAACCGTGGCACTAACGATATCATTTCCTCCTCCAGTACCTAAAACCAATACCTTTCTAAACTTCTGAAAAAAATCTTCATTAAACATCTTGCAAGCTTCTTAATTTAAATTCTCAAGCTTAACTTGAGGATCCCAATCATAATCCAAATTTACTTCACAAACAGGAGGACAAACTATCCTCGCTTTTATCCTAGATATCTTCCCACGGAAATGAATATCTCCAATAGCATCCTCGACATTTTCAAACTTAGCTTTCTCGTAACTACCTTCATATTTACCCTTCTCGACATCAAACATTTCAATTATTTGTAAATGCTCCACTAACTCCTCCGAATCAAAACCCTGCTTTCTGCCTTCGTCTAATAATTCAACAAAATCATAACTATATCCAAGATCCTTAAAATCAGTTTGCCCATCTTCCAACCCAGCACTCGGAACCCTATCCGCCAATTCCTCAAATCCCAGGTATACCGCCATCTCGCGAACCAATCTTTTAGACAATCCACCTATCGGACTCAAGTGAACCGCACCATCCCCAAACAAAGTATAATACCCAACACCAAAATCCTCCCCACGATTTCCCGTCCCTAAAACCAACTTCGTTTCAGCTCCAGCTTTCCGATGCAAAACAGTAGCCCGAAGTTCCGAGTACAAATTCCCAACATGATACGATTTCTCAAAAGTCTCAGGATTAGTCGTCCTAAAAGCCTCCGCCAAAGGCTCAATTTCCAAAACTTCATAAGGTATGCCAAGCTTCTCAGCAACCAATATCCCATCACGCGCATCGTCACTATGATTAACTTTAGACGGCAAGATATACCCCCTCAAAACCAAATCAGCATCATTATCTCTATTGTACTTTTCAAAAGCCCTTTTCGCCAATCCCGCAACAACCGTCGAATCAACTCCGCCACTAAGTCCAATAACCGCACCAGTATATTTAATCGGAACAATCTCATTCAAAATAAATTCTCCAATCTGATCAGCAACTTTCTCCGGATTCATTGTCGGTAAAATTATTCTTTTCATATTTTCCCCTCCAAAACATCAGCAGTAGTTACCAATTTTGCTCTAATCTCGGCACCCACCATTTCTTCTAGGGCCTTCTTTCCAAAATCCATGTCGACATTCCCGGTAAAATCTATATTAACTTCCTCAACAGCATCTCTTACAACATAAAGCTGCAAATCCAAACCACGAGCATCTCTAATTTTAGCCATCCCTTCAACCGCAGCCCTAACACAATAATCTGTCGCAAATCCATTCACAATAATCTTACGCAAACCATCGCCAGCAAGTTGTCTCAATGCAACATCAAAATTAGGATTAGTAACAACATCATAACTTTGCTTCTCAAAAATAAGATGCATTCCCGATTTAACAAAAGCATCCAATTCTCCGACAGTATAATTCCTAATTCCTAAAAGAGGACCGTCCTTAGCACGAACATAAATATCCTTTTGCGGCTCCAGCTCTTTAATCCTCAACTGTCCTTCAGTCCCATTCATACAGTGATCATCAAAGACTCCACCCTCATTCCTTATCAATTCCACATCTTCGTAAAAATGACGATCAACTGAACCCAAAATTCTCATCCCAGTCGCCTCAGCATAATTATGGAGCTCAATCACATTTGGCAATCTCGCCTCAGCCCCATATGGCTTATTCGTCCAGCCCTTCTGCCCATTAACAAAAAGCGCACCCGTCCTATAAACGAAATCTCCCTGAACATCAGTCTCATAAACCGCCGTATCAGTTCTCATGCCACCCTCCTCAAACTTTTATTTAACCTAGGCGGCCTTCCAACCTTGTGAACAACATTTTTAGCCTCAACACCATTACCAGTATAAAAGTCCACCATATCACGAGTCTCACCAACAGCAACAACATCAGCAGTTGCAGTCCGAATCCCATCAAGAAAACCAGCTCCAATCCCAGTATAAAGCGGCATCCCATATTTAGCCTCACCGTCGTTAAACGCCTTAACTTTTTCAGGATTACTAAACCCGCTACTCAAAATTATCCCAACGCCCTCGTGCCCTTCCTCATTCAATCTCTTTCGCAAAGCATAAACACCCTCGACAGTAACGCCCTTCCCTTGCCAATATTTTCTATTCCCCATCTGACCACCTTCAGCTAAATTCTCTCCACAAGTATCAACTCGAACGCCAGTCAATCTACCTTCAAGTGCCACAGCAGTATTCAACGTATCAGTACTCTCCCTATTGTTATAATCAACCAAAGCAATTCGTGGAACACTTAGATCAATCACTTCATCAAAAGCCCGAGTAGACTCAACAACAGCATTCTCTCTACCATAGTAATAAGCAAAAACATTCTCAAGAGCATGAGGTATAGTTCCAACTCCCTCTTTCCCTCGAGGTCTAGCTCCATTATCAGTTGCAACCGCAGCACATCCATTCTCAAAAGCCAAATTCGCAAGAGCACTATCATAAGTCCAATGCCAGTGTCTAGCACCGAAATACAAAACCGGCCTGTCCCCAGCCAAATCAACAACCTGCCTCATCTGTTGACCAATCGCATTAAAATCCAAATCCTTCCCATCATTCTCTCGAGTCACGCCAGCCGCAATTGGTCCAAGATAAACAGTCTCAAGCTCAATAATACTTTGAATAGGTGCAACAATATTCATCTGAGTCTCGCTTGGAGCATAATCAACTCCATCACCCTTAGCATAAATTCTACCACCCTGTGCAGCAATATCACTATTTTCCATAATTAAATTCACTGCCTCATTTATTCCCGCCGTCTTCCCAGGACCAGTTCGAACAAACACTTGCATATTTACCCAAGGGTTCAATTCCTTAGCTTTCAATATCTCTTTGCTTCTAAGGAAATACTTATCCGTATATTCTCGCATTTTATTTTGAGTTGTTTTTTCCATACCTTAGTGTATATTATACACTATTTAAGGATTATTGTGATTGAGTATATGTATTATTTAAACTAAGTTAGGTGCTTTAAGACCAAAAAAGTATTTTTATCCTCGACAAACATCAAAAAAACTATGAGCGGGCCGCACACGCCGCGTGTGAACGGCCCAATCACTGCAGCCTTAGTTGCAATGACTATGATAAATAAATAACAGAATTTCCTTACTTAAATTTTTTCATTACGGAGCAACCCCTGATGAACAAGGTGGAAATTCATCTATTGTTGACACAATATCACAAACCCTCTTCGTCTTACCATAAGTTATTATTGGTGCAACAGATACACCATTAGGCTCAATACAAGAGCTAACACCATCCCAAAAACAAAAGTCAAAAACCTCACGAGGATGATCCCCAGCACTAAAACTTCTTTCTGTTTTATTAGAATTCCCATCAAAAGAAAAGATAATCTGAAATTCGGAGATAGCATTCTCGCTGCTTCCCCTATCTAGCTTAACACCAACACCACTAGTCGTCGTATCAAAACAAGTACTATCTCGCCCCCCAACAATCTCAATATCTACCTCAGAACAAAGTTGCTCCAAAATCATCTTATCTCTAATCGGCGGAACAACCATCGTCCAAACAAGTGAAACCGCAATTACAACAGCCAAAAGCAACAAAACTACAGCAACAACCGTAGATACCCCCCTCTTATCCATATAAATATATTGAGTCATACTATTTAATCTTTTTGAAGCCGATAAAGTTGCTCAATTTCATCAGCACTCAACCCTCTATTGTATATCCCCACCTCATCAATTTCTCCATCGTAATTATGACAACAATAAGATGTCCCAATTCTCGGCCCCCGGTCCCACATTGTTGGATAAGCGTCAATATCAACAGAACATTGAAACTCGCCATCGACATAACCATAAAACGCATCTCCATAAATAAAAACCCCACTTATCATGTGCCACTCCCCGTCATTAATTTGTATATCACTTGGACAAGTTTGTTCAGTATAATTAGTCATATTTATCCCCGCCAAAAACTGAAGATCTCCTGCATGAACTCCAAACCTATATCCATTACCATTCCCCGTATTAGCCACAGTGTACTGCTGAGATAATATAGTTGTCGTTTTTATCCAATGACTAATAGTAAAATTCTTACCTTGAAGATTAATTGGATCATTAATCCCCATATACCCCCCACTCCCATCAAAAATCAAACCCCGACCAATTCCATTTCTTCCCTCGGTATCACCAACAATTCCAGCGGTTGTCCCATCAAATCTCTCAGTAACTTCACTCGTATCATTCTCGAGTTTCCAATACGCGACATATTCATTCTCAATATTAGACTCAGCGGCGTTAATATCACAATTTTTTACCTCAGGAGTAATAGAAACAGCATCACAAACTTTCTCAGACCGACCATTAGTAACTATCGGCGAAACACGTATCTCCTCCAAATCACCATCGAGAACAAAATAAAAAACCTCACCCTCATTGACACCTCCAGAAAAAGTCCTGCTCGTCTCATGAGAATTCCCATCAACAATAAAGGCAAAATCAACTTTTGAAATACCAACAGAAACTCCCTTGCTAACAGAAACTGAAACAACATTAGATTCAAAATCATAACAAGTATATCCACTCGAACCATCAATCATCAGCTTAGCATCAAAACAAAGATTACTCAACTCAATACTATTTTTAATCATAGGAATAACTGCCGCCCAAAGAATCGTAACTCCAGCAATAGTAATTAAAATTATTAACACACTCGCAACAATCGCAGATATTCCCCTCTTCTCCATGAAACTACATACCTAAAACCTATTTAGCTTTTTTGATAACATAAACATCGTCACCATTTCCAACCTTAACTCCAAAATCAACTCCAACCTCGTCGCCCTTCTTGCAAACCACAACTTCCTTCCTTTCTAGCTCAATACTCTTAACAACCGCTCTCTTTATCGCCTTATTATTTCCAATAACATAAACCTCATCGCCAACACTCAATTTCCCAGCATTCATCTTAACAGAAGCAGCTCCCACCTTCGGCCAATACTTGAAAACTTTTCCAACAAATTTCTTCTTCTCATTTTGCTCTCCATTTTCACTAAACGAAAAATCATCCGAAGTCGGCATCTTCAAGAAAAATCCAGAACTAAAACCCCGATGGTATACCTTCTTTAAATTTTCAATACCCTCAATAATTTCAGCCCTACTCAAATCCCCATCCAAGGCTTTCCGATATTCCTCAACAACAACCTTAACATACTCAGGTCCCCGATTCCTCCCCTCAATTTTAAACGAAACGATTCCCGCTTTTTTCATTTTATCAACAAATGGCAGAGTACACAAATCCTTAGCAGACATAACCCTGGAGTTTTCCAACTTCAACTCATTACCAGAATCATCCTTAACATTCCAAGTCCTTCGACAAAGTTGAGCACACTGTCCCCTGTTTGCCGACAACCCATGAATATACTGCGACATAAAACACCTACCCGAAACCGCAACACACATCGCCCCATGACAAAAACACTCAACATCAATAACCTTAGCAATCTTTTTAATTTGATTCAAAGAAAGTTCTCTAGCCAAAACAACTCTCTTAGCCCCAAGTTTCTTATAAAATTTAGCTGCCATCACGTTAGAAACAGACGCCTGAGTCGAAACATGAAAAGAAATCTTATACTTCCGACAAAGTTCAATAACCGCCATATCCCAACATATAATCGCATCAACCTTACCCTGAGCAACCTTAACGATCTTCTCAATCGTCTTCAAATCCCCATCATACATCACCGTATTTAAAGTCAAATACATCTTCACATTTTTCAAATCACAAATTTTTCGAATCCGAGGAATATCTCTAATCCCAAAATTCTTAGCCGCAGCCCTCATATTCAGTCCCCGAATCCCAAAGTATACCGCATCAGCCCCAGCTTCAATCGCTGTATATAAATTTTTAAAATCCCCAACCGGAGCCAAAAGTTCATACTTTCCCATATTCAACCCAAATCAAATACTCTTATAAACCATTCCAAATTTAATTTTTTATGAGTATACGTAAATATGCAAATTTTCAAGAAGTGTCAACTCTATTTAGAGAAAACATAATCTCAAATATAGGGAATCCCCATCTTGATTTTGGATGTGGCAATGGCCTTAGTTCAATAATAGAGTCAATGAGCAAAAGAGAATCTTTAATAGTTGGTTATGATCCAGATCCAAATCAAATCAAAAAAGCAAGAGAATTACATCATAAAACAAGCCAGCCAAACATAACATTTTCAAATTCTATAGCCGAATTAACACAAGGAGGTTTTAAAACCGCTGGAGCCAATTTTGTATTTCATGAAGACCCAAGTATACTTTCACAAATATACCCCTATTTAACACAAGGCGGAAAAATACTCATTTTAGATTACAACATAAAAGGAACTTCTAAAAGAGATTTTAGAAAAATATTTTGCTTTGATAATGAAAGAAGGGTGATCAAAAAAGAAGGTTTTGAAGCATGTTACGACAAACATACCTCCATAAATATAGAAGATTGCATAAGAGCAGCCGAAGGATTAGGATTCATGACAGTAGCATCAAGGGTCTCAAAAAATTATTTCGTATACGTTGGTAGAAAATAAATCCGTCGTAATTCTAAAGTTACGAAAAGCAGAAGTTTTATAAATAATAAATCTATGAAATATCATGGAAAAATCAGCAAATCAAGTAGAAAAAAATGTCTCAGCAAGTTTCGGCTACGTAAAAAAAGACATGCTAATGCTAAACGACGCATTCTCAGACCTTCATGACAAGGTCCAACACCTAAGCCTAAACCACGCAACTCTTCTTGAAGAAATGAGAAAACTAAGAAACGAAATTACATCTCTTTCAGGAAAAAAGACAAAAACACCTTCTGTAAAAAAGAAAGTTGTAAAAAAAAAGAAATAATTCAAAGCCTTAAAAACCAATTCTCCAAATAATTAATCATGAGCAATATTCCACATACCCTCAAAAAACATTCTATAACTATTAGCCATCTCGATACTTCTGATAAGAATAAATCTATTTTTATCGCTCAACAAATAAAGAGCAACAATATCTTTTCCAATAATAATTGCTGACGGTGTTGGACCATCAATAAATTTAACTTTCGTTTTTTTAAAGCCAAAAATTTTCCTTGAAAGATCGCGATTAGACTCCCCATAAATCATTCTAAAATAGATATTCTTGCTTAAACGATCAGAATTAATAGATTTAAGAAAAGAATAATAAGGCTCAGGAATTTTCCCAGGAGACCCAAAAAAAATCAACTCTTCTCCAGGCTTAAGAGATTCTATAACGCTATGTATGACAGTCCGATATCCATTATACCCCTCTAAAACTCTAACATCCTCAGTAAGTTCTTTTTCTTCTTCTAAAAGTTTGGGCAATTCACACTTCAAAATCTCTCTACGTCGTTTCAATTCAGAAATATCACAAGAAAGTTTTTCTAAATAAATAAGGGGATTAGCAGGACTCCAATATCGTGTCTCATTTTTTTGAATAAATGATACCAACCCCTTCTTTTTTAGTCTATCAAGAATTTCATAAACTTTAGATTGAGAAACTCCAGCAGATTTGTAAATGGGCCCAGTACTTGCACCCTTCAATTTAAGTAAAGCCAAATAAACTTTCTTTTCGCCATCGCTTAAATCCAGCGCCTCATAGACATCCACTATTCCCTTAGGGGGAAAGAGATATTTAAATTCTGCTAAAAGTCTTCAATTGAAGAGATGAAAAAAATATTATATGCAGAAGACAACGTCGACATTGGAAATGCAGTAAAGCACCTTTTAAATTGTAATGACTTCAAAGTAAAATTGACTTGTTCAGGGAAAGAAACTCTAGAAGCAACAAAAGAAGAAGAATTCGACTTATTTATAGTCGATAGCATTTTAGTTGACATGCAAGGAATAGATCTTGTAACGAAATTAAAGAAACAAAACTCAAACTCAAAATACATCTTGATAGACACAAGGCCAATGGCAATTAGTCAAAAAGAAGAACTCAAGGCTAACGGAGTCGACGACTTCATGCAAAAACCATTTCTCAAATGTGACCTCTTAGAAAAAGTCCAAAATCTCCTCCGCGACCAATCAAAATCTTTTTAAAGAGAATTTGTTAAAGATTCTTGTGCCTCAATAGTATAATGGTTAGTACACGGCCCTGTCGCGGCCGAGACCCGGGTTCAATCCCCGGTTGGGGCGTATTGGGGGATAGAACCTTTTAAATAGGAGCTATTCCTTATTATTCTATGAAAGCTGATCTCTACAATCATGAAGAACGATGGAAAAATTGGAAAGAAACCAATTCTAAACAGGATATTGAAGGTTTAACAAATACTACCTCTAACTTAATCAAGGAATATTTGACAGATATGGAAAACGGAGATAATGTCGCTGTTAGAAACAAAAGAGGTGGAAGAAGTAAATCGAGATTAAACAAAATTGCATATACGCTTACCTGGGTTTGTCAGAAATTGAGATTTTATTATAAAGTTACGGATATAACAAAAACAGAAGCAAAGCAACTTTCCGCACTTTTTAGAAGAATGAGAGAAGGAGATATAAAAACAAAACGAGGAACAAATTTTAAATCGACTTCTGATTATGTGAAGGTCACCAAGGCTTTCTGGCATTGGTATCAAAAGATTAATCGGAAGAAAGGGAATTATATTGAAGATATAACTGAAGACCTTGATGCAAAATATGACGAAAAACCTACATGGGTTTATTTAAACGAAAAACAAGTAGATGAATTCATGCTTAAATGCAGAGGCTATTACAAACCCCTAATAGCATTTCTAATGGATTCGGGTTGCAGACCGACAGAAGCCTTTTCTTTGGTTGTAGAAGACGTAACTGAGTCTAAAGGCAATATATACGTTAACATCGGGAATGAGATTTCTAAGGGCGGAAATTGCGGTAGAAAAATTAAATTATTATTAAGCGGAAAAGAAATTCTTCAGTACATTAAAGATAATGAACTTAAGCCTGAAGATCAGCTATTCATTCAATCAAGTACAGTTACAAATCGGTATATTTCGAAATTGGCAGGAGAAATATTTGGAGATAAAAATTCTAGTGCTGGTGCAAATTACAAGAATCTTTCTCTTTATGACTGGAGACATAACTCTTGCTGTTATTGGATTCAAAGATACAAAACAAATGCAAATGTTATGTACAGGTTTGGCTGGAAGTCTGAAAAATATATCCATTATTATTCAGAATTTTTAGGATTAAAAGATACAATTTCTCAAGAGGATCTCTTTGTAGATATAACAAAAACCGAACTAGAAAAGGATCTAAAAAAAATAAAAGGCCGAGAGAAATTGAATAATAAAAAAATCGAGGAACTGAATAGGAAAGTTTCAAATTCTGTTACAAAAGAAGAAATGATGATTTTATTTAAACAAGCTTTTGATAAAACAATTAAACAACAGAAACAGACAATAGAATGAAAGAAGATAATTTTATTGAGGAATTTGACAAATTGATAAAAGAAAAAGTAAAAAGGTCTGGCAAATCTCTTGGCTCATATTATAAAAAGATAATCAATTATTGCAAACAAAGAATTGATGGAAAAAAAAATAAGGAAAAAAATTAGAACTAAGATTTTTTATTAGCATATAATTTCCAAATGTTAATAATTTTTATCTCTGGTTGCGAAATTAAGAGATATAAGTCACTTGATAATTCACCTAATTTCGATTCCAAAAAATTTCCAATCTTCGAATCAATATCTCTCATTTTTTCAAAGTGAGCCATAAAATCACTATAAATCATATCAAGAAAGTACCCTCTCTCCATTTTTTCCTCGACATCTTTCTTTATAATTTCTTTTGGGAAGGGTGCAGGCGGAATCTTTTCCAAATCCTTTTTATCAAAATATTGAAGAAGAAAACAAGGATTTTTCTTTTCCCATTTCTGATATTTTTCTAATTCTTTTTTAGTTAAGCCTTTCTCTTTCGGAAATAATTCTATTTTTTGCATTATATTATATAATTCTTGAAGTGTATTTTTGACCCCAGATTCTAATTCGGGGTAATAAATTTCAAAATAATCATTAAATTTGTTTAGAATTTTATTATTAATAATCTCTTCAAAAATAGTTTTCCACTTATAAGTTAATGGGGTAGCAAAATAATAAACATGATAATAATTTTTTTCTGCCCCCTTTCCCCATTTCCCCCTTTCTCCTGCTTCTGTTAAATAATCCAACCAAACTTTTTCCAAAAAATCTTCTGGAGAAATTTCATAAGATTTAGAGTCCGCTATCTTTCCATATTTAATAGTAGTTTTTTTCTCAATAATTTTTTTAGTTCTTGGATTTATTGCGTTTCTTCTTCTTAATGGGAAAACCATCTTTTTTTCTTCCATAGACTTTAGGTGGTCTTTTCTTAATCCACTTTGTGTGTTAATCTTAAAAATAGGTTTTGTTTTTTTGCCTTTGTAACTTTTGATCTTTTCTAGTAGTTGTACTGGAGAAAGAGGTCTTTTTTTAAGACATTTCATAATAAAATTATGTAATTCTCTGTGTCTTTCTTGTTTTTTAGATTCTTCCATATTCTCCTTTATGACTATACCATTTTATAGTAAAAAGAGTTTAAAAAGATTTACTTCTTATTAAATAATATGAAATCAGAAACATTATCATTCAAAATTCCAGAGGAGTTAGTGAATAAGTTAAAAGAGGATTGTGAGAAAGATGAGAGAACTGTTTCTGCGATGTTGCGAATAATTATAAAAAAACATTATGAGGTAAGAAATGCAACAAGAACAAAACAATAACTCTGAAAAATTTGATGAAGTTTTTAATATTACAAGCGACATCTTTGAAAAAGTTTTTTTTAGAAACTTAGACACAGAACTTCAAATTTTGATAGATAAAAAAAAATTAAATCAGTTAGCAGAAGCAACTTCTTGAATAAAAATGAAAATAATAAAAGAGGATTATCAAGGGACAATAAGGGAAAGAAACACAGTATTAAAAAAATTTTGCTTAGGAGAATTTCAAAATGAAAATTAGTCCAATTCTAGGCAAGAAAAAGCAAAAGACTAGCAAAGTTATGGGTGGGCAAAAAAAATTACAATGTGATGTAAATAAAGTGTTGAAAGAACTACCCTACGAGCCGAATGAGATACTAAAAAGGCTAATTTATTTCAAAGCTCACTCAAACATAAATCGATTTGCTGAATCCATAGGAGTTACTCGACAATGTATTTGGGGAATTATTTCTGGGAGATTAAAGGCATCTCCCAATCTTGCAAAAAAAATATCTGTTACCTTAAATGAAGATACTCGGGTTATTTTTCCAGATGGATCCATCAATTATCCTATTATCAAAACCGCCTATGAAATAGAGTCCGAAGACTTTTTTGAAGATGGTAGCAATAAGGGGGAAAATAATGATGCAGGGCAATAAAAATATATATCTTAACAATTTATTTATAAAAGATACAGAAGTAATAATTAATAATAATAACATCTTATATATTATATCTTATATAAGTCAAAATAAGAAAACCGGATGTACTAATCTTCTATCTATCATAGACAAGAGAAGATTCTTATATAACTTCTTATATAAGAGCAAATTGGGAATATCTTATATAACTTCTTATATAAGAACCAAATATTTTTCCTATTGGAGGTTAGAATGTCCTTCGTGAAATCAATAAGTATGGATAAGTATGCTCAGGCTATTTGGGAAAGGGATTTTGGGAAAGGGAGTCAAAAGTTTTCTTCTTGGATTTGCAAAAAATTAAGAGAAAGGGATATTGATGGGCTGGATCCAGAAACCCGAAAGAAGCTAATACAAAAGAGAAAAGAGAAAACCCTTATGGAATTATTAGAATTAGAGGAAGCAGAAAAAAATGCGAATATTGAAATAGAGTCCGAAGAAAAGCAGAACACAGAGAAAGAAATTCAAAAACAAAAGGAATTAGATAAATTAAAAAGAGAGAGGGAAAAAGAGGAAAATGAAAAAAATGAAAAATCTTTAGAACTTCATAAAAGATCAGCTATGTCATTGTTTGGAATTTCAAACGAAGAATCAGAGAAAGTGTGTAAGGAGTATTTGAGAGATAAAAAAGAGGGTAATAACCCAGGTAGTTTTAAGAAATACTTTGAAAATAGGGGATTTGAAATTAAAAATTTACACAAAATTGATAAAAAATCTATCAAAATTAAGGAGGGTATAAATGAGATATAAGAAAAAGGATTTTATGGAAAACTATTTTAGATTAAATAAAGTATTTGCTCCAAACGTAGATAAAATTAGTGGAAAGATTTTTATTAATTCTGAAATCGAAAAAAATTATAAATCAAGAAAAATAACATTCGTATTAACTCCATCTCAAGCGACAATTCTTCTAAATACATTGCTAGTTTTTTTTGAAGATAACCCCGAGCAATTAAACACAGAATTAATGAGGACAAAATAATATGATTGAAACTAATATAAAAAATAAACAAATATTATATGATTCGGATAAGAATCCAAAATCCAGAATGATATTAACAGAAAGGGAATTTAAAAATATATTCGATATTATTTCTTCTAATCTTGGAGAAGCAATGTCAAAGAAATTCTTGGATTTTATGGCTCTTATGATTGAAGACAAGAAAAAGTATGGTAAATTAATGGAATCTGAGAAAAACGTTTCTGCAAAAATTCAAGAAAAAGAAAACCAATATAAGCAAAAAATCCAAGAGCTTAAAGAGAAGGATGGTCTAGAGATTTCAAAAATCAAAGAGCACCTTAAAGAAGTTGAAGAATATATTAAAAATTTTGAAGAAAGGGAAAATCTCGCTAAAGATTGGGTTATTGAAGATATTCTAGAAGGAGATAAAGAAAGTTTTACAGATATGGATTTTGTTGATGTTTTAAGACATGCAAAGATTAACAGAAAACATAAAGAAAAAACCAGGAAGGGAAAAGTCAGAAAAGAAATTTCTGAAGGGGAAGAAATTGAAGATAATGTAAAATTACAATATCTTTCTGAAGATATAGAAGATGAAGAACCAGAACTCCCAAATCAAGAAATTTTCCACAGGCTAACAACTCCTAATCCAAATTCAGAAGAGTATATTCGGTCAGAAAAATGCATCTGTGGGCACCCGAAAAAATGGGGAAGTAAAGGCTGTAAGGAATGTAAGAGGATGGTAGACCGCAATAGAAAGAGGAATGGAACCGATATGGATTTTGAGTGGAATAACCTATGGAAATCCTTAGGAGATATTCAACAAAAATAAACAAAAAACGACTAGTCGTTTTTCAGCAATCAAGATGGTATATAATAATATAATAATAAGGAGACAGAGAAACAAGCAAGGAAAAGTAATCTATCCAGAAGTTAATCTGTTATCTAAGCCTATCACTCTTGAGTTTATTCGCTCAAAATTTGGGGTAAGGGGACGTGATCAGGATGAAGAGGTGGAATTTTCAATGAATGATTATCTTGAGAAAGTATTGAGAGGAAGAATATTTGATTTCAATAAAATAGCAAAACACAAACAAAGAATTATTCGACTTAGAAATTCTGGATGGTTGAAAAAAAATAAGAATAAAACATTTAGCCCGACAAGTAAATTCAAGAGATATATAACGGAGTGGGGGTGTTGTGATAATCCCAACTCTCAATTAATGAGAAGATCGGCCAGGAATATTGATAAAACATGAAAAATAGCAAAATAAAACTTACCAAACAAATGAAAAAAGACACAAAGGAACTTAAGCAATGGTTTTTAGATAGAACAATTAGAGGCAGAGACATTATAGATTATGAAATTGGATTTTCTGGGGTTGGTATACTGAAGGTTCCCTCAGACCATTTTTATAAAGGAATCAACAAAATATTTATTCTTGATGCTGGTCTCAATTGGAATGGGACCAAGATAAGAAAAAATATATCTGCAGATACGACTCCTGAAGAAGCTAGGGAATTGATGAACTCAATTAAATATGTACTTGGTCAACATTACGAACTTGATTAAACTAAAATAGTAAATAAAACACATAAAAACGCAGTTGACTACCACCGCCATCAATTAGAAGAAAGGCATGGTTACAAATGTAAAAAAGAATTTAATATTGGAATAAACGGAGCGATCCATCAAATAGATTTGAGCTGTTTTAAGAAACTAAAACCTCCAGTAGCAATCGAAGTTGAATCTAGTTTGAATTTTTTGAATCCCCAAGTCAAATCCAATGCACAAGATTTGAAATTCTTTAAAAGAATATATCCAAATGCTAAAATATTTCACATAACCACCTCTCAAATTATAGATTTTAATAAAGAATTCAGTAATCCGAGATTTTCACCAAGTATATCAGTAAAGAGAGTTGGAAAAAGATGGTAAATCATAATGAGGAGGAGAGAAATGGGAAAGGTTGTAGGATATGTTAGAGTTTCAGATCAGAAGCTAAGGTCCGATGGAGCTCGGCGTCAAGATATTGAAAGGCAAAAACAAAAGATTCTTTCTTTTTGTGAATCGATGGATTGGGGTATACCTGAATTTTATTCAGATGATGGGATAAGTGCCTTTAAGGAAGATTATAATTCAAGACCCTCCTTTTGCAGGATGCTAAGAGAAGTTCGAGCAAATCGAATACAAAGGATTATAGTGGAAGATTTAACGCGGTGGTCAAGAAGAATTGAGGACGGATTAAAGACGCTCAGAGAGACCTCTAATAAAGCTACGGTGACTTCTATAGCAGAGGGTGAGGTAGACATAACTCTTCCAGAAGGCTGGTTTAAAACTGCTATAGCTTTTCTATTGGCAGAATGGAACTCGAAGTGTCAATCTTATAAGGTTAAATCTGGAATGATGAAGAGATTGAATGACCCTAAGGCAATTTGTAAATTCTGTGGAAAGGTGCATTTAGGAAGAGTGCCGAATAAGTGTAGAAATTATTAGTATTTAAGATAGATTATTATATCCCCTCCGTTTATTTTTTATATGGGAACATTAGAACCAATCTTAATTGATCTTCTCT
>Ga0207996_1000570_pt1 | contig 31500 bp, 30 predicted proteins | sample AntAceMetag02UKG_FD_184773 | JGI IMG/M metagenome (GOLD analysis project Ga0207996, IMG submission 184773) | Saline lake microbial communities from Ace Lake, Antarctica - Antarctic Ace Lake Metagenome 02UKG (SPAdes) (version 2) | ecosystem: Environmental > Aquatic > Non-marine Saline and...
CTCAGCCTCCGCATATGTCAACATTGAAGAATTGCCAGGTATAGTTCAAAAATACTCCCAAACATATACTGCATATTATTATAGATCCCAGGAAAATAATAACAGCCTTTATTCCCAATTCTTTTGTAATAACAGTTAATGCGGCTGAATTTGTTGCAGGACCAACCAGAAGAAAGACAAATGCTGCTCCTGGATTCAGCCCTTTTAATATGAGCGCTGCAGCTATTGGAATTGATCCAGAAGAACAAACATACATTGGTATTCCAACAATAAGCATTATTAACATAGACTGCCACACAGAACCCATGTATTTTGTGAAAAAAGTTTCAGGAATAAAATATGATATAGTGCCGCCTGCCAGAATCCCTATAAGAATCCATGCCCCTGTGTCTCTTAATAAATCAACAAATGCATATTTAAAGACTCCCTTGACCTTGTCATAAAATGTGTGGCTCTCTGTAGGATGTTCACAGCTACTGCATGCTTTGCACGTGCTTTCATTCTCTGTATGGGAAGAAGGTCGTTCTCCACGAAAGAATATATTTGCAACAATTCCTGCACATACACCTGTGATAAAAGCAGCAATAACGCGATAAAACGCAAAAACTCCACCCAATAATGAATATGTAGCAAAAATTGAATCAACGCCTGTTGTTGGCGTTGAGATTAGAAACGACAGGATAGAGCCTTTACTTGCTCCATCTTTTTTCAGAGACAACGCAGCAGGAACCACTCCGCATGAGCATAATGGGAGAGGAATGCCAAACAAAGATGCCTTTATTACTGACATTGCATTGTTTTTGCCTAAGTATTTCGCGATCATTCCTTCTCTTAAAAAGACATGAATAATTCCCGCAAAAAGAAATCCGAATAACAAATAAACAGACATCTTGTTTAGCAAAAAATAGGCCTCTTTTAAAATTCCTAAAATAACATTCATTCTATAAATGATACCAATATGGTGCCTTTTATCAAGGGGCAAATCATCAGGAGCACTCCTAAACAACCATTAATTTTCCTGTCGCTTCAGCAATAAGCATGTCAGATTCACTCTGCATCTTTGACTTGGCAAATATAATCCTGTGGGTTTTTCTTAAGATTTCGCCTGTCATAATATACTTCCTGCCTACATAAGCCGGTTTTTTAAATCTCACATTGATTTCAGCTGTAAGACAATTAATTCCGAGTTCAAAAGCCAGCTTCCCCATTGCCTCATCCAGAAGCATACTTATAATGCCGCCATGTACTATATTCGCATAACCTTGAAGAGAGCTGCGAGGCATAAACTCTGCCTTAATTTTATTTCCTAAAACCTCGAAATCAATCTTTAATCCATCTATATTTTCCTTGCCGCATACAAAACACTTATGGTTATCCTCAAGCTTCATAATTTAACCCCTACAATTGAATTTTTAATTAGAACTTATTCTGATATAATACAGCTTATTTAGAAGATATTAAAATGAAAATTAAAGTAGCAACCCATTCTGGATTCTGTTTCGGCGTAAAAAGAGCTATTAGAATAGTAGAACAGAGCCTTAAGAAAGAACAGAACATTTATTGTCTTGGACCAATAATTCATAACCCTCAGGTAGTAAAGAGTCTCAGGGACAGAGGGCTAAAAATAGTCAAAGATCTCTCAATCATAAAAGAAGGGGTCTTAGTTATCCCTGCGCACGGACTTGAACCAGCGCTGATTAAAAAAGCCCATAAAAAAGGTCTGGAAATTATTGATGCCACATGTCCATTGGTAAAGAAAGTGCAGAAATATGCTGAACAGCTAAGGAAAGATAAATACCATATTATCATTATAGGAGACAAAAACCATGCTGAAACAAAAGGCATATTAGGCTTCTGCGGAACTAATTTTCAGGTTGTTGAGAGCAAATCCGAAATAGATATTAAAAGACCAAAGAGGCAGGAAAGAATAGGTATCGTTTCACAGACAACCCAGGGTATATGGAACCTTAGAGAAATATCTCTGGCTGTGCTTCCCTACTCCAATGAGTTAAGAATATATAATACAATATGTGAAACTACCTTGAAAAAACAAAATGCCACCAGGAAGCTGGCAAAACGCTCCGATATAATGATAGTGATTGGAGGCTATAACAGCGCAAACACAAAACGATTAGTTGAAGTCAGCAAAGAAACAGGTGTAAAAACCTATCATATAGAAACAGCCCAGGATATAAACTTTATATGGCTGAAGGATAAGGAGAAGATTGGAATAAGCGCTGGAGCATCAACATCACCTGAGAGCATAAAGGAAGTAGTTACTACTATACAAAACAGGATTAAGGATTAAGACTAAAAATGACGAACCTACTGGATATACAAAATCTGAAGACATATTTTTATCTGGAAGAACAGGTGCTTAAAGCCGTTGATGGAGTAAGCTTTTCTATCCGTCCCAAAGAGATTGTAGCAATTGTTGGTGAAAGTGGATGCGGTAAGAGTACAGCCGCTCTCTCAATATTAAATCTCATTTCCTCCCCAGGGAAAATTGTAGGAGGAAAGATAAATTTCAATGATACAGATCTTCTAAAATTAGAGAATAAGCAGTTGAGAAAAATAAGAGGCAACAATATATCCATGATATTTCAGGAACCTCTCTCATGCCTTAATCCAACTCTTACTATCGGAAATCAAATTCTGGAAGCTATCTTTACACACAAATCTACTTCAAAAGCTCAGGCATACAGAGATACAACTGATATCTTAAAAACTGTTGGCCTCTCGGATCAACAAAGAATATTTGACGCATATCCGCATCAGCTCAGCGGAGGCATGCAGCAAAGAGCAATGATTGCTATGGCTCTGATTACAAAGCCACAGCTCCTGATTGCAGACGAACCGACAACTGCTCTGGATGTTACTATTCAGGCGCAAATACTGAATTTACTGAAAACTCTGCAAAAAAAACTGAATATGTCAATTCTATTAATAACTCACGATTTGAGTATAGTCGCTCAAATTGCCCAGCGGGTTATAATAATGTATGGAGGCGAAATTGTAGAAGAGGCAGATGTAAAACAAATTTTCGCCAGTCCCCTACATCCTTATACAGAAGCTCTTCTAAAGTCTGTGCCAAACTTAAAAAAAGAAAAAGACAAGCTAGAAGTTATCCCGGGCTCTGTGCCAAATCCTGCAGAATTTCCAACAGGTTGCAGGTTTCATCCAAGATGCAGGGAAGCTGATAAAATATGCAAAAAAGTCAAACCCGGATTATTTGAAGTGAAGAAACAGCATTTAGTCAGATGTTTGAAGAGATGAAGATGAGACAAAGTCATTGCGAGGAGTGGAACGACGAAGCAATCTCGAGGAATACGAAAGTTGGAAAAGACTCTTAAGAAAAATAATAAAAACGAAAAGGAGAAAAAATGAAGAAGCAGACAGGATTTTTGAGATTAACATTGGTTATATCTGTTATATCAGCCATAATTGGTTTCTTCTGGAATTTTGAGTGGGGTTATCTAGATAATTACAATTTTCTTTTGGCTTCTGTATGGTTTGTTGCTATTTGGATAGCATATGCAATTGTGAGATGGATAATTAAAGGATTCGGCAAAGACGGCGAATGAATTACAATGCAATAATTTCAACAGTAGGAGAAAACTGATTTTGAAGAATCTCATTAAAAAGATTTTATGGATTTTGGTTCTATTATCTGGTTTGTGTGGAACACTATTGATCACTTTTGCTACTAGAATTAGTCCATATGTTAAGCATGGTTTGCCGTCAGGCGATATGGCACATGCTGTGCTAGTTCTTCATCCTAATTGGGTTCACTGGGGTGTATTCTTCATAATAGTTGCATTTGTGTTGAACATTGCAAATGTGATTTTTGTTAAACGAAAGAATGTGAATGTATACTAACCTATTGAATAGAATGAAACAGGAAAAAGTATCACTTGATATACAGAATAAGGCTGTCAAAATGCTAGAACAACTTCATGACAAAGAAGGAATTGAAAACATCCAAAAAAATTTATCAAACATTGGCAGGGACTTTTGGGATGTTTTTTTAGAACTCCGCGTTGGACACGCTCTTAAAAATTACGATTGGAAATATGAGAAAATAAAACTCTTAGATAAATTTCCAGACTTTTGCTTTCGCTTGCAAAATATGGAAGTATTCATAGAAGTTAAAAATAGACACGCAGAAGCGAAGAAAGAACTGTATGCAATCCATGAACAATTATTAAAAATTCTGGGCGAAAAATCCGATAAAAGCTATAGTTGCGAATTATATATAAAAAATATCCCAGCATATAAAACTGAAGACGAAAAATTTGTTTTTAAGGAATGGTTAAATCAATGTACAGACAGCTTATCGAAAATTTCTTCTAATCAAATAAAACAAGGTAATAAAGTGATTTTAGTAAACGAAAGTTGGTATAGCAAAAAGTCTCACAGGGATTATAAAATCAAAATTATTTTAGAATTTTTAAGTGAATCGAAAAAGTGGGATATTTCATATTGCGAAAGTTGTGAGCTAAATGATTATTTTACAAACGAGTTGTTACAAGATCTTCTAGAAAAGAAGAATAATAAAGAAGATTCTCTAACAAATATCTTTGAGGGAAAGACTTCTGGAATGGGAACCATTGGAATTGTAGATGTAACAGAACGCGAGTCTGCTTTCCCGATAGAAAGTTTTTTTGACATGGAGACAGCAAAGTACATAATGGAAAATATCATGGGACAAGGACAAACGTCTCAAGAACCAGTAACAAAAAAGTGTTATAAGAGATTAACAGAAAATCACAAGAGAATAACAAAAGGCTGGTATGAGAAAGCAAGAGATAAAGTAGATGCTCTTTTCTTAATTCACAAGAGGCACAATGTTGAGAAGTTTTTGAGTTGCAAAGTTCCTCAGAATAAGAAAGAGATAATAGAAAAAATATACGATTGCTTTGAAATGTCATTGCGAGGAGTGTAAGCGAAGAAGCAATCTATGAAAAGATGAGAGACTGCTTCCCACCACGCTTTGCTCGTGGTCGCAATGACATGTTTGAATGAAAGGACACATTTTGGCAAAGGATTGCTATGTGTACATAATGACAAATAAAAATAATGCAGTTCTTTACACAGGTGTTACCAGTGATTTAAAGAAACGCGTATATCAGCATAAAGCTAAGCTAGTAGATGGCTTTACTAAAAAATACAATATTGACAAGCTAATATATTTTGAAGTTTTTGAAGATATGTATAATGCTATTTCGCGAGAAAAACAAATTAAGGGTGGTTCGCGACAGAAAAAGATTGATTTGATCAACAGTATGAATAAGGAATGGAAAGATTTGTATGAAGGATTATGAGATTGCCACGCCTTCGGCTCGCAATGACAGGGAAAAATTTTTAATATGAAACAAGAAATTTTAGTTATAAAAAATGTTAAAAAGTATTTCTCGCGAAAAACGAGTCTTTGGGCTAAAGATTCGTATGTAGTAAAAGCGGTTGATGATGTGAGCCTTAATATTGGGCAGGGAGAGATACTTGGACTTGTTGGAGAAAGCGGGTGTGGTAAAAGCACTATTGGAAAGCTGATAACAGGTCTTATCCCGCCTGATAAAGGAACTATAGATTACCTTGGAGATAAAAGCGTTAATCCGCAATTGATATTTCAGGACCCTGTAAACTCTCTGAACCCTAGAATGAATATAAACCAGACACTTCGGGAGCCACTATTAATAAATAGGTCATTAAATAAAAAGAATATATTGCCGGAAATCAAAAGACTGCTAGAAATGGTTGGATTAGATACAAAAATGTTGAATAAATATCCACATCAGCTAAGCGGAGGTCAGAAACAGCGTGTTGGCATAGCCCGAGCTTTAGCAGCAAACTCTGAACTTATAATCGCTGATGAGCCAACTTCCTCTCTGGATGTCTCAATACAGGCGCAAATACTAAATCTGCTGAGTCAATTGCAGTCTGATTTTAGCCTTTCCATGCTCTTTATTTCCCATGACTTAAACATAATCAAGTATATAAGCCATAGAGTATGTGTAATGTACCTTGGTAAAATAGTAGAACAAGGTCCATGCAATGAAATATTCAAAAACCCGCTACATCCTTATACAAATGCTTTGCTTCGGACAGTACCTGTAAAGAAAACATCCTATTCATCACTGCCTTCTTCAGGATGTAGCTTTTATTCAAGATGCAAAATTGCCAAAAGCAATAAATGTAAAAACCTAGTTCCTGAGTTAAAACAGATAGGCAAAGAGCACTATCTTGCCTGTCATGTAATGTGCGAAATTTTCTCCTCAAGAGGTAATACTTCAAGAGACACTGCCTCAAGAAAAACTGGAATTAAAAATGTTAGAAAATAGACTAAGCAAACAATCAAATCTGGTCAACAAAGTAAAAAGTGGAGCCATCTCTAATTTATTCTTAATTTTTGGCGGAGAGAGTTACCTGGTAGAGGACACTGCTAAGAAGATTATCAACATACTTCTACCTGAAGATAAAAAAGAGTTCGGGCTGGAGATAATACATGCAAAGGACACAGATATAAAAAGCATTATGTCTGCAGTAAAAACCCCTTCTTTACTTGGACTAAAACGAGTTGTATGGATTAAGGATTGTGATAATCTGCTCGGGAAAAAGTCCGAAGGGTTTGATAAAAATATAGAACACAGCATACCTGATAATACATATGTGATTTTAACTGCTGAAAAGGCAGGCAAGAAAATAGGAGAGGTAATTGAATTTCCAGCTTTCAAAGAAAATAGAAAATCAGACATAAACCAGGCATATGAATTTGTACAATTAAAGCTAAAGAAGAGCGGCAAGAAACTATCTCCAACTGACTTTGAATATCTGTTGTCTTTCACTGGCGTGAATCTCAGGCAAATAATAAATGAACTTGATAAATTAGAGCTTTACTGCAATGACAAGGATAATATTGCGGAGAAAGATATAAATATACTTGTATCTGAATCAATAGAATACGCTCCCTTTGCTATGTCTGATGCGGTTGCAGAGAAAAACCTACCAAGAGCTATGAAGTTGCTTGAAGAATTCTCTCATACAAAAAATACCGGCTATAGTATTGTGCCTATGCTGACAAAAAGGATCAGGCTGTTATTGCAGATTAAGATACTTATTGAAAAAGGAGACATCTCTAAGGATATAGTTAAAAGAGGATACTACGATCAGAAAACATATAGCTTTGCTTCCAAAAAACTCTCAGGACAGCATCCTTATCTAATCTTCAGAATAGCTCAGCAAAGCCTAAAATTTCAAAAAGAAGAGCTAATGGCGGATATTAAAAAGTTGTTTGAAACAGAGGTTTCTATAAAAACAGGAAAAGTTCCTCAAAAACTGGCATTAGAACTGCTTATTGCAGGGATTTGCCGAATCAATAAAGTTTAATTCGAGAAAACATAGATTCTATAATAGTTTCTATAAGGAGATGATAATGAATAAAAAAGAACAGGCTACCCCTGATACGAGTCGTGTTTACCTATGTACTCCTGTGAATGCACTCGTTGAAGGACTATATGAACAAAAAATTCCTTTTACGCAGATAAAACAGCATGGTGATTTTGGTTTAGGCACCTTTGACAAATTGAATGGTGAGATGGTTATGCTCGACGGAGAGATTTATCAAATCACTGCTGAAGGGTTCGTTCATAAAGTTAATAAACAAGAATCGACGCCGTTTGCCTGTGTCACTTTTTATAAGCCTTTGAGCCATGATAAGTTTGAAACAGAATTGTCTTATGCGGAATTTCAAGAATGTCTACATAGACTATTGCCCTCGCCCAATATTATTTATGCTATTCGGGTTGAAGGACGATTTTCCTATATGCGGCTCCGTTCAGTTCCGAAGCAGGAAAATTATCGGCCTTTGGTGGAAGTAGCCAAGGATCAACAGACTTTTACTTTTAAAGATATTGTTGGCACTTTAGTAGGCTTTTTTACCCCTTCATTTATTAGTTCGTTGAATGTACCTGGCCTGCATCTTCATTTTCTTTCGTCTGATCGGCAACGAGGCGGACATTTATTGGAATGTCAACCTAAGCAAGTTCGTGTGGGAGTGCAGTTTATTTCGACCTTAGAATTGGCGTTTCCCATGAGTTTGGATTATTTGACATGTGACTTTCACCGCGAGACAAAACAAGACTTGGAAAAAGTAGAGAAGTAATCTAATCGGGTGCGATTTTCTTGACATGAATTTTTTTTTATGATAGAAGACCACACACTCTAGATTAGGCAATTAGACACAAAAATCAAGGAGACAAAAATGCAGTTTGATAAAAATGATGCTCTTGCGATAAATACAATAAAGATGCTCTCAGTGGACGCTGTACAAAAAGCCAATTCCGGACATCCCGGACTTCCAATGGGAGTTGCGGATTACGCATACGTAGTCTGGACCAGATTCTTAAGATATAACCCTGAAGATACCAAATGGATAAACAGAGACAGGTTTGTTCTTTCCGGCGGGCATGGCTCAACACTGCTTTACTCTTTGCTTCACCTAAGTAAATTTGATCTGTCTTTAGAAGATATGAAAAACTTCAGACAGTGGGATAGTAAAACTCCGGGACATCCTGAATACGGAGTAACTCCAGGCGTTGATACAACAACCGGTCCTCTCGGGCAGGGATTTGCAAACGGAGTGGGAATGGCAATATCTGGGAAAATTTTTGAAAACAGGTTTAATACAGATAATATCAAACTCTTTGATCCGTATATTTATGGAATAGTAACTGACGGTGATCTAATGGAAGGTATTAGCGCAGAAGCAGCGTCTTTTGCAGGACATCTTGGACTCGGGAATATTATATACTTCTATGACGATAATCACATTACTATTGAGGGAGATACGTCTCTTACCTTTAGTGAAGATGTAGGAAAACGCTTTGAAGCGTATGACTGGCAAGTAATAAAAATTGACCCGTATAATCCAGATAAAATTGCAAAAGCGATTGAATCAGGACAAAAAGAAAAAAATAAGCCAACCTTAATTATAGGCAGAACTAATATAGGAAAAGGATCTCCCAATAAACAAGACTGTGCATCTGCGCATGGTGAACCTCTGGGAGAAGAAGAAGTAAAACTTACAAAGCAAAACCTTGGCTGTCCTCTTGAACCTGCATTTTATATACCTGAAGAAACAAAGGAAGTCTTCAAGATATGTAATGAGAAAAAGCTTTCGACATATAAAGAATGGAAAAACAAGTTTGAAGAATATAAAATAAAATATCCGCAAAAAGCAGAGAGTTTGAACATCTGGATGAATAAAGCAATCCCAGAAAATATAGCCGATGCTTTACCCGACTTTGAAAACAAACCTGTTGCAACTCGAAACGCAGGTGGAGAAATAATGCAGGCTATTGCAGAAAAAGTTCCTTTTCTTATCGGCGGTTCAGCAGATCTTTCTCCATCTACAAAGACAATCTTAAAAAAATACGAATCTATAAACAAAGGGAAATTCACTGGACGCAACATGCATTTTGGTATAAGAGAACACTGCATGGGCGGAGTATTAAATGGCATGGCTCTTTTTGGAGGCATTATTCCATACGGCTCTACTTTCTTTGTGTTCTCAGACTATATGAGACCTTCTATACGGCTCGCAGCTATTATGAAGCAGCAAGTAATCTATGTTTTTACACATGACAGTATTTTTGTTGGAGAAGACGGCGCAACACATGAACCTGTTGAGCAAGCAGCCTCACTTCGTTTGATACCCAACTTAACAGTAATAAGACCAGCTGACGCCTCTGAAACATCCGCTGCATGGATAGAGGCTCTTAAAAACGAAAACGGACCAACTGCCATTCTCTTAACAAGACAAAAAGTTCCGGTAATTGACAGGAATAAATATCCATCAGCAGAAAACCTTTCTAAAGGGGCATATGTGTTGATAGATAGTAAGTCCAGCGTACCAGAACTTGTTATTATTGCCTCTGGCTCTGAAGTCAGCATTTGTATGGAAGCAACAGAGCGACTGAATGAGGAAGGACATAACGTGAAACTTGTGAGCATACCAAGTGTTGAAATATTTGAAAAACAGTCCGGCTCATATATTGAACAAGTTCTTCCATCATTATGCAGGAAGAGATTGGTAGTTGAGGCTGGATCAACTGCAGGATGGTACAAATATGCAGGATTAGATGGAAAAGTGCTTGGAATTGATGAATTTGGAGCCTCTGCACCTTATGAAATATTAGCAGAAAAGTTTGGTTTTACTGCTGATAACGTATATAAGAAAGCATTGGAAATAATAGAAAGATAGGAGGATTTTAAATGAGTACTAAAGCTTGTGGAAATGCTGTTATAGGCCAATCAGGTGGACCAACGTGTGTTATTAATCAGAGCTTAGTTGGCGCAATAATAGAAGCTGGCAAACATCCGGAAATTCAGAAATTTTACGGTGCATTGCACGGTGTAAAGGGAATACTTGATGAGAATTTTATCGATTTAGGAGAACAAGATCCTGCAGTTCTTGAAAAAGTAGCCAACACACCATCTGCTGCACTTGGCTCTGTAAGGAAAAAACCTACTGAAGAAGAATGCGAAAAAATATTTAAGATATTCAAAAAGAATAATATCAGATATTTCTTTTATATTGGAGGCAATGATTCAGCAGAAACGGCAGACATTATAAATCAACTTGCAAACAAGTCAGGCTATGATTTAACGTCCTATCATATACCAAAGACCATTGATAACGATCTGCTCGTTACTGACCACTGTCCAGGTTATGGTTCTGCGGCAAAATTTGTTGCAATGGCAATAATGGGTGATAATCTTGATAATGGGGCTATACCTGGAATTAAGGTCAATGTTATTATGGGAAGACATGCAGGATTTTTAACTGCTGCTTCCGCTCTTGGCAGACAGCATAAGAACGATGGTCCGCATCTGATTTATGTGCCTGAAATCCCATTCTCAAAGGAGAAATTCATACAGGATGTTAAAGATATTTACAACAAACTTGGAAGATGTCAGGTAGCAGTCTCTGAAGGAATAAGTGATGAGAAAGGCAACCCGATTTTTCAATCCGGAATCAAGGATGCTCATGGAAATGTACAACTGAGCGGTTCCGGAGGACTTGGAGATATGCTGATAGAGCTTATTAAACAAAACATTCCCGGCAAGCTTAGAGCAAGAGCCGATACATTTGGCTATTTACAAAGATGCTTTCCCGGTATTGTTTCTGAAAAGGATGCAGAAGAGGCAAGACGTGTCGGAGAATTCGCAGTAAAGAGTGCTGTGGAAAGCGATCTTAAAGACGGAAGTGTTGCAATAACAAGAACCCAGCTTTTCATAACCCCTCTTCATTCTGTTGCTAAAAATACACGAGGCATGCCCAGAGACTATATGAACGAGGAAGGCAACAATGTAACAGAAAAGTTTATTGCATATGCAAAACCTTTAGTAGGCAAATTACCCGAAATTGGGAAATTAAAAATATAGATGAAAGCAATCACCATATTTGTAATCTTTTTCCTGTTTTCCTCTTTCGCGTATTCTTATTCTCAATCAGACACAGAGCTTTTTCGGCTATCTGATACAAATAGGAAAAAGTCTGAGAAGCTTTTCATCCTTGCAGCAAAACACGTTGATAATAAAGAAATTAAAAAAGCTGTCAAACACTATAAACTCGCCATTAAATATAATCCTGTATATGTTGAGGCCTACTATAATCTGGGAAAAGCGTATGACAAACAGAATAAACAGGATAAGGCGATATCTCAATACGCACTTGCTCTTAAGTATAATCCTAAATATACCAAGGCTTATAATAGCTTAATATATATCTATAAAAAGCTTGGACGACTCGAAGAAATGGCAAAGCATTATAAGCTTGCCATTGATTATGACCCCAAATATAGCTGGGCATATTTCAATCTCGCTGGGCTCTATTTTGATATAAATAACAATGTAGATGCTATAAAAAATCTAAAGCTTGCGATAAAACATAGTCCCAAATATGCTGACAGTTACAACAATCTTGGAGTTGTTTACTGGAAAGAGGGTAAATTAGAGAAAGCTGAAGAGCAATATAAACTCGCTATTGAGCATGATCCGAAACATGTTGTTTCTTACAATAACTTAGGCGCTGTATATTTGCAGGAGGATAAGCTGGTACAAGCCGAAAAACAATTAAAACTTGCGATAAAATACGACCCGAAATTCTATTATGCTTATTACAATCTGGGATTGGTTTACTTAAAACAGGCAAAACCCGAACAAGCTGCAGCTCAAATGAAATTTGCTATTAGTAATAACCCTAAATTGTCAGACACTTCCAATAATTTCGGCATTGCTTATTATCAAAGGTAATGGAGAAACTAATTATTTCGCTTTTTCTATCTCATCAAGTTAATCTTTTAAATCCGACGTAAGCCACGGGTCCTTTAAGTAAATGATGAGCATTATTCTTTTTAATTGCTCCCTTTATTATCCCGAACACTTCATCTACACTATCTAAATATTCTTTAATATGCTTTTCTTTATGACTATAAGAGGCATAAACAGCCTTGGAGGCTAAAAACCCCCGCTTTAGCATCTCTTGGGTAAATAAAGTATTCAGTATTTGTTTCTCTTTATAATCAAGAATAAATGTAGTTAAGGGAGGAATTCCCATGATTTTTATCTTCAGATCATGGGAATTGGCCAATTCTTTCCATCCTTTGCTAACCATCTTTCCTATTTTATTTAAATGAGCAGGAACATCATTTTCCTGGAGTTTGTTTATTGTTGTTATTGCAGCAACAGGTCCTATTCTTTCGGTCCAGTAAGTGCTACTGATAAAACTACTCTGGGCCATATCCATAATCTTCTCTTTCCCGACGATTGCCGCCATCGGGAAACCATTGCTTATCGCCTTTGCATAAACCGCCATATCAGGATAAACATTGTATAATTTATGAACTCCTCCAATATTCATTCGCCAGCCGGATGTTATCTCATCAAATATCAACACAGCTTTAATCTCGTTAGCTATTTCTCTTACTTTTTCTAAAAAATTATCTCTGGGCTCATGATGTCTTATTGGTTCCATTATAATTGCACCAATGTTTTTATTTTTAGACACAATAGTCTTCAATTCATCTATTTTATTATAATTAAAGGGAATAGCTGTCCCCTTCAGGCATCTTGGAACACCCAATGGTTCTAATCCTGGAAGGAGCTGTCCATCCAGATTCTTTTTATCAGACAGGTTCGCAGCAAGATACCAATCATTCCAGCCATGATAACCACAGAAAGCCACTTTATCTTTTTTAGTATATGCACGTGCAATCCTTACTGCTACTGCCATTGCTTCCCCACCTGTCCTGGTAAATCTGACCATTTCTGACCAGGGATGTAGTTTTAACAATAATTCTGATAATATAACTTCTTCAGGAGAATTCAACGTTGCCATCGAACCACTATCTATTACAGCCTTAACTGCATTATTCACATCATCATCAGCATAGCCTAGAATACATGAACCTACACCCATTATGCTCATATCAATATACTTGTTTCCATCCAGATCCCAGATTTCCACCCCTTTAGCCTTTTTATAATAAGAGGGCCACTGGTCAGGCAAAAACTGTTCAGAGCGTTTTGATAGTAGCTGAGTTCCTCCCGGCATAATCTTTTTTGCTCTGTTCCAAAGTTTCTGTCCTTTGTCCTTCATCACTTCACCTCCATAGCTTTTTCTGTTTAAAAAAATCGGACAGCTTTTCCATATCCTCATCACTTATAGTATAATAAGGCTGTCTTCGCCACCGTTCTGCAATGCCGAACAACTCAAGTGCTCCATGAATTCCAGCATCAAACTTGCCGGTAAATAACCCTATTAAATCAAAAAATGGTATATCATATGTTTCTATTATTTGGACTGCTTTTTCTATATCATTTTCTTCTATAGCATTCCAATATTTGTGAGCAATCTCTGGCTTGAAGCGCATGTAGGTAGAAAGATAACCATCACATCCATAGGGGTGTATATTCAGATGATTTTGCTTCTGACCTCCAGAAATTACTGCCCATTTATCATGAACCAATAATCCCATTTTTCGTGCAAATTCACCATGAAAGTCATCTTTTATTGCAACCACACCATCTGCTTTACTGAGAGTAAGTTCTAATGTTCTCAAGCCAAAATCTATGCCGCGCTGAATAAAAACATTCGTAACTATCATTACTGGAATGTGCTTTGATATGACCTTATAATGTTCTGCCAGTGTTTCAGGTGTGCAGGAATGCGCCCAATCAGGGGGCATAACCATAAGAATGTCTGCCCCAATACTACGGACATATTGAGCAAATTCAACTGCCTTCTTGGTATTGTAGTGTTTGTCTGCAGCAATAACCATAGCTCGTCCTGCTGTATGCTCAACAACTACTTTCGTTACTTCAGCGATTTCTTTTTCACTCATACAAATGTAATGACTGTCACCTGCGGTGAGTAATATGGTTTTGCTTCCTGCAGCAATATCGAAATCCACCATATTGTGCAGACCGTTATAATCGATGTTGCCATCTTTTTTAAACGGCGTTGATATTGATGGAACCGGACCAGTTAATGCCTGCCGAATTTCTTCAGAATTCATTAGTTTTTCTCCTATGTTAAAAGTTAAACATTAAACTTGAACCAACGGATAACAGATATACAATTCTCATAACACCAAAAAGCAACGAACACTGTGCCGTCTGCAAGCCGAGTAATACATGGAGCGCCAAATTTTAATGCATTGAAATTATGAGCCATATCTTTTCCTGTTGTAGTCAGACTGGTCGTTTGTTCGCCCCACAGAGGTTCACAAGCTTCGTTAGCCCATATTCCTTCATCAACTTATTAACCTTATCTTTACCCTTTTCTTCAAGTTTACAATAATCAGGTGCAAAGTTGCCTTCATATCCTAGCAGATTCATTCCATAGCTGAAAGCAGGGAATACATCCAATTCAAGCAGTTTGTCCCTGAAAGAGGTTATTCTTTGCTGAATATATGCAGCTTTTTCCCAATCCTCTTTATCAACAGATGCTTTCAATTCTTTCATCCATTCTGGGAACAAACAAAAAATACCGTCAAGCTGAAGCTTGAGTCCGTATCTGTAAAATATATCCATCAAATCAACCTGCGCACTTATAACATCAAAATCATTATTTTCTTTGAAGTGATCATGAAGCTTCCTTACATAAGCAGGATCATGCGAACACTTGATACCCGCAATATTTGCGTTCTTACTTAACTCAATCACTGTATCAATCTCTGTCTTTATCTTTGTTACTTGAGGCAAATCATACAGATAAATTGGAAAAGGAGAATCATCTGCTATCTGTGTAAAAAATCTTAATAAATCCTTCTGGCTTGCGCCGTGATAAAAAGGTGTTGTAAGAGCGATTCCATCAAGCTTAAGTTTTTGGATAGAGTCTATTTTGTCTTTTACTCTCTCAATATTATTATCCATACATCCTACAATAACGGGTACATCAGAGTTTATGCAATCAACTGCTGTTTCCGCTACTTCGGCAAATACATTGTTTTTGATAGTAGCCTGTTTTCCCATTGTGCCCATACATAATATTCCGCTGATGTTTGCTTTTATCTGGTCGTCAATATGCTTTCCGAAACTTTCTTTTACCAGATTGCCTTTTTCATCCAGCGGCGTTCCCACTGCTGTTATAAAACCGTCTGAAAATCTTTTAGGCATTATTCCCCCTCACTTTCTCAACTGCTATTCGACATATGCCCTTTTCTTCATCTGTATATTCAGTACGGCATTTAAATCCGTACTTCTCTATTATTCTCGGATACAATACGCCGCAGTGTTTGCAATAGTCAGGATATTTTTTGATATGTTTTGTTTTTCTCAAAATTCCAACTGATGGACATTCATACATTTCTATTGAGAATCTGTTTTCATCAGAACTCATCTCATAGTTTGCATTCTCCTCGGTTAACGTATGAATCCAATATTCCCTCATGCCCACAATACCCTTTTCTTTTACAAGTACATCAAGATTCTGTAAGAAATTGTCTGATATTCCTTCCCATAAGTTTATAACCTTCTTCTTGCCACCTTTTTTATCCAGGAACTTGAATAATTCATTGTAAGTTAATATAAACTCAGTACACGAAATCATAAGTTTCCTTCCCTCCAGAATTTCTGCAGACATTTACCTTTATTCTGATCATATTCTATTGAACTCTGATAGCCTGCATTCCCGCAAATTTCGCCATTAAGTATCTTGCAATGTTCGCAAAACTTCTCAAATATCTCATAACCAAAAATTTTCATATGACTAATCGCAGGACATTTATTTATCTTTAAATTAAGCACATTATCATTATAGAAAAGTTTATAATCCGCGTCTTCAAGATCAAATATTTTCTTCCAATGTCTTTCTAATTCTCTCAATCCGCTATTTTTCAGAGCTTTTGATAACGGCGAATAAACTGTATTTGCTAACTCTTCCAAATATTCCTTAACGCCATTGTCTCCATAACTATCATAAACATACTTCAATCCAAAACTCATTGCCCCATGAAAATCCTTGTGAATATTCTTTTTTATTCCACTCATACTTCGTAACCTTAGTAGCCCCAAGGGGAATTGAACCCCTGTTCCATGGTTGAGAACCATGTGTCCTAGTCCACTAGACGATGGGGCCAGAGTTGCCCCGCAAGGACTCGAACCTCGACCAGATGAACCAGAATCATCCGTCCTACCATTAGACGACGGGGCAAAACATTGGGCTAATTATAAAAGAACATTGTGGAAAGTCAAGATTTAACTATCTACGCTCCTCTTGCCAATGTATATACAAAAACTTCTCTTGCTCCAGCCTGCAATAAGACTCTGGAGCATTCATTAACAGTTGCACCTGTTGTCATAACATCATCAACAAGTAAAATTCTTTTTCCATTTAGCTTTTGTTCATTCCTTACTGAAAACGCTCCTTTAATATTCTTGGTACGTTCTTTCAGAGAAAGGCCTGTTTGTGAAGGAGTTGCTTTCGTTCTCTTTAAACTAGTTTTTGACAATTGGATATCGAACCTCTTACTAACCTTTTCCCCTATTAGTTCAGCTTGGTTAAATCCTCTGGAATATTCTCGTATCCAATGGAGGGGTACAGGAACAATTAAATCGCAGCTAAGAAAATCAAGACTATCCGGTAATAAAAGCATCTCAAACAATGTGTTTAAAAGATATGTCTTTTTATTATATTTAAAAAAATGTATACACTCCTTTATTGAGCCATCATATATCCCACTAGCGCGTGCTTTTGAGAAATAGAACTGTTCCTCTCTGCATATTCTACAAATACCATTTATAAAAGGTCTGCCACATTTATTACAAACCTTTCCATAAATAAGTATTATATTTTTTTTACATGCATCACAAAGATAGGTATTTGTTTGATACAGAAGATGCCTTTTACATATCAGGCAATAAACCGGAAAAATAAGATTAACAATAAATTTGAATAGTTTGTTTAATTGTTCTACGAAAAGTTTCATTCAGTTGAGATTAAATTCATGTCATCAAATCTCATAAAGATTTAACCCTATTTCATCACTGAATTTTCTGTCTATTTCGCCATCTATTATGTCAATGACGGCTTCAAAGGTTGCGCTAACAATTGCAGAATTTAAATGACCTCCAAAAGAATTGTGTTTTGAGTTACATAAATTAACGTGAATATGCAAATATATTTCTCCATTCATTGTTGAAATATTCCCATAAAGAGATGCAATTTCATGATTTCCAACTAACTCTTTTGAATGATATCTTTTTGTTTCTACATCAAAAAGTCCAACTACAGCCTTATTTGTTGCTCCAATACCGCTAACTGTGCCCAGTTTTATATCATTATTTCTACAAAATTGTTTTAACATTTCAACAATTTCTTCACCTTTGTCTAATCTCAATATAAACTTATTCTCAAATCGTTTAGATTTCATATTAAAAACCTTAGTTATTTATTACGTCAGCCTTCAAACAGAAAAGCCTGCCATCACCAAGACAGCAGGCTTCTTACTGCTTTGCAAGAAACAACCTATTATATTGCGTCTAATTTTTCAACACGAAGTTTCTTTACAGTAGGCTTATTAATCATAGCCGGCATCCATGCAGGTGCATTAGCAGGTTTAGCAACTTTCTGTACTGAACCTTTAAATATATGCACTCTCCATTTGCCGTCTTTCTTCTGCCCATGTTCTCTGAGCTTGATCAGACCATCGCTGTCTTTCAACCCTCTGGAAGCAGCCTTTAGAGCAGCCTGTCTTGCTCCTTTGCCCTTAAATACATTGTCTTCCTTTTTGCCTATTCTCAATGAATAGAGCTTTGCTTCTGATTTCTTTGCCATTGTCTCACCTCCTTGTTTTTGCCGTTCTTTTTATTATAATCCAAAGTTTCTACAAAATGCAAATAAAAAATCGCTATTCACTGGCAATATTAAAGCCATAGCATATGCATTTAGCCAACAACCTAACGCATGCTATCGTTTTAATATTTACATGTATTGTAATTTTATCTTTCTATTACTCAAAATTTAGCAACTTGAAACTGGTCGGGGCGAGTGGATTCGAACCACCGACCTCCACGTCCCGAACGTGGCGCGCTACCAAGCTGCGCTACGCCCCGCTTAATTTTTAATTACAAATTTGAGTACCAAAAACCCTGCTATTAAAAGAACAGCAAATAAAACCGTTAAAAGATTAAAATATTTATTTATGAACTTTTTAACGGGTTCTCCAAAAATCTTTATTAATCCGCCCACAAGAAAAAACCTTCCTCCTCTTCCTAATACTGATGATACAAGAAAAACAATAAAACTAATTTTACAAACACCTGCAGCGATTGTAAAGACCTTATATGGGATAGGCGTGAAACCTGAAATGAACACAGCCCAAAAGGCATTATTACCATATAAATCTTTTACATAGTTAAAAGATTCAGGAGTAAATCCCGGAATATATTTAAAAAAGAAATCGCTTGTATATTCCCATATCTTCATACCTATAAAATATCCGCATATTCCACCTGATACAGATCCCAGCGTTGTTATGAGACTATACAGTAAGGCTCTTGCTGGCTTTGATACACAAAGAGCTATTAACAAAACATCTGGAGGAATAGGAAAACAAGAAGACTCTGTAAAAGCTAATAAAAATAATGCTGCACTTGAATACCTTGAATTAGCCCAGCTTAAAACCCAGTTATATAATTTTTTAATAATATTTCTTTTCACTATTCCATCCGTACTTGCCTATCAGGGGCACAAACATACATCCGCAGATATTTTCAGTCTTTATTTTTTTATTAGTTTTTGAAACGACAACAAGTTCTTGAGAAAAGGAGTTACCTACAGGAACAACTATCCTTCCCCCCTCTGCTAATTGATCTATAAGAACTTGTGAAACACGAGGAGCTCCAGCTGTTACCATTATGCCATCATAAGGAGCATTATCAGACCAACCAAGGGTTCCATCTCCTACCTTAAATTTTATATTTTCATATCCTAAATGTTTAAGTTCTCTTTGTGCCCTTACGGATAACGTGCTAATTCTCTCTATTGTGTAAACGAAAGACCCTAATTCTGCCAGGATCGCCGTCTGATATCCTGAGCCTGTTCCTAGTTCCAAAATTCTCTCTCCACCCTTAAGCCTCAAACATTCGCTCATCAAAGCAACCATATATGGTTGTGATATAGTTTGAGTCTCTCCTATAGAAAGCGGTTGATCAGTATATGCAATTGAGACGACTTCTGAGGGAACAAAGATGTGCCTTGGCACCTTGCTCACAGCGTCAAGAACACGCTTATCGCTGATTCCTCTATGTGCCAGTTGAATGTTTACCATATCAAGCCGTTCGTCAGTATAGTCTTTCATTTTAACCACTCTTGCAAACCTGATGATATTTTCAACGCCATTATCTCAGCAAGTATATTCTCTATTATTGGACTTAAGTCTACCTCAGGCTTTCTCAGCGTTCCCTTTATGGGGAATCTCAGGTCAATATTACCCTTTTTCGCTTTTACATAACTAATAATATCTCTATAAGTAAGCCCAATAAGAACTTGTTTATCTAAATCTTGTTCTTCTTTTACACTTAAGAATAGATTTTTCATTGATATATGTTTAGAAAAGTCAAGTGCCCCTTTTCTACATGTGCCAATTAATGAAATGTCTGCTGTGCCCTCTTTAACATAAATAGGAGCGCTGGCATAGTATTGTCCAATATGTGTTATATCTATATTAGAACATTTTGTTTCCAAAGAGAAATCTCCTTTTGAACTGCTAAGGTCAGCATTTGCCTTTAAAATGACTTTAGTATGCTGCTTTGTCCCAAAATCAATACCTAAAAAGACATCTGTTGGCTGAGCAGGGTAATAAAAAATGTTCTTTATTTGAGCATCCAGGCTTTTAATTGATAATAAAGCTACATCATCATAATCAATCTCAACCCTGGCTTGATTTATTGACATATTTTTTATACCAAACCTAGCCTTTAGTAAATCAGGAATCTTAGCAAAATTATCTAACCCACTCCCTTTTAACAAATAGGACACTATAACACCAAGTATCAAATCCCTCGGAGCTTTCTGAAAGTCTTTACTACTCATCAGCTTTCTAGGACTAATATGTGATTGTATAATAGGCTTATTTAAACTTATATCTTCTAAAACAATTCTCCCCTTTAATGTTCCTCCTATATTTACCCTAATAGAAATATTCTCAACACTAGCATGAAGCTTACTATCTGTTATACATCTATCAAGAAATATATTTTTAAAAACAATTTCCCCTTTTATTATATCTACATGGGGCTTGTTCATCTTTATAGTACAATTAAACGTATTCGCACATATAGTCCTAAACTTATAATACATTATGTTAGACACTACTGTATTTAGCATTAGTATGACTACGAACAGTGCAACTATAGCCCCAGTGAGAATTAGAACCCATGGTCGGACAAACTTGTTTTTCCTCATATGCATCCTATTTATCTAAGAAATATACTGGATAATATAAGTCTTATAAATTTTAGAGTATCTTTCAGCGGCTTTATCTTACTCTGGGCATTTGGTAGATATATTGTTCTTATGGGAATCTCTTTTATTCTGAATCCCTTTCTACTTGCTTTTATCAATACTTCAGATTCTATTTCAAAATTACTTGTTGACAGGCTGATATTTTTCAACACCTCTGTTCTAACAAGCCTATAACCGGATTGAGTATCACTAATTCTACAAGAAAGGAATAGTGAAGTAAAAAATGATGTTATTTTATTGGTATATAATCGTGTAAATGGCATATTTCTGTTATTAGCCATCCTGTTTCCTATAACTATATCAGCGCTATTTTTCCTAAACTCCTCTATAAACTTCGGAAGCTCTTTATAATCATGCTGCCTATCTGCATCCATAGCTATTAAAGCATTAAACCCTTTCCTTTCAACATAGGAAAAACCAGTTCTTAGAGCTGCTCCTTTACCTTGATTGCTTACATGCCTTATAACTATAGCTCCGCCGTCCAGTGCTTTCTGAGAAGTACTATCTACTGACCCATCATCCACTACTACTACATCCTTAACTATTTTCTTAATATCCTTTATCAAATCGCAGACATGCTCTTCTTCATTAAAACATGACAATAAAACACAAATATTGCTCCTGGGTTTAATACTTGATATTTGCTTAATTTATTTTTCCTCCCATATATGATGAAAAAGTAACCATTGTTCAGGATAAAGACTTATATATTTTTCAATAACACTTATAATTTGCAAGGCTGTTTTTCTTATGCTTTCAGTCCTATTATATGCATTTTGTGCAAAAAACGGCTTCTCAAAAATTAGTTTATATGTCTCATCTGATTGTCTGATAGCAAAAACCGGCAGTATAGCCGCTCCTGTCTCAACAGCCATCATTGTTGGCCCTTTTGGAACAATTGCCTTTTTGCCGAATAAGTCCACCTTTATCCCTTTCTTAAATATATCTCTATCTCCTAAAACAGCTATAGCTTCTCCTTTTCTTAATACACGAAGAGCCTTCCTAAACGCAGACCCTACAGGGATTATATTCATGTTTTTTCGTTCTCTCTGCCTAATAAAGAACTGGTTAACTCTCGGATTATCATGACTTAACACAATTGCATTTATAGGGTAACCTTTTAGAGAAAGCGCTATCCCACCTATTTCCCAGTTGCCAAGATGCGCGCTCAGTGCGATCACTCCTCGCTTATAGCTAAAAGCTTCATCTATGTAATGCCTGTTCTCTATTTTTACAATTTTATCAATATTATTTGCCCCTATTTTGGGAAAGAATAAAAAATCTGCTAGATATTTACCGAAATTTAAATAAGTTTGCCATATTAGCTTACGAAATTCCCCCTTGATTAATTTCCCTTTCACAACATGAGAAAGGTTGTCTCTAACAGCCTGCCTACTCTGCCATGAAAAGTAGTAATATAATCTGCTGACTATCCTTGCCACACAATATGCCCCTTTTTTGGAAAGATAAATGGCAAGAAACTGAGCAATAAGATAACATAAATAACGAATCATTTTTAGTTACAGTTAATTCTCTGTCTATAACGTACTTTATTAAGATTAAGATTACCAAATAAAAACAAATATTGCCAGTCAAAATAAAACAGAGCGAAGTTAAAACATTGATAAGATAATTTTGAGATTACACTTAGATTACATCTGGACTTTTAATAGCCAATCTGTTACAAAAAATATAATTTGTGATAAGGATATATCTTGTTAAGCCATTTCTCCAATATTGACAAAAAAGATTTTATCAATATTTTTTTACTGCTCTTTTTTTGTGTTATGTTTTATCTTACGGGATTATTTTCATCTACACGCATTTTAAGCTGCAGCTACGGAGATACAGTCGGGCAATTCTTCTTCTGGAGAGAATTTGGATTCTCCTCTTTGAAGCAAGGAAATGTGCCTTTATGGAATCCGTATGTATTTTCAGGCATGCCCTTTTTAGCAAATCCTCAAACTGCGTTATTTTACCCTTTTAATCTTATATTCTTGTTCCTTTCAACTTCAACAGCAATAAACATCAGCTTTATCTTGCATATGTGGTTAGGCAGCTTCTTCCTTTATATGTATTTAAGATATTTAAATATCTCGAAACTGGGCAGCATTGTAGGAGCTTTTGTATTCAGCTTTTCCTCTATTATTGTATGCCGCATTTATGCTGGCCATTTATCTAATATATGCACTATGATTTGGCTACCTCTGTTACTTCTAATGCTTGATATAAGTCTTAGAACAAGGAGAACTTTCTATATTCTCCTGACATCTGTGCTTGTAAGTATCCAGTTTCTGGCAGGTCATCCCCAGTATTTTTATTACTCCCTGATCACACTGTTTGCTTATACAATTTTTGTATGCTGGAATTCTGAGTATCCCACAAATAAGCTAAAAGAAATTGGTTTAGGGCTGGGAATATTTATCTTTATAATAGTAACAGCCGCTCTCTTAAGCGCCATACAGATTCTGCCGAGTTTGGAACTTGCAGAACATTCTATAAGAAAGTTTCTTTCATATAAATTCTTCTGTGTCTATTTTTTCCCTTTTGAGAATATAGTAACACTTCTTATACCAACATTCTTTGGGGATTCAACGAGCAGTGTATACTGGGGTAAATGGGACATATGGGAGACATGCCTCTATATTGGCATTATGCCGCTTGTCCTAGTTTGTACATCTTTATTCACAAATTCCAAAAAGCGGTCTTATGTTCTTTTCTTTTTTGCTATAGCAATACTTTCAATGGTCTGTGCATTTGGAAACAATATTCCACCTATATTCAGGTTTCTGTATCAATTCGTCCCGGGATTTAATATGTTTAGAGGCATATCGAAATTTATTTTCATTACAGGTATTTCTCTATCAATCCTGGCTGGATTTGGTTTGGATATCATTATAGAAAAAAAGATAAGGAAAAAGCCGATAATCCGCATCCTCTTCTTTTGGGTAATTATTATACTTTTAGCCTCTACGTTTTATATATACATTAATGCAACTGGTTCTGAGACCTCGCCAGCCTTGGCAAAGATAGTCAGGAATGTAGCACATCCGCCTGAGTTCTGCCGCAATCCGTCTTCTTCCAATAATCCAAATCTTCAAAAAGTTATCTATAAAAACATTTCAACAGGAATAGGCCGCTTGGTTATATTCTTGTGTATAAGCATTGGAATTATCATGTGCGCTATTTTTAGGAAAATTAACAGGAAAACAATAGGAATTATTATCTTTGTTTTTATCCTGATAGACCTGTGGAGCTTTGGCTTCAGATATAGAACGTCATTTGAATTTTATAAGTGCTTTTTTGAAAGAAAAGTTGTGGAATTTCTAAAAAAAGATAAATCTTTATTCAGGGTATGCACGCCAAATCTCAGGGATTTAAACAAAGGAATGTTATATAAAATCGGAAGCATTGGAGGTTCCGGCGCAAATCTTCTGAGCTGGTACGGGGAATTTATAAACTTGAGCCAGGGATATGATAAAAACTTTTCTAACCTGTTTATGACAATTCACAGACTGGATAAGTCTCTAAACATGTTGAACATGAAATATATGATTACTTATAAATGGGTAGACATGAATGATACATCATATAAAAAAGTATTTACCGGTCATGACAGAGACATATATGAAAACCTGAACTGCATGAAAAGAGCATATGTTGTTCACAAAGCAAAATATCTTAAAGAGGATAAGGAAATATTAAAACAAGTTTACAGTGCTGAATTTAGCCCATATGATACTGTAATACTCAAAGGCAAAGAAGATACTACTGCTATTCGCAGCTCTTCCAAAGTATCTGACAAAACTCAAATTGTAAAATATACTCCGGAAGAAGTATTAATTAATACATCTACAAACAAAAATGGTTTCCTGATACTCTCTGACACATATTACCCCGGATGGAAAGCGTATGTTGACAATAAAGAAACAAAAATACTAAGAGCAAACTATATTTTTCGGGCAATTAAACTAGAAAAAGGAGCACATACTGTTAGATTTGTTTATGAGCCTAAGAGCTTTACAATCGGTTTATGGATTAGTTCAGTAAGTTTATTGCTGGTAATTGTAGGCCTACTTTTTTGTTATTCTTTCAATCACCTCAAGCCCAAGTTTGACATTTCTACAATCGGGGGCAAGGATTAAAGCCCATTTATAGTAACGTATCGCTTTTTGATGCAAACCAATCCTGAAATGGCATAGACCTAGGTTGTAATATGTCTGAACATCCTTAGCCCCTGTTTTAAGAGCTCTTTTAAAATATTTTATTGCTTTTCGGAAGTCTGCTGTTTTCATATAGCAGATACCAAGTTTAAAGTAACATTTTGGGGAATTTGGATCTATATCTACAAGTTTTTTGAAATGATGAATAGCTCCCTCATAGTTTCTCTCTTTTAAAAGAAGGAGCCCAAGATTATATAATACCCTTGGGCTATTCGGATGTATTTCCAGAGCTTTATAATATGCTTCTAAAGCATGAGTATTTTTAGGCATGTTTGCATATAATATGCCAAGAAGATTATATGCCTGGTAATTATTGGGAACTAGATTTATATTCCTCTTGATTTCAGCTATTACTTCAGAACAGTTTTCTTTGCTCTTGCTTGTATGAATATATACCGGATGCACAAATCGGTATTCATGCTTTGAAATAATCTTAGCATTTTTCTCTATATTTTTAAGGTATAACATCGAAGTTTCATCCCAGAAAACCAATCTCCAATCTTGATTTTCATACAGGAATTTGTGAATACTGATATCTTTGGTTGCCTCAGAAGGATATGTTAAGAGCATACCTGCGATTTGATATTTATCCAGCAGATGCGTTGTATTAGTCCCATAGCTTTCAATAATATTATATTCTTCCAGCATTTTTTCTCCGTGCAGGAGTAATCTTCCGTCTATAAACACTTTATGTTCCGGGAAGCACTTCCACATTAAATAGCCTCCAAACGGATGAGAATTAAAAATCCTGCCTTTAATGTGAGTGCTGTTTATAAAAGAAGCTGCTTTTTGTGGATACTTATTAGGTTGAATACCTATACCAAAAACTCTTTCGCCTCTTATCGAGTAACTGGTTTTATTTAAAATAACTAAAATAGATAAATAAAGAATAAATATAATCAATAACAGGTTACAGATGGAAGCGAACACTTTTTTATTTTCTAGATATTTTGCCAGATTTCTGAGGTTAATTAGAATGACAGGAAATAATGCTATCCCTAGAAATACACGATATCTATGTGCTCCTAATGTAAGATATATAAAAACAATAAATAAAATGATATCTGCAACATGCAATCTTTTGAAATTTGCAATAAAAGAGACTGCAGCAATGACAAAAAATATTAATAAGTATGGACTACAAAAGGCGTATTTAAACTGCGCAGAAAAAGGTGAAAGCCACTCGCTTACATTTACGGTTAATGATGACTGAGTAAGCTGAAAAGGATATATTAAAATCTTGTATGTATTTGGATTAACAAATGTTGCAAAAACAACTGCTATAGAGACTACCACTAAAGATATAACATCTTTTTTTGCCAGAATTCTTTTGGAGTTCGAATTCCGGTTTGTTTTTATTTTCAATATTTTATATATTAAATTTTGAGATAGCTCTCCAATAAGAAATATAAAACATAAGCCAATGCCTATTACTGCTCCAGCATGGAGATTTATCCACAAAATTTCGCACAAAGGTAACAGAAATAATAATTTTATATTGCATTTCTCTGAATATCTCCATTTAAAAAGAATGTAAATAAAGATGGTGAAAAACAGTATTGAGAAAAGCTCTGGTCTTACATAAAATCTTCCTGCACTCATAACTGCAATGAGTGCAATAAGAAACGACACCAGGGTAATGTTGCTTTTAAGAGCTAAAGCAAGTCTTAAAAGAAGAAAGAATATAATAAGAATAATACTTGCTTTGAAGATGATAAGTCCCTGAATGCCAGCTATTTTATAGATGGAGTGGAATACTACTTGTGCAAGCCACTGATGATTAATCCATGCTTTGCCCTCAGAAGTATAAGAAAAAATATCCTGTTTGAGTATATTATGTGTATTTACAATTACCTCGCCTGCTTTCAGATGATACCAGATATCGTAGTTGGCAATTTTAAATACAGAAATAATTGCAACAAAGATAAATGTTATTGATATTAGGGAAATATTCGATTTTCTAAGGAATGTTGTTTGCCCTGTCTCATCGTTATACATGTCTAAATTATACCGTGCAATATCATCTTGCCAAGTAAAATCTTTTTTGGAGTTTGACAAAATACTTGACACAATAATTCTATATGTTATCATGTTAACATGATAATAAAAAAAGATAGCTTTGTTCCTCAGTATCATCAATTAAAAAAAATTTTGTTAAATCAAATTAGATCTGGCAGGTTCAAGCTTGAAGATAAGATTCCCTCTGAATCTCAGCTCTGCAGAGAATACAATATAAGCAAAATAACCACTGGCAAAGCAATCTCAGAGTTAGTTATGGAAAATATCCTTCGCCGAGAACAAGGCAGAGGCACATTTGTAGTTAATAAGAAGAAAAGAACCGGATTAATAGGAGTTGTTTTGCAGGGGGAGACAGCAACAGCAAGCATGTTTTTTTCGAGTATTATTCAGGGAATAGATGATGTTTTAAATCTAAATAGTTATCATCAAATAGTAAAATTTTCAGGCCATACCGCGCAAAAAGAAAATGAGTGTTTACATGAACTTCTAAGCATAGATATTGACGGTATAATACTTTGCATTAATCAACCTTCTGATTCAATAAAGAATATTGAATTTCTTATTAAAGAAAAAATTCCTTTTGTCTTGATTGATAAATATATCCCGGAGCTTGATACAGATTATGTTGTCTTTGATCATTTCAAAATGGGATATATAGCAACGGAGTATCTCATAAAGCTTGGACATAAAAAGATAGCTTTTATATTAAGCAGGTTTAATGATTTTAGTTCTGTAATGGAAAACTTAGATGGATATCGCACGGCACTAAAAGAAAATGTGCTTGATATTGACACTTATGTAGTTGGAAGCAGGGAAAATCAAACAGACTATCAAGCAATCCAAAAACTTCTGGATATGAAGAATCCTCCTACTGGCATAGTAACCTATAACGTTAATGAAGTTGAGAATGCCTTAAGAGCAAGAAACTTAAAAATACCAGACGATATTTCCGTAATAAGATATGGCAAATATAAAAATCATTACGATACTTATACCTATGTTGATTCTTTTACTAAAAAAATGGCTTCTCAAGCTGCAGGAATTCTTGTTAATAAAGTAGAAGATATAGAGATAGAAGAAAGGAATCAAATAAAGATTAAACCTGTTTTAGTGGAAGGGAATTCCGTTGCTGAATTTAGAAAAGCGGCCAATAAAATCCAAGATCTTGCAGGAGAATAGACAATAAGGAAATGAATAATATGGAGGGAAAAAGATGTTAAGTAAAATGAGGGAAATCTGGGGAAGGACTGCTTTTACGCTTATAGAGCTTTTGGTTGTGATAGCGATCATAGCTCTTCTTGCGTCAATGCTGCTGCCGGCGCTGAAGGAAGCAAGAGGAATGGCTAGAAAAGCAGTGTGCATAAACAATCTGAAACAAATAGGACTGGCTTTCAATCTTTATATGGCAGATTGGGACGACTACCTGCCCAAGGCCAGGCCACCCGCTGGCGGTCCTCTCTACGGAGACACATGGGATTCAAGATTGGTGGAGATAGTGTATGGTATTACTATTATCCCGGGGGGTGGCATGTGTTCATTTGTGTCAGAAGGAGGAAAAACAATGTTCTGGTGTCCAAGCAGGACTAAGGAGCAGATGGGCCGAAAACTTAGATCTTACTCTATGAATACGCAGCTTGTGAGTGCGGATTATTCTTATGATCCGTTCAAGTACAACAAGATAGACCAAACAGCATTGTCAGAAATTCTGCTGATCATGGATGTCGGACGCTGGAATGGTGGTACTCTCACAGTTTATCATCGTGCCCATACGGCTTACAGTGATGGCTGGGGTTGGGCAGAAGGAACTGGCGGACCCACTGCGGAAGCAGCCTATGGCAGAGCCAATGCGGGTTTTCCTCACAATGATATGGCAAATGTTTTGTTTTGCGATTTTCATGTAGGTCAGGTTCCATGGCAGGCTGCACCTGGCGTTCAAAACGCAGATGGATTCAAATTCTGGTAATCTGAAAAACTTTAAAAAGAAAGGGAGGACGAAAGTGAAAAAAACAGTAAAAAAAAATCTAGTAATAAAGAGTTTCGTAGTTGGGATAATGGCGGTTTATTTTATTTCAGTAAGCATGTTTTCGCTCTTTGCTGCTGAAGATACAGGCAGGAAACCCTGGCCTATTCATATTCAGGAAGTAAAGCCATGGGAAGGAACACTGCCTTCTATAGAGGGTATGTACAATCCTCTGAAGGATATAAAGATTGAAAACGGCAACTTCGTACGCAACGGCAAGTTCATGTTCCTTATCTCGGAGCAGCAGTTCTTTTTCCCTGACGTCTGCCGGATTCTTGGAATTGACATGACCGAGTTACGAGAGACCGGACACCTGGTCAGCCCGTATTCGCTCCTGATAAAGGCAAAGAACGGAAAGATAGACGCCACCTATCGCACGCCAGCAATCACCGAGCGCGCAGTCCGAGAGATATTAAGCTATGGGATAATTCCGCAGATCGAGTTCAACGAAGGCAGGGGTATATACGCCATGAAAACTGTGGAAGAGCACTATCCGGATGCTTTCATGCCAAAAGGCATAACAAATTTTATTGGTTATAATGAGACGAATCCTATTGGCAGTAAGCTCCGCAGAAGCTTCTGGCAAAACATCTTTAACGCTACGGCCAAGTACCCGATGTTCAGCTACGAGGCGTTCAACGAAGTGCCGTACTCCAACGGCGGCAAATATGAACAGGAACTATTCAGGAAATGTCTTGAAGATAAGTTTAAAACCGTTGCCAAGATGAACAGAATTCTTAATACCAAGTATAGTTCTTTCTCTGAGGTAAATATTCGCAATCACTGGAACTGGAGATTTGGGTGGCAGCGGGAGTTTCCAGGCATCTCAAAAAACCTGTTCACTGAGTGGTGTGTATTTCAGTCAAAGCGCTCCGGTGAGATGGTAAAGGTCTGGTACGATACGATGAAGTCAATGTCAAAGTATTACCCCAGTCATGTTACGCTCCAATCTCCGTGGCTTGGCGGACCATTGGGCTTTGACCCGCGTGAGAAGGTAAAAGGTGAAGACATCTTTGGCGCAGAGACATACAGCGCTGCATTTGACGGAAACCTGTCGCCTCTGCTCGTGGGGCTTGAACTGATGATGGGACCGCAGGTACTGGATGTGGTCAGAGCAGCATGTCCGGACAAGCCCATCTTTGACTGCGAGGGCAGGGTTGGCAAGAGAAATTCAATGGGGACTTTTGCAAGTATGACTTCATCAAAAATAGTAGACCTTGCAGGCACATGGAAGTTCAAAGACGGCACTAATACTGATGGGGAAAAGGCTGGCTGGTACAGAATTGATTTTCCTGATACCAATTGGGGCGAGATAAAGGTGCCGGGCATGTGGGGAACCACAAAGGCGTACAAGAACGTCCAGGTAGGATGGTATCGCAGAACCTTCGAGGTTCCTAATATGGCCTTTAAGAAATATCCGAAACTGTATCTGTCAGGTAAAGACCTGACTGACAAGGCAGATGTTTACCTTAACGGTAAGTATCTCTACACCACGAAGAAGTGGAGCGAACTGATGCAGATTGACGTAACAGATATTTTAAAGCCTGGTCATAACACGATTGCCATCCGAATAGAAAATCGATACTTTCGCGATGGCATGTACTTTGGCGGAATACGAAAGTTCATTATAATCACTGACAATGTAAAGGACACTTCGTTCGCATATACTTCTCCTGAGCAATTGAAACGGTTTCTGTGGAATCAGGTGGCACACGGGTTCTCCGGAAAATGTTTATGGCACGTGCAGGTTCCGATATCCGGAATGCCCGAGCACGGGACGATGTATCAAGATGCATTAAAAGGTCTGCCTATTTTCAAGAAGGAACTTGACAATGTCGCGGACATTGTTATGCCTCGACCAAGGATCAAAGGCAGGCTGGCTATCTACTGGCCATACGAAACGCTGCTCGCAGTCAAAACATCGCCGTATTGCGTCAAAGGAGGCCGCACCAAGCTTGGAAGTATGGACAAGTATTATGGCTCTATGCTTTTTTCTGGGATACCTCTTGATTTTGTGGACAGTCAGAGCGTACAGAGCAGTGGACTGAATCAGTACCAAATGCTGTGTTTTGTGAATTCGGAGAGATTAAAACCGGCAGTGCTTCCTATTATTGAAAGATATGTCAGAAAAGGCGGGATTGTAGTCGTAAACGGTGGTTCATTAAGAACAGATCATAATTGGCACCGCCCGTTACATGGAACTGAAT
>Ga0207996_1000574_pt1 | contig 31365 bp, 27 predicted proteins | sample AntAceMetag02UKG_FD_184773 | JGI IMG/M metagenome (GOLD analysis project Ga0207996, IMG submission 184773) | Saline lake microbial communities from Ace Lake, Antarctica - Antarctic Ace Lake Metagenome 02UKG (SPAdes) (version 2) | ecosystem: Environmental > Aquatic > Non-marine Saline and...
ACAGATCGGTGATCCGACAGTGGCTGACGCCATTCTTGACCGCCTGGTTCACAGTGCTCACAAGATAAAACTAAAAGGAGAATCCATGAGGAAAAAGAAAGCAAACTTGACATGAATTACAACAACAGGGTAAAGACAAAATAATAGCGTCGCTTCGCTCCGACACTCGTGGCCGGAATCACTGGACTGGGTGGCCGGTTTCGTCTGGAATGAATGGCCGGATTCAGTGGAATACGCACAAGGGATGGTATTACGGTTAACCGGCAATGATATCACTCTGTACCCTCATTGCAAAATCGGGATAATGGTATACCTGTCCCTGTTGCCAGGGCCTTATACCAGCTGAGATTTAAATAGTTTCATAGCTTTTTTCTAATATCAACAAACTGGATGAACAGTAACGTCCTTTTTGGGTGAGTTTTTGTTGATATTGCCAATTAATTCAACCCAACTCGGGTAACACGACCCAAACATGCAATTATTTTACCGTCCTCAGCCAAACTGCCACAGCCCATACCCTCCTGGCGACACGCAAAACAGTTTGCAAAAGAATATCTTTAGTGTTTCAATAGGTTACATACGAACCCCATAGGGCCACCATTATTGCTGTTTCTTCTGGAGCCGCGGCTCGGTCCAACAACATTTTATCAATCATCCCGCTCTCTTTTTCAGGCATGGGGAAAATAGCGAAGTTTTCGGGTACAGCCTTGGGCAGGGGTATTTTCAGGGCGGGACGAATGATAAAACGCTCTTTGTTATGTTTTAAGGATACTGAATGAAAATTAGACCTGCAAACGAACAAGATTTGCTGGAACTTTCTGGTTGGTTTTTAACCGAATCTGAGGCACAAAACTGGGGAGGGCCATCAATTCATTTTCCGCTAAACCTCGAACAGCTAAAAATTGATATCGAATGGGATGTCGCTCAATCTTATGCTCTGGTTGACAAAGACGATGATTTGCTTGGTTTTGTTCAAGCTTTTAATAAGTTTGGGGGTAAACACCTTGGGAGGATAGTAGTCTCTCCAAAAATGCGTGGTAGAAAACTGGGCCACAAATTGATGGTGGCTCTTTTAGATTCCACTGGTACAGATGATTTGAGTGTCTCATTATTTGTTTATGAGGACAATATTCCTGCTAAAAGTTTGTACGAAAGCATCGGGTTTGAAGCTCGATCTTATCCAGAGGAGCGACCAGAAATTAAAGATTGCATATTCATGATTAAGGAAACATAACGGATAAGATTAGATTGTGAGAGCGCAGCGAACCACACTCTGAACCGTTGATAAAGCAACATCTCTTCTATAAATTCGATTATTCCTTCCGGACTTATTATCTCCGTGGGTAGCACAGCCACCTAAAGTGATCAAGGCCACGCCCTACGGGTGCTCGTCCCTCGCAGCCTTGACAACTTTAGCTGTCTGCACTGCACGCCGTATACCCTTACCTCTGGCAGGGCTCCAACAAAGGGGCTTAAATAGCCATGTTTAAATATGTTTAAAAGAAAAAAGGGGTCGGACCAAGGTAACATGCTGTTCTATCGTTAAAGAACACACAAAACCACCCGTTTTCTGCCCTTAGAAGGTTCTTTTTTGAAAGCGTTAAGCTTGGGCCTTCCCGGCAAATAGGTGGGCGTGAGAAACCACCCAGGAATTCAGCAGGAAAGTGACAAGTTGCCACAATGAAAACCATTATAGTTGGTATTCGGGAATAGTTGCTTATTTTTTAAGAAATAGACTCGGTGGAACACCACTGGGCACGGTAAAAACCTGTTTCAGCCAATCAATAGGCCTAATGTTGTTCAGCCTGCAGGTTTCAATAACTGAATTAATAATACAGTTTCTTTCTGCTCCCATAGAGGTGTTGCTTCCATAGGAATTCTTTCTTGCAACTACCAAAGGTCGCAGGTGCCGTTCAGCACGGTTGTTGTGGTACTCAAAAAGATCGGTCAAAAGATCGGGGTCGGACCAAGGCAACTAGCCAAATTGACATAGTATGAGAACTAAAAAGAGGCTATTGTTGTTCTTAAACAGCCCTTTTTGATACCCAAAAGGCTACTTTAAGAAATAGTGCGTGGTTCTAAAGAATACAATATATGTGACACACCACGAAAAAAAAGCATACACACCGACCGGCTCACACGTCCGATTTCCAGAGGTTAATCAAACTATTTACCTCGCTCAAAGTTCACTGTAACTCCACGAGCGGGAGTGATGCAGGTCGTTCGAAGTTCAACCTTGCTGCCGTAATTCCAGGTTATCCAAAACTGGTTGCTACAAACTCCGCCGTCCTCTGAGCGTAAGCGTTCGGCGTGGGAATAATAGAATAGATCAGTACAGCTACTCACGACATAAATAGCTTCAATGGAGAAAAACAAAATGGTTGATACTTTAAAAAATAATTGGGGTATCTACGGTAGCAGCTCTGCTGTAGTTGCTACAATCAGTTGTGTTGTGCCAGGATTTGCAGCTTTATTTGGTGGATTTGTTGCTGTTCTTTTAGGTTTCTGGGGAGCTAAAAAGCACCAGAAGCTATCTCAAACAGGGCTGTTGATTGGTGGCGTTGTTTTACTCTTTGCAAACATAGTGAATATGGGAATTATTCCGGCCCATCGCTTCGTTCAGTCTGATAAAGTCCACTTAATCAATTCGATAAATGGATCTATTCGTGCATTTGATGCGATGAAGGATGGGAAACTTAATGACCAGAGCCGGGAAGAACTATTGGAACAGCTAAGATATGCTCTAAACGAGGCAAAGATGGTTGATATTACGAATGTTGACAGCCAAGTAGCAGGATTTTCTGATCACTATAGTGAGGAATTTATTTTTGGCATAGAATCTCTTATGCATGGGTATGAAAATAATGATGTTTTCAAAAAATTACAAGGTGGTACACTTTTAGATAAATGGGCAATATGGAGTCAAGAAAACAGGAAAGATATGGAAAAAATAAACAAACCCGAACTGTCCTTTTTTTCTTTTATCTATGGAATCATAGTCTCTTGAATCTCAATTAAAATTGAAGCTGGAAATGGAAGCAGAATTGTTTGGTTCCCTGCTTCCCACAAAATTGAATTCCTGCCTGTAACATTATCTCATCTCAAATGACTTACTCAAAGCCACTTAAATAAAAACCATATCCCCCTGTATCTTCGCACTTGTCAGGGGACACTGTTAGCACTCCTGATCGTATCCTGGTACCAATAAAATTCCCCCAGCATCCCCCCCCTTTCAGACAACTCTTTTCATAGAAATATATTTTACTTCAAAACCAGTGGAACATTGTGGTATACTCCGTTTGTCAGGAAGCTCTTCCTGACAGACAACTCCATCAAACCGGGGCTAAAACACAGTGAAAAATAGGAAAGAAAGTGATCCAGAGTCACATGATTCTCCCGAGCAGCTGAATATTCACAACTGTTGCTACCCATCGGATATGCATCACACCGGTACCTGGGAGCAGCTTTTCAACGCTATTCAGGATCCCGTGCTTGTCGTAAGGCCCGATGGCACAATTATTGAGGCCAACGATGCTACTCTTCAGGCTGCAAAAAAAAGTAGAAACGAAGTCGTTGGTATGGGAATCTGTAAAATTGTCCATGGTGGCAGGTGGCCGCATATCAAATGTCCCCTGGAGGAATTCCTCAAAACCTGTGCTCCGAAAGTTGAAGAGACACGCCTTCCCGGACTCTTTGGTGAATATTCCTTTACTATTTCTCCGGTGAAAGAGCTGGATGGAAGCATCGACAAGATCATGCTCATCGCCAGAGAACTCACCATGGACGAGAGCCGTAAGGTTGACTCCATACGAACAGCAAAACTAGCTGCCATTGGTGAACTTGCTGCGGGTGTCGCTCATGAAATCAATAACCCCATTACCGGAATTATCAATTTTGCCCAGATACTGCTGGATAACTACAAGCTTGATGCCACCGGGGAAAGTATCATACACAAAATAATCCATGAAGGTGACCGGATAGCTTCAATTACCCATAACTTGCTATCTTTTTCACGGGCAGACAGCCATGATCAGGGCCCAGTCAATCCCGTGGAAGTCATCAAAGAGAGTCTCACTCTGATCCAACATCAACTTACCAAAAACGGAATCAGGATAGTTACAGACTTCCCGGAAAAAGACTTTTTCATTATCGCTGACTTCAGGCAACTGCAGCAGGTCATACTCAATCTTATCAGCAACAGCCGCTACGCTCTCAATGCCCGCTACCCAACTCCTGATCCGCAAAAAAAGATTGATATCACCTGTCAAAAGAAACAATCTGGGGAATCTTGTCTATACTCCATAACCATTAAAGACTATGGAACAGGCCTGCCCCAATCCCTTCTGGAACGAATTTTTGAACCTTTCTTCACCACAAAACCAGCCGGGGAAGGAACAGGACTCGGACTCAGCATCAGTTATGGCATTATAAAAGACCATGGAGGTGACCTTCGGGTGAACTCCATCCTGGATAAATATACAGAAATGATCATTGAACTTCCAGCAGGGATATAATTTATGGAGCAAGATTTAGTTTCTGCACACATTCTTATTGTCGACGATGAGGAGTCCATCCGTCAGACCTTCGAAATCTTCCTCAACTCAGCGGGATATCAATTTGTAAAAACCGTATCAACTTTTGATGAAGCTATTGAAACAATACAAAGCAGCACATATGATCTTATTATCAGTGACATTGTCCTTATCGGTCCTTGCGGAACTGACCTGCTTAAAAAGACACGGGAACTGAAGATTAAATGTCCAGTGGTAATGATCACAGGATTCCCAAACCTCAAATCCGCCGCTGAATCCGTCAGACATGGTGCCTTTGATTATATTTCAAAACCGGTAAACAAAGACACTCTGCTGCGCTTTACCCGACAAGCACTCCTCCACTGGTCTCTTGAAAACAAAGCAGAACGACTGCAACAGGAAAATGAAAAGTATCGTCGATACCTGGAGACAATTTTTCGCTCGGTCAGCGATGCTATCTTCACCATAGATAACAATATGCAAATAGTTCAGCTCAACGAGACAGCAGAACAGTGGCTGAAAGCAGAAGGTGCAGAAGGAATTTCTGATCTCAATCAACTCCCCACAGAAGTCAACATGGCGTGTCTCAATGATGCCCGCAGAGTTCTGCAGGATGGCATGGAGGTAAGAAAACACCTGATTGAATGCCATACTTCTGATACGACAACAAAAATCATCAGTTTAAATGCATCGCCATTACGCGGTGAAGATGAAGAGTTCCAGGGGGTCGTAATTGTAGCAAGAGACATGAGCATCGAAGAACCAAGAGAGATTAATGAAATTCGCAATCGATTTCATGGCTATGTGGGATCCAGTAATGCCATGCAGGCAGTATACAAAATGATCGAAAACATCGGTAAGGTTGATACCGCTGTTCTTATCACTGGAGAATCCGGGACCGGAAAAGAACTTGCCGCCGAGGCTCTTCACGCCGAGAGTTCACGGCGCGACAAACCTCTTATCAAGGTTGACTGCGTCTCTGTTAACGAAAATTTACTGGAAAGTGAACTTTTTGGACACCGCAAAGGTGCCTTTACTGGAGCTGACCGCGACAGACCGGGTATGCTGCTTCAAGCTGACGGAGGAACTCTATTCCTTGATGAAATAGGGGATATTTCACAACGAAACCAACTCCTGCTCCTTCGTTTTCTCCAGGAACAAACGTTTACTCCCGTGGGACAAGACACACCGACACAGGTGGATGTAAGGATTATTGCTGCCACTAATATTGACTTTCATAAAATGGTTTCCGAAGGAAAATTTAGAGAGGACCTGTATTATCGCCTTAAAGTTATTGAAATAAAACTGCCTCCACTACGCGAGAGAATCAACGGAATACCTCTGCTCGCCACCCATTTTCTTGCATTTTTTCGTAAACGGCTAGGTAAAACAATTGCAACAATTTCCGACCAGGTACTCGAATGCATGGCTGCCTATCACTGGCCCGGCAATGTCCGAGAACTGAGACATGTTATGGAAAGGGCTTGTGTCCTTTGCAATGGGCCCATGCTCCTATTGCAACATCTCCCCGATGAACTCCACAAGCCTATCCTGGAAATAACACCACAGGAGGGACCCTCTCCACCTCATCTTCAGCATGATGATCGCTCAACTGAATTGTTTTCAATCAGCCCTCACTATCAAAGAGAAGATGAAAAAATTATCAATGCCCTCAAACAGGTAAACGGCAATAAAGCAAAGGCTGCAAAACTCCTTGGAATTGCCCGCTCCACACTCTACAGACAGATGCAGCGGTATAATATAGAAGAATAATCCCACCCAGCACGCCCTCTCTCCATTTAAACACTACCTGAAAATCCGCCAAGACAAGCTATTGGGATTGTGTCCCATTCTCAGGGAACGTTACGCCGGGACACCTTCGGGACACCTTCGGGACACTCGCGGGACACTCCCGGTACACATTTGGGACACAATGAGAAATGTCCCCACACACAGGACACCTGTCTACCACGTCGTGGTATAGTCGTTCAACTTCGTAATATCAGCAAGTTAGCAAGAAACAGGGTTTTCTCTCCCCATTCCATGCCTCACTCTGGCACGCCATATGCAAAAGAGGAGACATAAGCGAACAACAAACCTCATACCAACAAAGGAGACACACCATGAGCGAAGCAACACTGACAAAACAACAAAGCCAGACCGGAACTCATGAAGCGACAGAAACCTCCGTTGCTACTGAAATTGACAAAGTGATTCTTGGCAGCATTGTGGCTTTTACCGGTGTTGTTGCACTATGGAGCGTCGCCTGTCTTATGAGTGCCATGTTTCAGGCAGGTGGACCTCTGCAGCTTGTTGGAAGTTACTTCAAAGCACTGGCAGGAATGTAACGACAATATCTTATAAACATCATTAGTAAACCAGAATTCAACTAACAACGAGAGGGATGAAAAATGGATGACAGAGTACTTACTAAAGAAAAAAGTAAATCAACAGTTCATGACAGTTCAACGAGTTCTGTATCCACCGAAGTAGACAAAGTTATTATCGGAAGCATTGCGGCATTTGCAGGAGTGGTTGGACTCTGGAGCATTGCCTGTCTGGCCAGTGCCATGTTTCAGGCGGGTGGACCGTTGCAACTCGCCGGCGGCTGGTTCAAAGCTGTAAGTGGCATGTGAGTCCTTCAAAAAATGGAAATCAAAACCATTGTGGGAATAAAATAAAAGTACATCATCGAAGCCGTGGGGATTTGCATCCTCTCGGCTTTTTTCATATACTTTTTATAGGGTGGGGGCTCATTATGAATACCGATTCCAAACTCCCTTCTTACCCTTGGGAAAGACACATACAATCCTAAACTGAGCACCGGGTGCTTTCCATTACCATTTATTCCACTTTGAGGACTCTGCAATATGGCTATTCTTGCCCGTAACATGCTTATCTGTTTTCTCTTTGCCGGCTTGACCATGTTTATGGCTCTCCTCTGGTTTATGGAGCACAGACACCCCAGTCAGGATTACAGCGAAGTTATTGAACGTTTAAATAACGATCAGATAGTAAAACTTGAATTTACCGGGAATAAGGTGGCATTCACAGATCGGGAAGAACACACCTTTGTCACAACGGTACCCGATGTCAGTAAATTCCTTGAAAGGGTTCAGGGTAAAAATATTCGTGTTACCGTGAATGCCGACAGATTCACCCTGATTTACATGACCATTATTTCCGTGTTTGTGGTTCTGCTGATCATGGCGACCTGGTGGTCATCAAACCGCACAAAAAAGGGGGAAGAAAGCAAATTTGCCAGTGAAAAGCTTATCAGTCTGAGTGGCAAGGATCTCAATTTAACGTTCAAGGATATCGCTGGAATTCCTGAAGCCAAAGAAGAACTCGAAGAAATCGTTTCCTTTCTGAAATTTCCTGAGAATTTCAAAAAAATTGGCGCAACAATTCCCAGAGGAATCCTCCTCCAGGGTCCTCCCGGCACAGGAAAAACCATGCTGGCAAAAGCAGTGGCTGGGGAAGCAAAGGTACCATTTTACAGCTTCAGTGGTTCTGATTTTGTTGAAATGTTTGTTGGAGTTGGAGCGTCGCGGGTAAGAGATCTTTTCAAGGAAGCGAAAAAGAATACTCCCTGTATTGTTTTCATCGATGAAATAGATGCGGTCGGTGCAAGTAGAACAGCTGGTGGCTCGGCAGGAGGCCAGGAAGAACGCGGCCAGACCTTGAATGCCCTGCTTGTTGAAATGGATGGCTTTAATACGGAAGATACCATCGTGGTACTTGCCGCCACCAACAGGCCAGACATCCTGGATTCTGCGTTAAAACGGCCAGGCCGCTTTGATCGACAGATTAACATTCTGGCTCCCGATGTAAAAGGAAGACTCAAGATTCTTGAGGTCTACGGAATGAAGGTTGCTCTGCACCCGGAAGTCAACCTTGAAGACACAGCTAAAGCGACATCCGGCTTCACCGGAGCTGAACTTGCCAACCTGGTCAATGAAGCTGCACTTATGGCGGCTAGAAATGGGAAAGAACAGATTGTGAATGAAGATTTCGAACGGGCTCGTGATCGTATCCTTATGGGAATTGAACGCAAAGGAATGGTTATGGGGAAAGAGGATCGAAAAATATTGGCATATCATGAAGCAGGTCATGGAATTCTTGCGAGTAAGCTTCCGAAATCCGATCCTCTTCACAAGATCACCATAGTCCCACGTGGCATGGCTCTTGGCCAGACACAGCAATTGCCTATCAGTGACCATCCTGCCTATTCTAAAGAGTACCTTCGCAGTAAAATTATAGTGCTCATGGGAGGACGCGCAGCTGAGGAACTCATCTTCAAGGAGCAGACCACAGGCGCTCAGGGAGATCTGCTCACTGCCACCCGGATTGCCACGGATATGATTTGCAAATGGGGAATGAGCAGCACTCTTGGCCCTCAGGCCTACGCCATGGAGAGCGGTGGATTCCTCGGCGGATCCGGAAGTCGTCTCATTATGGGACCTGAAACGACACAACATATAGACAGGGAAATCAATGAACTCCTGACGTCCTGCTATGATGAGGCAATCCGGATTTTAAAACAGGAACAATGCCTCCTGAAAACTCTTTCTGAGATTCTCCTTCAGGTAGAAACCCTTGACGGAGAGGAATTTCAAATCATAGTTGAATGCAGCCTGAAAAAAGAGGCTGCGGCCGTAAAAGACCCAGAACACAACTGCAGTACCTGTACCGTCAAGGAAAATTGCAGTCAGGCACCGGTAGATTCTAAGGAGACAGATGCGATCGCTGCGTAGATTAAGCACAGTCACTTTCCTGGGGACAGCGCTGCTCCTTGCCATGCTCATCGTCACTGGCTATTCCCAAAACCGTCTTATGGACACCTACGATACCATCGTCAAAGATAGTGAAAAAACGATTTTTCTCTACTCCACTATCCGGGAGCAAGCCACGGAGGGTCTGCTCTCCCAGAATTCCACCCAGCTCCTTGCCGCTGCCCGGGAAATTGAACAACTCCATGGAAGATATTTAACTCTACTGGAAAACCGCCTTATCCCTACACAGTACAAACTCTCTTTTTTAAAGAAAATTGATCTCGAAGAGATTGCCATTTATCTGAAAAATAGTGCTGAAGCCACAACCGACAGCAAACTTGCCCTGAAAGTCCTCGGCATGCTTCGTCAGATCAACAGCCAGTTTCTTCAGTTTGACAGAATTGTTGTCAGTGAGATGAAAAACAGGATTATGTATTACCAAAAGAGAGCACTTATCCTAATGGGATTAATTATCGCCCTGACAACCTTTACGCTGATTACTCTTTACAAAAAAGCAGTTCAGCCTCTGGTCTTTCTTGCCACTCAAACCCGACAATCCCTGACGGACAAAACCCCTTTACATCTGAAAAATGAGCATAAAAACAGCGTGGAAGTAAGAAATCTGCTCACCTCTTTTAATCAACTACTTATGGCACCCGAAGAGACGCGACCAGATCCAGCAGTACCAAGCCGAAAAGAAGCCGAATTTTCTGTCATTGTTAACGAAGTCACAAACAGATTGAACGGTATCATTAATTATTCACAACTGCTTGCTGATTACTGCGAAGCTGGAAAAGCTGGAGGCGAACAAAAAAAGATACTCTATAAAATTATTGAGAACGGAGAAAAAAGCGCAGCTATTCTGCAAAAAAGCCTAAATGGAGGAGAAATATGAGTGACCCGAAACAGATCAACGGGGACGATAATGAAGAGCAGGACCTGGGTGCCTGGGAACGCTTACTGGGCTGTACGTGGAAAACCCCGCTCGGCTTTTTGGGAGTTGGACTTACAACGGTATCCATCACCCTGATCATTCTTGGTCTCATCGGCCATCTCACCGGTTTAATAGCCAACCATTATTTTGCCATTTTCACCTTTCTTTTTTTACCGGCCATGATGCTGTTTGGCCTCTGTCTTATTCCTCTCTCCTGCTATTTCCGCCGCAAAAAATGGTTTAAAGACAGCCTGATCAATACTGAGCATTTAAAAATCGACCTTGCTGACAAAGAGCACAGAAAGGGAATCATAGTTTTTATCGTTCTTTCAGTCATCAATGTCACAGTTTTGATTCTGGTGGCCTATGAAGGATATCATTTCACCGATTCATCCTACTTCTGTGGCGTTGTCTGCCATCAGGTCATGGACCCTGAATATACGGCCTACCAAAGATCTCCACATGCCAAGGTGTCCTGTGTTGCCTGCCATATCGGATCCGGAGCCAGCTGGTATGTACAGGCCAAGCTTTCAGGACTGCGCCAGGTAAAGGCTGTTATCGATGGAGATTTCAGCAGGCCAATCCCTGCTCCCGTTGAACATCTGAGACCTGCCAGAGATACCTGTGAATCATGTCACTGGCCTGAAAAGTTTCACGGCAAAAAAATAAAAGAGTTTATCAGTTTCACCAATGATAACCAGACCGATGCAGAGATTCAGGAAATTGCCATGCGTATTGGTGGTCGCAACCCCGTCACCTCAGAATTTGAAGGAATCCACTGGCATGTCAGTCGTGACATCAAAGTAGAATATCAGGCACTTGATGAAAAACGTACCAGGATTGGCAAAGTAAAAGTTACCAGACCCGGTGGCGTAACAGAGGAATATTCAATCGGTGATGAAGCACCTGATGAAGGAGTAGCTCTTAAATGGCGAACCATGGACTGTATCGATTGTCATAATCGTCCAACTCATGTCTACGATGAACTTGAACAGGTAATCGACTTTGGTCTCTATTCCAAGAAAATTGCCCCTGGAATCAAAGGAATCCGCGAGGACAGTATCAATGTTCTGGAAACAGAATATGCAAGTAGAGATGAAGCCATAGAGAAAATCGTTGAAGATCTGTTCGGCCGTATTGCAAAGCGTCATAGCAATGAATTCGTAGCAGAACATGAGAAAGAAATTATTGCCTCAGGATCATTCCTGCTGGAGGCCTATCTGAACAATGTGTGGCCAAAAATGAAGGTTACCTGGGGAACCTATCGACAACACCTTGGCCATCAATATGCAGATGACGGCTATGGCTGTTTCCGTTGTCATGACGATGAACACCAGACAAAAGTTGGTAAAATAATCAAACAGGATTGTAACATATGTCACGACGAACCTGAATAACTCACCGGCAACTCTGCAGCGACCGGAAGGGTCGCTGCAGAGCTAGACAATACAATTTCCATGAGGATTGGATGAAAATAAAAAATCTTAAAAATCTTAAAAATGAAGGTATGGAGAGCATTTCTTCAAAAGAGAGACGTCGTTTTCTGCAACTCGGCCTTTCCATAACCGGTGTATTCCTTGGCGGATCAATACTCTCACTCACTTCTGCCCATACTGTACAGGGAGCCCTCAGCGGTGGCAAGATACTGACAACCAAGTCACCCTACAGCCCGCACTACACTATGGTTATCAGAGAAAAGCACTGTATCGACTGCGAAAAATGTATGGAGGCATGCCGAAGTACCAACAAAGTCCCGGACCATGGCTACCGGACAACAATACTTGAACGCAGTGTCCCCGTAGCACCCGATCAAAGGGAGCGCGTCTTCATGCCCATCCTTTGCAATCACTGCAATGATGCCCCCTGTGTACACGTCTGTCCGACCAAGGCCACCTACAAAGATCCAACGAACGGCATTGTCCAAATGAATATTGGTAAGTGTATCGGCTGCAAGACCTGTATGACAGCCTGTCCCTATAATGCCAGATATTTTGACGAAGCAATAAGAGCTGTTGATAAGTGCAACTTCTGCTACGACACCAAGCTTAAAGAAAGCAATGGTAAAACAACGGCATGTGCCTCGGCCTGCCCTGCAAATGTCCGGGTTTTCGGTGATCTCACAGACCCCACAAGCCATGCCTACAAATTGATCCACACATCTGGAAAAATTTTCTGGGTACTGCGGCCTGAAATGAATACCCTGCCCAATGTCTTTTACGTGGAGAGCTAACACAGAAATGAAAGACATAACAGCCACTACCCCGTATTTTTCACGAGTTGAAATGGCTGCATATACGAGGAACGAGCCAATAGGCCATAGTTACCTATGCTTGTTGGCTCAGAGACGAAGCAGATGCGGCGATATCGACTCGCCTTTGGTGGATATTTAGTTGGTTGAGCAAATTAGTAAATACCCTATATCTTGAAATTAAAACTAATTGTTAAGGAATAACGAACAAAATGTTCATGAGAAATGCGGGCTAAACCCCACACAAACAGGAAGAGACCTATGATGAACGATCAAAGATTTAACATAAAAACTACCCTATTGGGTCCCCCGGAAATACTTTTTGCCGGGCTGGCCCTACTCAGCATGATAGGCCTTTCCTTTGGCCTCCATTCGCTGCTGGTTGGGCATCACCACACCTTTGGGACAACGAGGGAAGTGCCGTGGGGCATCCTAATTACTCCCTACGTATTTTTTGCCTGCCTCTCCACAGGACTCTGTATAGTTTCCTCTCTGGGACAGGTCTTTAGAATAGAAATATTTAAGCCCATTATTCCCAGAACCGTATTCCTGGCGCTGGTCACAATGGCCACGGGCCTTATGTGCATCACTCTTGAGCTGGAGAATCCCTGGCGTGTTGGTTTGAATGCACTCTCCTCCCCGCATCCTGCATCAAATATCTGGTGGAAAACTACCATTTACAGCCTCTTTCTGATTTTCATGCTCTTTAACTTCCTGGCACTGCTGTTACGGAAGGAGAAGCTGGCAAGAATATTTGCCATTATTGCCTTTATCACAGTGACCATGGGAAATCTTAATATGAAATCCGACATGGCCCTTCTTGGTGAAAGAGGCTTCTGGAACGAAAACTACATGCCGCTTTATTTCCTCTCTCTTTCAACCCTGACCGGTTGTGCAGCAATTATTCTGTTTACCTGGATTGCAAAACGACTGAGCGGAAAATCAATGAGGCGAACAGAAGAACTGGCCATTCAAAGCACGGGAAGACTCTTTATGGTTCTCCTCCTGGCAATCTTATATTTTACAGGCATCAAGGTTATGGGCGGATTTTATCCTGCATTCACCAAAAACCCCGAGGCTATGTACAACCTGGTTCAGGGAAACTTTTCTTTGAATTTTTGGGTGGGTGAGGTTGGACTTGCAGTTGTAGTGCCGTTGATTCTTATCGGTGTTGCTGGAGTAAAAAACAGAAACACTATGGCCCTTGCCGGAATTTCCTGTTTAATTGGATCATTTGTGCTCTTTTATGACCTGGTTATAGTCGGCCAATTGATCCCCCACTACTATCAGTACAATGTGGTGGATCTCCCACAATACTACCTTTACAGTCCCAGTCTTCATGAAATCATGATCACCGGTGGAGCAATTTTCTTCTTTCTGGCTGCGTTTCTTTTTGGTGAAATAATATTGAAGAGAATGAAGATAGAAAGCTGACTGTAACTATTCACCATGCTAGTGAACGGCACAATATTTATCCGGAATCGGGGGACACGATCCCAATTCAAAGGACAAAGGCGAAAGAAAATAACACATAAGTCCGTATTCAATGCGCTGCAAATTTCTACCCAGACAGCACCATACTTCTGTAAAAGTTCATTGTGCAGATGAAATAGCAGTTTACCTTTTCTTTCTGAGAATACGCTTATCACCCACTCGAATGGTGAGCTTGATACGATCAAAGTACTCAAGAAGAGGGATGGAAAATTTCCGTGTCAGCCCCGTGAGATTTTTAAAGCGCGGGGCATCAATCTCCCCTTCTTTTTCAATAAAAACTGTCATTTTTTCCTGCAAAGCATCAATAACAGCAGCATCGTAATATAAGCTTTCACTCACCTTGGCCAGAATTCCCTCACGCAGCAAAAGACTAAATACCTCTTTCACTAGTGACTCAGGGTAATCGCTGAACTGTTCCATGCTTTCTCGCATGGTGGGAGTGTTTAAGCCTTTATCCCGATACCAGCGCTCAAGATCCTTCTGTAACTTTTTTTCATCGGCCTGAAGAGCAACCTGGTGAGAAGCAAGGCGCACAGCCGAATCCTCCTGGACAACCAGATCCTTTTTCTGTAGCTCAGAGAGGCAGAAATGAAACACTTTCTGATCCACATTTGACCCGAGTCCCGATCGCAGTTCTTCCTTTGACAACCCTATCTGCAATGGATTTTTACTATGATAGTTTTCAAGATTTGTCAGCAGAAATTGCTCCACCCCATCGCTGACACTTTTTGCAAGATAGCGCTGGGTAGATGAATCCACCACCACAATTTTTCTCGACGACAATGGCGCTGTGATTATTTTTTTGAGCTGTTTTCCAAAGGTTCCAAGACGCACTGCTAGTTCATCAAAGGTGAGCCCCAGTGTTCCGCGTTCTTGCAAAAAGAGGAGAATTTTATCTTCGATGTTATCTGCACGCAGAACATCAAAGCTCCCGATGTTCGCTTCCCGATCACGATCAGTGACGCGCTTACGTTTACGAGGCGGACTATTACCAAGGATCTCTCCACCCCCAATGGTACCGACGGGTGAGTAGGAACGGACCACGTAGCGATCCCCGGGCCACACTCCAACAGGCTCTTCAAGGAGAATTTGCACGCCGGCCGTTTCTCCCGGCTGCAGTTCATCACGGTCAAGCAGTGAGATCCTGCCCATAATTTCAGCAGTACCAAGATGGACCCTGACCCGGGTTCGGTGTTTTAGCGGTTTAGTATTTGAGGCAATATAGAGAAATTCACAATCCAGCATATATCCGGGATAAAGACTTCCCGGAGTGGCTGCAACCATTCCACGAGACACTGCGGCAGTATCAACCCCCTGAAGATTTATAGCAGTACGATGCCCAGCTTCCACCGTTTCCACATCTGCGGAATGCACTTGGATACCACGTACTTTTGCCACCATATCTTTAGGGTAGAAACAGAGTTCATCACCGATGGCAACTCGACCGGACATGGAGGTCCCAGTGATAACTGAGCCAAACCCCTTCATGGCAAATATACGATCAACGGGTAGGCGAAAAGGTCCATGAATTTCTTTGAATTGCTGAGCAGCAACGAATGTATCGAGAAGATCACGTACAGCATCAATACCATCACCACTGATGGAAGAAACATGAACCAGAGGTGCATTTTCAAGAAAACTGTCTTCACAATATTCCCGTACTTCTTCAGTGACCATCTCCAGCCACTCTTCATCCACCATATCTTTTTTGGTGATGACAATGATCCCCTGCTTCACTCCGAGCAGTTGACAGATTTCGAAATGCTCCTGAGTCTGCGGCATGATACCTTCATCAGCTGCAATAATAAAAGCAACAAGGTCCATGCCCGACACTCCGGACACCATGTTTTTCACAAACTTTTCATGGCCTGGTACATCAACAATGCCAAGGCGATGGCCGCAGGGAAGATCAAGATAGGCAAAACCCAGCTCTATGGTGATTCCGCGCTTCTTCTCCTCTTTGAGCCTGTCGGTCTCAATGCCGGTAAGTGCACGAACAAAGCTAGTTTTGCCATGGTCAACATGGCCTGCAGTGCCTAGGACTATTTCACGCATAAATGATTGTTGTTTACAGGAAAGTTAGCTCAGATAAGGGTTGGAACGGGCCTCTTCTTCTATGGTGGAACGGGAACCGCCGTAACCATGTCCCGGCCAGACAACTGTTTCAGGAGGCAGAGTCAAGAGTCTTTCTTTGATGGCAGTAATCAACTCAGCATGGGAGCCGCCGGGAAAATCAGTCCTACCTATTCCACCAACAAATAAGGAGTCTCCGGTGATCAGATCAGGGGCACAGTACAGACACATGCCGCCAGGTGTATGCCCGGGAGTATGAATAACCAGCAGTTCTTCTTCCCCAACTTTAATCACATCACCATCTTTGACGGTACGATCGGTGGGTGGCGAAGCCTCAAGGCCAAGCATGGAAAAATAATTTTGAACTTCGGGTTTGGCAAAGAACTCAGAGTCAGCTTCGTGCATAATGATATCAGCACCACTCGCCTCTTTGAGTATTCGATTGCCGCACACATGGTCAGGATGGCCATGGGTGGCAATAATACTATCAATGGTGAGCCCCGCATCTTTTACTTCCTGCAGGATTTTATCCTCATCACCACCGGGATCAATCACAGCACACAGAGAGGTTTTGGAGCAGCCAACGATGTAGCAGCACACTCCCATGGAGCCAACGGTAATCTGTTTTAAAAACATAGGATCAGGAAAAGAGAGGTTGAAGGCAGAAGACTGAAGGAAGCAGCCAGAGAGATTGTAGATTCCGTCCCTTCAGCCTTTTGCCTTCAGCCTATTCACCTAAGTTAATCATAACTATTTAGCGGGGCACACGATATTACCCTAACTTCTGAGCTGTAACTGTTCAAAAGTGCCTCATACTCGTTAATTTTAGCCTGCGCAGCATATGAAGTTATATGTAAGCAGGCTAAAATGGACGAAGATGGGGTGCTTCAGAATAGTTACCAGTTATTTAGCAATCACAGGTGTTAGGGTTACAGCCGCCACTGCCACAGCCACAATCGGAAGAACCGGAATCATCAGATGCCATATTCAAGGTCACAGGAGCAGCAACTGGAGGCAAACGCATTTCCACGGCAGTAATTATCTTAGTAAAGGCCTCAACAGCAGGACTGTCGGCATCGGATGAAAGATATGGGACACCGTCATCTCCTGCGATAACCACCTTCGGATCCATGGGAACAGCACCGAGGAAAGGTAAATCAAATTCACGGGCGAGTTCTTCACCACCACCGGTCTTAAAGATATCTACAGTAGCATTACATTCAGGACAAACAAAGCCTGACATATTTTCTACGATACCAACAACTTCCATCTCTACTGTTTTACAAAAGTTGAGCGATTTACGAACATCGGCAAGAGCAACTTTCTGAGGTGTAGTAACCACTATAGCCTTTACAAGAGGAATGGTCTGAGCAACGGAAAGAGGCTCATCACCGGTGCCTGGAGGAGCATCAACGATCAGATAATCAAGCTCACCCCAATCCATATCAGCAACGAACTGACGAATGGCCTGAATCTTCAAAGGACCGCGCCAGATAATGGCCTCATCTCTGTCCTTCATCATATACTCAAGTGAAACAACTTTAAGGTTGTCGTTATACTGGAGAGGTGCAACCAGATCATTGGGATTTTTCGGTGCCTCAAGATTTCCCTTCAGATTAAGCATCCGGATAACATCCGGTCCATGAAGATCGACATCCATCAAACCGACTTTATGACCTTTTGCTGCAAGTCCAAGCGCCAGATTGACAGAGACGGTGGATTTACCAACCCCACCTTTTCCGCTCATAACCAGAATTTTATTTTTGATTTTCCCAAGAGAACGGGTGATGGCATTGTCCTGCTGTGCCATTTTGGCTTGTTGAGATTCCTGAGTATTACTACTACAGGAATCACTCGAACAAGAACTACTTGATCCACATGAACTAGACATAAGATTCTCCTCTTACAATATATAAAAATTTATAAAACGTGATTTATTTGTATTTTTTCAGCCCCAGACCGTGCCCGCCAAGTAGGTAATAAACAGATTCCTTAAGCAGGCCGCAACCAAGGCATACAATAATCCTGTTCTCCGGAAAAGCAAATATTTTCCATCCCTCCCATATTATTATGGTGGTCTAGCAATAAACAGTGTCTGTTTTTATTGCTTTCTTCTTGATCTAGCCGTAGTATGGAAGGTTTTTTCAAACACTTTTTTTTCAATTTAACTCGTTATTAACAGGGATTTCATAGATGCTAGGTTGGTTCAAAAAGAAATTTTCAAAACAGGATGAGGCTGCTGCACCAGAGGAAGGACAAGACCCACCCCTCCCTGAAGAAAACTCTGCTCCACAAATAATTGCCGAAGTCGCATCAATTCCTGAAGAGACTTCAGCCAATATCCACACCCTCCCCGAGACCACTCCTGAGCCTCTACCGGAGACAAAAGAACCAATTATACAACCTGTTAGCGACACAGAAAAAATCGAAAAGGAGGCAGACGGACCGGGCTCGATGTTTCAGCGCCTCTCCGCGCGTCTGAGCAAGTCCAAGGAATCACTCGTCCAGCGGATGGATACCCTTTTTCTCGGTAAAAAAGAAATCGATGCTGATCTCTTTGATGAGCTCGAGGAGATCCTGATAACTGCAGATATTGGTATAAACACCACCATGGAGCTCCTTGATGATGCAAGGAAACGCGTAAAGCGCAACGCCCTCTCCGATCCGAAAGAATTAAAAAGCATACTCAAAGAAAAGCTACACTCTTTTATCATGGAGTCTGACCAGCCCGCAGAACTCGTCATGCCAAAGTCCGGACCGTTTGTAATAATGGTTGTGGGAGTAAATGGGGTTGGTAAAACCACAACTATTGGAAAAATTACCAAAAAGTTCAAAATGGCGGGTCAATCAGTATTGCTTGTTGCCGCAGACACCTTTCGGGCAGCTGCAGTGGCCCAACTCAAAATATGGGGCGAACGGAACGATGTCACCGTTGTCCACCAGCATGAAGGTGCTGATCCATCGGCTGTTGCTTTTGACGCCATGGACCAGGCAGTTGCAGAAAAGTATGACGTGGTTATTGTGGACACAGCCGGACGCCTTCATACCCAGGTCAATCTCATGGAAGAGCTAAAAAAGATTAAGCGAGTCATGGGAAAAAGACTTGCCGATGCACCCCATGAAATCCTGCTGGTACTTGATGCAACAACGGGCCAAAATGCTATTTCTCAGGCAAAGCTCTTTAACGAGGCTGTGGGAATCACCGGGCTTGCACTCACCAAGCTTGATGGAACTGCAAAAGGAGGTATTGTTGCCTCTATTTGCCGTGAACTTTCCATCCCCATCCGTTTTATTGGTATCGGTGAGCAAATTGATGACCTGCGTGACTTTGATCCCGATGACTTTATTAACGCCCTTTTTGGTGATGATACTAGCAAACAATAACACTTCAATAACTCTCTGATATACCATGCAATACCAACGACGCGAACAACCTGGATGTGGAGGTTGTCTTCTTATCCTGCTTCTTTTCATACTCCTCAGCAGTGGCTTTTCCGGGCTCTTCAACTTTCTTGGATTCCTTCTCTACTCAGGCATTGCTGCGGTTCTGATATTTGTTGGAATCTTCTGGGGATTCAGTTACTGGATAAAGAGCAGGGTTTCCACCTACGAGGCGTCGCAAACAGAGAGTCACAACCGCTTCGTATGGCTACTTGTTCAGATTTTGGTCAGTATTGCCAAAATGGATGGCATTGTCAGTAAGGAAGAAATTTCCACCATCCAGCGTTTTTTCCAGCAAAACCTTCGCTATGATCAAACCAAGATGTACTGGGTTAAAGATCTTATCAAAGAGGCCGTTGACTCAACACAATCCATGGAATCCCTACTTCTGGAATTCCGTAACACATTTGCCTACGAACCGCGTCTTATACTCCTAGAACTCATCTATCAGGTTCTCTACACCAAAGCACAGGTCCCCGATGCAGAGTTAAAGGTTGCCAGAAATATTGCCGATTATCTGCAAATCAAAGAGTATGACAAACGAACAATTGAAGCAAAATACAAATATGGCAGACAACAGCAGAGCGGTCCCGGGACCCGAGGCTCAGCCGATCAGTATTATGCGGTACTTGGGCTCAATCCAGGTGCGGATCAGAATGTCATCAAAAAAGCGTACCGGAAACTCAGCATGAAATACCATCCGGACAAAGTGAATCATCTTGGCGAGGAATTCCGGGCTGTGGCTGAAGAAAAGATGAAAGAAATTAATGCAGCATATGATTTTTTAAAAAAGAACTAGGTTATTACTCAAGTTTCTGACTGGTGGCAATCGATTGATTTGTTGAATAATATTTAGATTTTTCAACAAATATATCAGGCTGAAGCCGCTAAGGCTGAAGACTGAGGGTAAAGAACAAAAAAGTATTATCAATCCTTTAGCCTTTAGCCTAAACACCTTATCATAATAACGAAATAATATATAAAGGAGCAATCACCAATGACCATCTCAACAAAAATGCGCAGCTTTGCCGAGAAATCTTCCTGGATTCGTAAGATGTTTGAGGAAGGAGCCAAAATGAAAGCTCAACACGGAGCCGAAAATGTTTTTGATTTCAGTCTCGGCAATCCCGATGTCCCACCACCACCGGAGTACAACAAGGTCATTCAGGAGATCGTCAAGGACGAAACTCCCATGGTTCACGCCTATATGCCTAACGGTGGCTACCCATGGGTTCGCGAAGCACTGGCCGGGAAAATGTCCAAGGAGCAGGGCATAGATGTCTTCCATGGCGATATGCTTATGACCTGTGGTGCCGCAGGCGCTTTAAATGTCGTGATGAAAGCTCTGCTCAATCCCGGTGAAGAAGTAATCCTGCTTGCACCCTACTTCGTGGAATACAATTTCTACGTGGATAACCATGGCGGAGTGAGTAAAGTTGTCCAGACCGATGCCGAGTTCAACTTAGATATGGCAGCAATTGAAGCAGCCATCACCGAAAAGACAAAAGTAGTTATCACCAACTCCCCAAACAATCCCACCGGGCAGATTTACTCTCAGGAATCCTTGAACGAACTGGGCGCACTACTCGACAAAAAAGGTGCGGAGTTCAAAACTACCATTTACATGATTGCCGATGAGCCCTACCGCAAAATCATCTTTGACGACAATGTTGTGGGAAGTATCTTTCAGGCCACCAATAATTCGATTGTCCTCTCTTCCTACTCCAAGGATCTTTCCCTTCCCGGAGAAAGAATCGGATATCTCGCTGTACACCCCGACATCGCTGACAAGGGCGCTCTTCTCGATGCCATGACCCTTGCCAATCGTATTCTTGGTTTTGTTAATGCCCCTGCTCTTATGCAGCGTGTTGTCGCCGAGCTTCAGGATGTAAGTGTCGACAACTCCATATATGTTAAGAGACGTGAAACCTTCTGCAAGCTCTTAAAAGATGCCGGATATGAGTTTATCCCCCCAAAAGGTGCCTTCTATGTCTTTCCAAAAGCACCCATTGCAGATGATGTAAAATTTTGCGCCATACTTCAGGAAGAAAAAATCCTGGCAGTTCCCGGTCAAGGATTTGGAGCGCCAGGCTACTTCAGACTGGCATTCTGTGTTGGTGACGACGTTATTGCAAGATCTGCAGATGCCTTTAAAAGAGCAATGGATAAGGCTAAGGCCTTATAAGTCAATTTTCTGACTTGTGGTAACTAGTCGATTTGTTACATGATTATATCATGCTGGAGGCGCTAGGGCAGAAAACTGAAGGTAAAGAAATCGTACTATCAACCCTTTAGTCTTTAGCCTAACCACCTGAAACAAAAGCCCATGTCAATTTTAACACTCACAACCTTCGCTGCTGCCATGTTTCTTCTGGCAGCATCCCCGGGACCTGGCGTTTTTGCCACGGTGGCACGCGCCCTCTCCAATGGCTTTGCCCATGCTGCGACTCTTGTCCTTGGCATTGTTACAGGGGATCTTATATTCCTGCTGCTCGCCGTTTATGGACTTTCGGCCATGGCAGAAATACTGGGCAGTTTCTTTGTCTTTGTAAAATATGGTGGTGGACTTTACCTGATCTGGCTGGGAGTTAAAATCTGGCGGTCCCCAACGGAACCAGTTTCCATACAGAGGATTAAAGAACTGTCATGGACAAAGAACTTCAGTAGCGGACTGGTTATCACCCTTGCCAACCCCAAGGTTATTTTGTTTTATTTAGGCTTCCTTCCCACCTTTGTTGATCTTGCAAGCCTCAGTCATTTGGATATTCTGGCAATCAGTATCGTGGTCACTGTAGTCCTTGGAAGTGTTCTTCTTTGCTATGCCTGGACAGCCTCACGAGCCGGGCAGCTCTTTAAAAGCAGAAAAGCGCTCAAGATGACCAATAGATGCGCGAGCGGCGTGATGATTACAGCGGGCTGTGCTATTTTACTGAAAGATTGAGCAGAGACTCAAGTTTTTCTTCTCCATTTTCATCTCCCTGAAAGCGAATCAGCCGACGCAGTTTATCAAGCGCTGTACCATTGGCTATGGTTTCACGAGCCATCTCGGTTGCCTTCTTAAGATTTTCTTCCACACCACTGACTCGCAGAGCGCAGGCAGCATTTACACAAAAGAGATCAGCCACCGGCGTGTCATACTGACCACTCAGCACCGCGAGTATCGCTGCCACATTCGCCCGAGCATCTTTTTTGCTGGCAATGGCTGTATAGGAGTGCTGTTGAATACCAAAGTCTGCCGGCATCAGGGTATAGGTTTCAACCTGATCCTGACGTAACTCTACGATCTGAGTGGGACCACAGACCGACACCTCATCTATGCCCAGAGTCGGATCGTGCTCGCTACTCATGCCATAGGGGCTCATTGCAGCCTTGGTACCAGTGCCTCGCAGCACCTCAATAAGCTGAGGACAGATCTCCGGAGCATAGGCACCGATAACGATTGAGGTGGTTTTAGCACAAGGCTTGGTTAATGGGCCAATTATGTTAAAGGTAGAGGTGAAACGCATGGACTGGATAAGACGTCCCCAGCCAGCCTGTAAAAAAGCTTCACCCGGTAAATAACAGATGCCATGCTCCTCCAGACATTTCTCGGCCTGAGACAGTGGAGAAGCGATGGAAAGCCCCATAATTTCCAGGATATCAGTTGCCCCGGACACACCTGTGACCAGACGTGCCCCTTTTTTTGCCACCTTCACCCCGCAGGCAGCTGCAAGAAAGGAGGCAGGAGTGGAAACATTGATGGTCTTTAAGGCATCCGAACCCGTGCCGACGATATCACAGCAATCTTCGGGAAAATCAGGGCTGATAGTGGCTGTGTCATACTCATAAAGCGCATCCCACACCCCGCACAACTCATCCAAAGTGGCTTTCTTGGCCAGATGCGCCGAAAGAAAAGCACCCTGTTGCAGTTCTGGCTGTTCATTGAGAATAACCTGGCGGTACGCCTCCTTACAGAGCTCTCGCTCCATATCAATTCCGTTGACAAGTTCACCGATGAGCCTGCCAAAACTGCGCATATCTTCTTCTTTATAGTTCATACTGGTAACTATTCACCTAAATTGAGTTTGAGTCGGGATTGAATAACGAATACGCTGGTAGGAAACTGGGGACATGACCCAATTCGTCTTTGTCTTTTGAATTGGGATCGTGTCCCCAGATTCCGGATAAATTATTGTTCCGTTCAATAGCATGGTGAATAGCAACTCATACTGTTATGTTCTACTGAATTGTTATTATAGTTTTAAATTCTTCTGAGTTTCCTGTTTCCACCAGGATCTCAGGAACCTGCTCTAGAGACACCACACTGCTAATAAGATCCTCGACCACAATACTTCCCTCTGCCATAAGATCAAGGGCCTGTTTCATGTCCTCAGAAAGGCAGCCATAGGAGCCATGCAGCGTCTGCTCCAATCGATGGATACGATTATAGTCAATGGGGATAGGATTGCAGTCCCGTTCCAGACCGGAAAACATGACCATATCTCCTCCTGGTTTGAGACGTAGCAACGCATCTGATACTGCCTGAGCACTGGAACAGGCCATAAAAGCCAGATCCACACCTCCACGAATGCGCGTCTCACCAGCCAATTCCTGACGCAAGGGGTCAGGATCAAGAACCTCGACAAAAGAGTCAGGCCACTTATGTTGAACCAATCTGGCAGCAAGCCGCCCCATCAGTCCAGCCCCGTAGATACAGACGGTCTCAGGTGTTTTCTGAATAAGGCCAAGACTATGAATAACACACCCAAGAGGTTCTGCCATGGTGGCCTGATTCCAGCTTATTCTGGAAGGGATATCAATAAAGACAGCTTTCTCAACCAGTGAATGATCAAGAGAAAACCGGAGTTGATACCCTCCATCAAGATGAAGGCCAAAGAGTTGTATGTCCTTGCAGAGATTGCTCTGGCCCCGGCAACACAGATCACAATGGCCACAATTGATTGCCGGCCAGACGACTACCCGTTTCCCTGTCAACAAATGGGTACCGCAAAATTCATGCCCCGGTACAAGAGGTAATTTCATGCTGGCTGGTGGAGCAAGGAAAGCTTTTCGATCCGTTGCACAAATACCGCAGGCTGCGATATCAAGAAGTGGAATAAGGGATGACCGTGTCTGGTCCTGAACAAGTTCCGCCTCACATACACCGCTGAGGAGGATCTTACGATTGATCATTTCTGTTACACATAAGGAGAACGTAAACAACTTCCTGTTAAAAATGATTATAGCTATTCAGCAAAGACCTGTTAGTTGGTATAACATCAATCCAGATATTACAGGATTGACTTTCTGGTTTATTTATTCACTTGGAATGGGGATCATGCCGGTCTTGTCATCTTTACAGTGCATGGCTTCTATAAGTTGGTTTAATCCGTCCTCAAGGTGGTTCAGGTGGGAATCGCTGAGCCGTTCCAGGGCCTCAGACATGGTTCCCTGGGCTGGACGAGGTGCCTTGGCCAGAAGGGTTGTCCCTGTTTCTGTCAGATACAAGTGTACGGTACGCTGGTCTGTTTTACTCCTGTCTCGGGTGACCAGATCCTTTCCTTCCAGTTGATCGAGCATGTTGCTGCAGGTTGAGGGGTGAATGGTGAGTGTTCTGGCCAGGTCAGAAACTTTTATACCGGGAGTGGCGAAAAGCTCCCACATCATCCACAACTTTGCGCCGCTTAGGCCACAGGTTTTTTCCACGGTTTTGGAGTGGGCCTGAACTACCCGAAGCACGACTCGCAACTGCCTGGTAATGCTGCACATTCTCTCTTGACGGTCTTCCATGAGTGTATTGCTTCCTAATGATTTTTGATACTGGATGAATTGGCAGCTGAATTTTATCCTATTCTAGGATAGAGATATAATATCCCTGAAGACCTTTTGTCAATTCTCCAGATTCTTAAAAAAACTCCGGAGTGATTTTAGCGGGGAACGATATTCCCATAGCGTCTAAATACACTCAGGGAATAATACGAAGAAAAGAACAAAGCCTGACTCAACAACTAAGAAGAGCCAGGCTAGGGGAAATGTCAATACGTGGTAAATCTATTTTGCTGCAGCCCGGGCTTCTGTTAGCCAAGCATTCCACTTGTCACTATTTTTTGCTATCCATTCATCCACATGACGATTAATATCTTTGGCAGATTTCTCGCCTCCATTCATCCTGGTGTTCTGCTCGTTGATATCCCCAAGAGGCAAGGTAAATATCTCAAAAAACTTTTTCGCGGCAGGATTTTCACTTGTAAACTTCTTATTGGCGACGATTTGAATATCAGAGACGACAAAACCCAATTTGATAGGATCACTAACCGCACCTTCGATTCCCGATACCGTCATTCTGTCCACAGCCACTGCCTGAGATTCTTTAGGCATAATCTTGGGAACATTGATCCACACAACGTCTTTACCAGGTTTTAACTTGAAAATTGTCCAGTTGGGTGCCCAGGTGTAAAAGAAGATAGGCTTGCCGCTCTTGTAACTTGCCAGTGCAGATGCCATACCGGCCTCGTAGGATGCCTTAACCGGGTTAATATGTGCATCAAGGTTATAGACGTCCATATGATGAGTGATGACGTTTTCACAACCCCATCCTGGAGGACAGGCGGTGAGGTCTGCCTTACCATCTCCATTGAGGTCAAATGCCTTTTTTACTTCATCCCGTTTAAAATCATCCAGGGATTGAATATTATATTTATCTGCGTCTCTCTTTGAAACCAGGTACCCCTGCAGACCACCAGCCTTCACGACATAGCCATACTTCTCTGCCTTTTCTGAGAAGTTTTTCGGGAGCTGACTGTCATGATTCGGAAACCAGCCATTACACCAGTAATCCACATCTCCCAGTGCCAGAGACTTGTAAAAAATAGGATTTGCGAGATCTTTTGGTTTTTTAACATTATAGCCAAGCGTTTCCAGGGCACGACGGACAAGTGCTTCCTGGAAAAAGCCGGTGTTCCACGTTGCTCTTGCAGGGTTTACGGTAACCCCTTTTCCGGGTTGGTCGCTTGCCATGGCAGGCCCTACTGAGATCAGCATGCCAAGCGCAATGGCAGTAATTGTTTTTTTGAATCGCAACATCATTGTCTCCTTATTTAGAATAAATTAATGGCTTTTAGCCTCGAATAATCAACATGTTATGCAACAGATTTCGCTAAAACAGTTCCAAGATTTGTGGCTTGAGTCAGGATCTCTGTTTTTTCTTTCACCTTTCCTTTGGAAAAAACGTTAAATACAGCAAGTTCATTTGTTACTTCATACCCTAATGCTTCAAGGGGAAGACGCATTGCATCCAGAGTAAATCCCATATCTTTTTTAGTCTCCTGCTCACACACTGCAACAATCACAGCCTTTCGTCCCTGGCCGTCCAGTTGACTCGACCATTCACCAGGACGATTTTTATTATCAAAGTTATACAGACAGTATAGGCGGTCAATAAATGCTTTCATTAATGCCGTTATATTATAGTTATGAGTAGGCGATACAAGTACCAGACCTTTTGCCGCAACTACTTTTGGATAAAGCAGAGACATTCCATCCTGCAATCCGGTACAGATTTTATCTTTTCTACATTTTTCACAGCCAATACATGACTGAAATTGAATGTCTCTCAAGTGGGCATTTTCAATGACCGCGTAGCTTTCTCTGGCACCTTGGAGAACATGCTGCAAGAGCATGTCAGAATTTCCACCTTTCCTGGGACTGCCTCCAATACCAAGAATCTGAGAGTTTAGTGGTTGTTTATCAAGAAGGCTGTTTCGTATTCCGGCGAAATAATCCATACTGTTTCGTTCCAAACGGTTACTTTTTTTGAGCCATACCCTGAGTAATCCGGTCCAGGATAATGGCAATCAGGACTATACCCAGGCCACCCATCACTGCCTGACCGATATCAAGGGTGTTGAGCCCGAGAATAACGGGAGAGCCAAGCCCTCCTGCACCAATAAGTGCGGCAATAACCACCATGGACAGGGCCATCATTATGGTCTGGTTCAGACCAGCCATTATGGTGGGCATGGCCAGTGGAATCTGTACTCTGCGCAATACCTGCCATCGCGTGGCACCAAAGGCCTGGGCAGCTTCAACCAATTCGGGATGAACCTGCCGGATGCCGAGACTGGTCAAGCGGATGACAGGAGGCATGGCAAAGACGATGGTAGCCAGCACACCTGCAACATTACCCACGGAAAAAAGCATCACAATGGGAACCAGGTATACAAAAGCCGGAGTTGTCTGCATGGCATCAAGTAAGGGACGCAGGACGACAAGGAAACGATCACTGCGGCCTGCCCATATTCCAAGCGGTATACCAACCAGAGCACAGAAGACCACAGACGAAAGAACCATGGCCAGGGTGGTCATGGTATCTTCCCAGAGACCAAGAGAGCCAATTAAGACCAGAGACACAACGGAAAAAACAGCCAGGCCTTTTCCACTAAAGCGGTAGGCTGCAAAGCTTATAATGGCAATAATGAGCAAAGGGTGAGCCCAGTTCAAGCCAACATCCAAGCCGTTAAGGGTTTGATCCACCGGCCATTTGATGGCCTGAAAAAAATCCCGGTAATTTTCAACCAACCAATCCACAAATTGTGAGACCCAACTGTCGAGTGGAATAACTTTATCTTCAAACATCAACACATCCTCTATTTATTGCTTTACTATTCTGCAGCACTCTGGTCTGCCCTGTGCAGCGTTCGTAAAAATCTGTTTTTGGAAACGACGCCCCTATATATTCCCTGCTCATCAACCACCGGAACCGGCCAGGCACTAGATGCTACCTCAGGGAGGATATCCTGCATGGAGTCATCCATAAGGGCAGTAGGGATATTATCTATAAAACATTGGTCTATTGGGTTGTCCGGTACGCCTGCATCCAGACAGTCGCGTACCTTTTCCGCAGTAACCAGACCTAGAAATCTCTTCTCTGAATCCAGCACATAAGCATAATCTCTATCCTGACTGCTCAATAGTTCATGAGCGGCCCGCAGGCTACCGACCCGGGATTTGATTATCGTTAATTGTGTGTCGCGAACGATATCGCTGGCCGAGATAACACCGGTTGGATCCACTCCGCGAAAGAAGGCTTTAACATAGTCATCGGCGGGATTCTGCAGGATCTCTTCCGGAGTTCCGACCTGGACTACTCTGCCACCTTCCATAATCGCAATTCGGTCACCGATTCGCAGTGCCTCATCAAGATCATGGGAGATAAAGATGATGGTACGCTGATCCCGTTTCTGCAGTTTCAGGAGTTCATCCTGCATTTCTGTTCGAATAAGAGGATCAAGTGCGGAAAATGCTTCATCCATAAGCAGAATTTCCGGATCAACTGCCAAGCCTCGAGCAAGACCGACGCGTTGCTGCATACCGCCACTCAGCTGCTTGGGATAAGATTCTTCCCAACCGGAAAGACCAACCTGTTCCAGCGCTTCCATGGCCCGTTCCGTCTGTTTTGTTTTATCCATTCCAGCCAGATCCAGACCAAAGCATGCATTCTCGAGAACTGTGAGATGGGGCATAAGGGCAAAAGATTGAAAGACCATACTCATATTGTTCAGCCGAAACTTGACCAGCTCATCCTGTTTCATTTTGGTTATGTCTTTTCCGTCTACCAAAACCTCACCGCTGGTCGGCTCAATCAAACGGTTCAGCATGCGCACCAGCGTGGACTTGCCGGATCCGGAAAGCCCCATAACAACAAATATCTCGCCGCTGTTTACTGTAAAGCTTGCATCCTGTACTCCAACGGTCATACCCGTTTTGTCCAGTATGGTTTCCTTGTCTTCGCCCTGCTTGAGTAACTCCATGGCTTTACCCGGAGAATCACCAAAAATTTTATAGAGGTTTTTTATGATTATTTTTTCCATACTGTTCCTGTCTTACTGGGTGGGTGGATTAATAATTTGTTTTTTATAGGAAAAACAATGGAATGGCTCCATAGGGGACATTTCATAATGGTTATGTATCCTACGATTGACACTGCTATGGAGATGTAAAAGTTTGAGTGATACTATATTTCACAAAACAATTTTGTAGGATACTAAATACTGTAAAGATGTCAATGCAAAAGTAGTACTTCGTCATGATGGATCTTCTACAAATCAGCCCCTGACTTATGTATGACTGCGGAGGAAGACCAAAGGTTGGCCAGCGTGACAGGAAAATATAAATGGTTGTTCTAACCATGTAAGAAAAGGACCACCTGCTCTTAATTATACGTCCACGAAATACATATCCCTTTTTAATAAAAGCCCTGAAACTTTCTCATTATGCACTATTTTCAATATTTGATACAACTTCTCAACAAAAAGCTTTTCTCCTCCCCACGCTTTTAGTATCTTATAAATTCGTTTCGTAATTATTCACCGAAATTGAGTTTGAGCCGGAATTGCATAACGAATAAGCTGGTAGGAAACTGGGGACATGCCCCAATTCGTCTTTGTCTTTTGAATTGGAATCGTGTCCCCAGATTCCGGGTAAACATTGCGCCATTTCATAGCATAGTGAAGTTACTTTTTTTCTTGTGTTTTTGAAAAGAATTTGGTGAAGGTACTTATACTAGACCACCTTCTATTCACCAGTGTTAACAATTTTATCACAACCCAATTGAAGACCAACAGTTAAGGAAATATTTCAATGGCAAAAAAAGTTCAGATAGATCAGGAAGAATGTATCGGTTGTGAAACGTGCGTTGAACTCTGCAAAGATATTTTTTCCTTCAATGATGATGAAAACAAAGCCTATGTAATACAGGAAGAAGGTGGAGATGAAGACTGTATAGAAGAGGCCATGGGCTCCTGTCCGGCAGAGTGTATCAGCTACGAATAATGTCGTAACTTCAGAAGCACCCCATCTTCCAGTAATTCTTTTTGGCTATGTTCGCGTTAACTGTGGAAACTGACCCAAAGCAATATTTAATAAGGACTCAGTAGAGCATTTACGATGCTGCTCTAAGGATCGTCTCCAGCCAAGGTAATTGGGTAGGTACTTAGTTGCAATACCATGAAAGCGCACCAGCCAATTTTTAAACCGGCTGTGATAAGCATTTATATTTTGAATATGATAAGCGCCTTTGCTAACCCTTTGTCCTTTACTGAGGTTAACAATTTCATGGGTAATTTCTTCAGCGTTACAAAAAGCCTTGTAGGCCCTATGTCCATCACTGACCAATAATGCATCATGGTCCAGTATGAATTTCAAATGGGTCTCAAGTTGGGTTTTGCTTACTGGTCCTCTACCTGTAACGAAATCCAAGGTATGCCCTGAACGATCGCGTGGCCACACCTCATTTCCGTGGCTTCCTGTCTAGTTTGCGAGATCCTTTACTGGACTCAAGCAGGTATGTTTCATCAGCTTCTGTAATCCCTTGAAGCACAGTCGGGTGATCGAGTTTTAGCCATGTTAAAAAACGATGGCGCCACCGAAAAGAAGTAGTACGATGAAGACAAACGACTGTCGCTGCTTCACGTGCGGTCAAAGAATCTGTAAGTGCTTTAAGATATTTCAGCCATTTGTTCCTGTGGCGAAGACGAGAGAATGGCGTGCCGGTTAGGGCATTGAATGTTTTCTTAGAATCTCTACAACGGTAACGTTGAAATTTGTTTGCGAAGCCATGCCTGTAGTATTGATCATGGCCGCAAAACGGGCAGGCGCCATCAACATCAAAACGAGACTCGATAATATCAACAACCTAGTACAATGTAAAACATAATACTTCGTATTTGTAACGTGACGTGTTATAATTGTTCCAAAACCATGGAAAACAATTATGGCACCGAGATACCGAGTCACACTTACTGAAGAAGAACGAAGAGATCTGGAGGCCATTTCGACAAAGGGGAGAAGAGCTGCACGCACTGTGCTGTATGCCCGGGCGCTGCTCTTACT
>Ga0207996_1000581_pt1 | contig 31134 bp, 29 predicted proteins | sample AntAceMetag02UKG_FD_184773 | JGI IMG/M metagenome (GOLD analysis project Ga0207996, IMG submission 184773) | Saline lake microbial communities from Ace Lake, Antarctica - Antarctic Ace Lake Metagenome 02UKG (SPAdes) (version 2) | ecosystem: Environmental > Aquatic > Non-marine Saline and...
AAGGAACGTCGAACATCGAACTTCCAACGTCGAATTAAGGTACGCCTTCGGCGTTTCAATTTTATTAAAGAAATGAGCGAAGCGATATCCACATTCGATGTTTACCCGCCTTCGGCGGCGCCAGAGGCGACCAGGGTTCATCTTTTTCATGCAAAACAAATCCCCTCTGGGGATAGCCAAAGCCTGGTCCTCTGGGCCAGGATTCTTTACTTTACTTTACTTTACTTTGTCCCTTTGTGCCTCTGTGCCTGAATATTTATATGATAACAAAAGAAAAAATATCCGTGACAATCAGCGTAGATCGGTGGCTGAGTGATTACAAAATATTTTATGATATTGTAATAAGACACTTGAAATAACTTGACATAAGAAAAAATTGAAAATAATATTCAAAGTTTTTAGCGGTGTTTAAGTCACGGAGAGGCCACAAGGATGAAAATTGATCTGGAAGGCATTGTTATAATTGTTGGAAACTATGGCAGCGGAAAAACAGAGGTTTCCATAAATTTTGCCGTTGACCGCAAGCGTGCAGGTTTAGATGTTCGTATTGCGGACCTTGATCTGGTTAATCCTTACTTTAGAACACGAGAGGCAAGAAAACAGCTTTCTGAGCTTGGAATTGAGGTGGTTTTGCCTCCGGAAAAGTATATGCAGGCGGATCTTCCTATCCTGAGCCCTGTTGTGGCGGGAATGATCAGAAGGCCGAATCAGCTCACACTGTTAGATGCTGGCGGTAATGATGCAGGGGTAAAGGTGCTCGCAGCTCTTGGCGATGCATTAAGAGGCAGAAAAGTTCATGTGCTTCAGGTTGTAAATCCATTAAGACCCTTTACAGAAACTATCGAAGGCTGTTTAAAAATTCGTAATGAAATAGAAAAGGCATCAAAATTATCTATAAGCGGTATTATAGGCAATGCAAATCTTATAGATGAAACAATTGTTGAGCATATATATTCAGGTTATGATTTTGTACTCAAACTGTCAAAAAAGAGCGGGTTGTCCTTAAAATTTATTACTGTTTCTAATGAGTTGATGCCGAAAATAGATATGAAACATTTTGCTTGTCCTGTGTTGTTAATAGAGCGACAACTTGTTCCACCATGGAAAAAGGCTTTTGCCTTACCTTAAAAATGGAGTAGATTAGATGGCGTATAAACTTTATATTGATACCAATAGATGCAAAGGATGCGGGCTTTGTGTGAGTGTATGCCCTAAAAATGTTTTGCAGATATCTGAAGAAATCAACGCAAAGGGCTATTTCCCTGTATATCAGGCATTGCCCGAAGACTGTAATTTTTGTGCAACATGCTGCATGATGTGTCCGGATGTTGCCATAACCATAACTGAAGAAAATGAAGAAACTGTGGAACAGCCGGAATAAACGGGAGAATATTATGGCAAAAGTATTAATGAAAGGGAATGAGGCTATTGGAGAGGCAGCGATAAGAGCAGGATGTCTTAATTATTTTGCCTATCCTATTACTCCTCAATCAGAGGTCGCAGAGTATTTATCCCGGCGTATGCCTGAGGTCGGCGGTATGTTTTTGCAGGGTGAAAGTGAAGTAGCTGTTTCATACATGCTTTTTGGAGCTTCAGCATGTGGAGCCAGAGTTTTTACCTCTTCATCAAGTCCCGGCATAAGTCTGATGAGTGAGGGCATCAGTTATATCGCCGGAGCAGAGTGCCCTGTTGTGTTTATAAATATTATGCGCGGAGGGCCTGGACTGGGAGGAATACTTCCATCTCAGGCAGATTATTTTCAGGCAACAAAAGGCGGCGGACACGGTGATTACAGGCTACTTGTGATGGCTCCGGCAAGTGTTCAGGAAGCTGTTGAAATGGTAATGATTTCATTTTCTCTTGCAGAAAAATATCGTAATCCTGTAATGCTGTTAGGCGATGGCCTGATAGGCCAGATGATGGAGCCTGTAGAGTTTCCTGACAATCTTGCGTCAGAGCCTTCCAACAAGGATGAATGGGCTACAAGCGGCATGGATACACGCGGGACAGACAAGCGTAATCTGGTAAAGTCTCTTTTTCTGGATTCTGTCAAACTAAACGAGCACAATCTTTTGTTAAAAGCCAAGTATGACAGGATGAAACAGGAGGAAGTAAGATACGAACCTTATAATATAGAGTCTGATTATAAAGTGCTTGTTGTTAGTTATGGAACAATGAGCAGAGTTTGCAAAACAGCAATAGATAATATGAAAGAGGAGGGATTCGAGGTTGCAATGATAAGGCCGCAGACTCTTTTCCCGTTTCCTGAAGAAGCTGTAAACAAGGCTGCTTCAAAGGAAAGTTGCAGGGTAGTTATAAGCATCGAGATGAGTATGGGACAGATGGTTGAAGATGTTGAAAGATGTGTCAAGGGCAAACTTCCTGTAGAATGGTATGGAAAATGCGGAGGCGATATACCGACTCCTGAAGAAGTTATTGACTCTGTAAAATCTTTTTATAAGGAGTATATATAGTAATGGGCAAAACATTTATAAAACCGGAAGCACTTTCTGACCAGTATACTCATTACTGCCCGGGATGCACTCATGGTATTATACACAGACTCGTAGCAGAAGTGATTGATGAGTTGGATATAAGTGGCAGAACCGTGGGAATTGCACCGGTTGGATGCGCGGTTCTGGCATATAATTATTTCACCTTTGATTTTCAGGAAGCATCACATGGCCGCGCGCCGGCCATGGCTACAGGTGTTAAGAGAGTCAGGCCTGATTTAGCAGTTTTTACCTATCAGGGCGACGGTGATCTGGCAAGCATTGGAATGGGCGAGATAGTCCATGCCGCAAACAGAGGGGAAAAATTTACCACTATATTTGTAAATAATACTGTTTATGGCATGACAGGCGGGCAGATGGCTCCAACCACCATGCCTGGCCAGCGTACGACCACCTCGCCTTTTGGACGTGAGGTTAAAACAACCGGCATGCCGGTGAAAATGGCGGAATTGCTTTCGACTCTTGAAACACCAGGATATATAACAAGACAGACTGTGATAAAACCAAAGTATATTGCCAAGGCTAAAAAGGCTATTAAAAAGGCATTTGAATATCAACTGGAAGGAAAATGTTTTAGCTTTGTTGAAGTGATAAGCACATGCCCTACCAACTGGGGACTTACTCCGATTGAAGCGGTGAAGTGGGCAGAAGAAACACTTCTTCCCTATTATAAGCTTGGTGAATTTAAAACACCTGATTAAAACAGAAGGATTATTTTCGAATCAGTTGAGGTTAATTTCTTGTTGAGCGGTTGTGATTGCAGAGGGATCAAGGATTCAAGGGTTCAAGTGAAAAGAAAAAAGATATAGCAGAAGGATACGGAAGAAAGACAACTAAATTAGAGGAAAGCTGAAAAAGTAATTGGAATTACAATGAGACATTTGAAAAATGTTCAATTTTGCTTAAGTTCAAGAAAGGTGAAAATTTCAACCACAGGAATATATTGAATATTTCGAGGATTGAAATTTGAGTTTACCCCGTAGCTCCGGCAGATGGTGCTGGGGCCTGACGTAGAAATTGGGCAAAAGGGGGCGTTTTGCAAAGGTCTCACAATGAGGAGGCATGAATGCAGAGTGAGGTGACGTTTGCCGGTTTTGGCGGGCAGGGGATACTTATAATAGGGAAAATTCTTGCGTATACAGCCATGGAGCAGGGTTTTGAGGTGGCATGGATCCCTTCCTACGGCCCCGAGATGCGTGGAGGTACGGCTTACTGTACTGTTGTCATAAGTGACAGACCCATTGGTTCGCCTATAATAAGAAATCCAATGCATCTTATTGCCATGAATCAGCCATCTTTGGAAAAATTTGCGCCAACAGTTAAGCCGGGAGGCGTTATATTAATAAACAGTTCTCTGATTCCAATCAGATCTGGACGAAGCGATATTGATGAACTTGTTGTTTCGGTTAATGATATTGCAAAAAAGCTGGGCAATCCAAAAGCTGCAAATATAGTGGCTCTATCTGCCTTTGTGGCGCGGAGTAAAGTTGTTGATTTTGATTTAATGAGGCAGTCGGTCAAAAAGGAGTTTGCAAAGAAGCCCAAGTTTATACCTCTTAATATGGAAGCAATTGAGCAGGGCAAAAAAGCAGCAAACAGAATATGAAAACAGAACTGAAAATTCCAAACTATATAGTGTCAATAGACCCATATTCTCCGGGCAAACCTCTTAAAGAGCTCGAAAGGGAATACGGCATAAGTGATTCCATAAAACTTGCTTCAAATGAAAATCCTCTGGGGCCTTCCCCAAAAGCGGTTGAGGCTGTTAAAGAGGCTTTAGGACAACTCAATCGCTATCCTGATGGAAGAGGTTATGATTTAATAAGAAAAATTTCTCAAAGCCTTGAAATCGGGCATGAGAATATTGTTCTGGGAAATGGTTCTGATGAAATTATAGGCCTGCTTGCAAAGGCATTACTTCAGGTTGGAGATGAAGTAATTGTGCCATGGCCATCATTTTTAATGTACGATATAATGGTTCGCAGTGTTGGCGCTATTCCCGCATATGTGCCATTAAATGATTCTCTCTGCATAGATCTGGAAAGCATACAAAACAGGATCACCCCAAAAACGCGCATGGTTTTTCTGTGCAATCCCAACAATCCAACTGGAACTATTTTTTCAAAAGCTGATTTTGAAAAATTTCTTGAGAACATTCCTAATATAATTGTTGTTGTGGATGAGGCATACATTGAATTTGTGCAGGATAGAACATGCGCACACGGAATTGATTATCTTAATTCTGATATTATGGTGGTTACGCTTCGAACCTTTTCCAAGGTTTATGGCCTGGCAGGGATTAGAATTGGATACGGAGTAATGCCTCAAATAATAGCGAATCTTGTAAACAGAATAAGACCGCCTTTTAACGCAAATTCACTTGCTCAGGCCGCGGCAAAAGCCGCTCTCGAAGACAAGGAATTTTTCCAGAAAACCATGGATCTTGTTAAGGAAGGCATGAGTTTTTTATTCGATTCTTTAAGAAGGATGGGAATTGAATATTTTCCCTCACAGGCAAATTTCTTTTTAATTAATGTTAAAAAAAATGCTGATGAGGTTTTTGAAAAAATGCTGAGGCAGGGTGTTATTGTCAGGTCTATGAAAGCTTATGGTTATCCTGAATACATAAGAATTAATGTAGGGCTTCCTGATGAGAATATACGTTTTATTAAGGCGCTTGAGAAAGTAATTTAAATATTATTGAGAAACAAACCCAACTTCATGAACCCAATTCTTATTACAATAGATGGACCGGCAGGCGCAGGTAAAACCACTGTAAGCCGAAATCTGGCAAAGAGGCTTGGTTACAGATATATTGATACAGGAGCACTTTACAGAGGGGTGGCGTTTGAAGCAAAAGCCAGAGGCATTAGCCATGATGATTCTGCTGGACTTGAAAAGTTGTGCATGTCTCTTAAGTTAGAGTTTGTACCTGCGGGAGGAGAGCTTTGTTTATTGTCAAACAATAAAGACATCACCGATCAGATACGAAGCCCTGAAATTTCGATGTTTGCCTCAGCAGTTTCAGCCAATCCGGTTGTAAGAGAATATCTTCTTGGCGTGCAAAAAACAATTGGACAGGGTAAGAGTGTTGTATTTGAAGGGCGTGACATGGGCAGCGTGGTTTTCCCTGATGCTGAGATAAAGTTTTTTTTAGATGCATCTCTTAAAACAAGGGCGCTAAGACGTTATAAAGAATTATCGTCAAAAACTTATCTGGAAATAGAAAAAATTGAAAAGGATATTAAACAAAGGGATGAGAACGACATGAGCAGATCTTTGTCTCCATTAAGACCATCTGGCGACGCTATTATAATTGATTCAACAGATCTGTCTGCAGAAGAGGTGGTTGATTCCATGCTTTTGAGCATACCCGAATATATTAAGTAAGCTACTATAACAAATCGTAAACAAAGAACCTGTAGCTTATTAGAGGAATCAAGGATTCAAGTCTAAAATAGTCAGAAAAATTAAATGTTGTGTTATAATTATTGGTTTGTTATGGGAATAAAATTATGCAATTTCTTATGAATTGCAATATTAATACAGATTAAGGGGGAATATTGTTAATGGATAATCTTACAGAAAACGATTTAACTGAAAACGCAGAAAAGAACGATTTGCCTGATCCATCATCTATTGCAGAACAGGTAGTTGAAGATGCAGAACAGACAGATGAAGATGATACATTGCAGGATGATGATTTTGATATGGAAAACCCTGAGGCAATGTATGCTGAAAGTTTCAAGAACTTTGGAGAGGGCGAGCTTGTTATAGGAACGATAATTTCAGTCGACAAGGATTATGTTCTTGTTGATATCGGATATAAATCGGAAGGGCAGATACGGATCCGCGAATTTATGGATGAAAGCGGAAATACTCAAGCCACCGTTGGTGACGATGTCGAAGTAATGGTTGAGCACTGGGATGAAGAGGAAGAACGTGTTATTCTTTCAAAAGAAAAGGCCGCAAAGGTAAAGATCTGGGAAGAAATCAAGAAAACATATGACGATGACAAAACTCTTGATGGCGTTATTTTAGCCCGTGTAAAGGGCGGTTTTTCTGTTGATATTGGCGTTCAAGCATTTTTGCCCGGCTCACAGGCTGATTTGCGACCTATCCGCAATCTCGATGAAATGGTAGGAAAGACATTTACATTTAAAGTTTTAAAATACAACAGGAAGCGCAGCAATATAGTTTTGTCCAGACGTGTTATCCTTGAGCAGAATCGTGAATCAAAGAGATCCGCAACCCTTGCATCTATTAAGAAAGATTCTGTTGTTGAAGGTATTGTAAAGAATATTACAGAGTATGGTGTTTTTGTTGACCTTGGAGGTGTTGACGGTCTGTTGCATATTACAGATATTTCATGGGGACGCGTTAAACATCCTTCAGAGCTTTTTTCAGTAGGAGACAAGATAACCGTAAAGATATTGAGCTTTGATATCGAAAAGGAAAGAGTTTCATTAGGCATGAGACAGCTTGCCGAGGATCCCTGGGCAACTATTACTGAAAGATATCCGGTTGGTTCCCGTATTACCGGTAAAGTTGTAAGCCTTACAGATTATGGTGCATTCATAGAACTGGAAGAAGGTATTGAGGGTCTGATTCATGTTTCTGAAATGTCATGGACGAGAAAGATTCGCCATCCTTCAAAAGTTGTATCTATCGGAGATGCTGTCGAAGCAGTGGTTCTTGATATCAAACCTGAAAACAGACGAATTTCGCTCGGCATGAAACAGGTTGTTTCAAATCCCTGGGATGTAATCAGCGAAAAATATCCTGTAGGGACAACAATTGAGGGTAAAATTAAGAATATAACTGATTTTGGTCTTTTTATAGGCATAGATGAAGGAATCGACGGTCTTGTTCATATTTCAGATATTTCCTGGACCAAGCGAATAAAACATCCGTCTGAGCTGTACAATAAAGGAGATGTGATTCAGGCTATAGTTCTTGATATTGAAAAAGAGCACGAAAGATTTTCTCTTGGAATCAAACAGCTGCAGACAGATCCATGGACTACTGTAGCAGAGCGTTATGAGGTTGGAAAAGAGATTACAGGGACAGTCACAAATATAACTGATTTTGGAGTTTTCATAGAACTGGAAGAGGGAATAGAGGGGCTTGTGCATGTTTCTGAAATCAGCACTGAAAAAATCAAAACACCTGTCGGCAAATTTAATATAGGTGATGTTATAACTGCAAAGGTTATGAATATTAACAGTGATGAAAGAAGAATAGGTCTTTCAATCAAGCAGCTTAACGTTGAAGGCGACAAGAGACTTTTAGGTGAATATGTAGATAAGGCAGGCTCTGCAACATCTGCTTTTGGAGATATTCTGCGCGAAAATCTTCAGAATGAGTTAAATAAACATTGATGGCATAGTAAAAAGTCACGAATTTAACTACAGATGGCTAAGTAAAAAGGTTCATATACAAGGCGTAGTATTTTTTCAGGACCGAAGGCATACATAATGTTTTCCAGACGTCATCCATTTCTTTTTTTTATTCTGGTGTTTTCGTCAATAGCTGTTGTGTTTTTTATCAGCACATCCCTGTTTTTTATGCATGCTGTAAAAAACAGGGATTTTAACAGTATTTTAAAATCAGGAGAAGAAAAGGTTGGAATACTTGAGTTGACCGGCAATATTGCATCTTCCAGGGATATTATACATCATCTTAAGCGATTCCGTGAAACCAGTTCAATTAAATCAATAGTAATACGGATCGATTCTCCAGGCGGCGCTGTAGGGCCGTCCCAGGAAATTTTCAGGGAAATCAGAAAAACAGCCAAGACAAAAAAAATTGTAGCTTCCATGGGCAGCATCGCTGCTTCAGGAGGTTATTATGTTGCCGCTGGGACTAACGGTATTATTGCAAATCCTGGTACAATAACAGGCAGTATCGGGGTTATCATGGGTTTTGCAAACTTCCAGGAACTTCTCCGTAAAATAGGCATGGTACCTGTTGTCATCAAGAGCGGCCAGTACAAGGATATTGGTTCTCCTGTTCATGAGATGACAAAAAACGAAAGAGATATCCTCCAGAATTTATCCAATCAGATTCACAGGCAGTTTATTAGAGATATTGCTGATGGAAGAGGCATGAAATTGTCTGAAGTTGAAAAAATTGCTGATGGACGTATTTTTACCGGAGAAGAGGCAAAAAAACTCGGGCTCATAGACCGTCTTGGAAATCTCGAAGATGCAATAGAATGGGCAGGTCAAATGGGTGGTATTAAGGGGAAGATCACTACTGTTTATGCGCCTGAAAAGAAGATTTCCATTTTTAAAATCCTTGCAGAATCATCTTTTAAGGAGATAGCCAGCAGAATAGTTAATCCATCATTATATACCGGCTGTCTTTATTCCCCTTCTCAACTACATGATGGTGGTTGATAATTGCAAAGCGGTTCTTCAGCAAGAAAGTCTCCGGTTGCTTCATAAGCCCTTGCCCTGCAGCCTCCGCATGCTTTTTTGAACTCACACTTTCCACATTTGCCTTTCAAGTTGTTGGCATCGCGCAACAACAAAAAGGTTTCTGAATTTTTCCATATATCCACAAATGATTTTTCTTTAATGTCGCCGCAATTAATCTGTAGAAAACCGCATGGCTGAACAATGCCTTTATGTGATATAAAACAAAAGCCGGTACCTCCAAGGCATCCTCTGGTGACGGCGTCGAGCCCATGAGTTTTAAATGTAACGGTTTTCCCTTCCTTTTTTGCCCTTTGTCTCAGTATGCGGTAGTAATGAGGAGCGCAGGTTGCCTTTAACTGTAAAGAGGTTTTTTCTCTTTGATCATAAAACCAGTTCAGGGTTTTTTCGTATTCATCAGCGTTTATTGCCTGGTCGACAATATATTTGCCACGACCTGTCGGGACAAGCAGGAAAATATGATGGGCCACAGCACCGAGTTTTATCGCAAGCTCTTGAATTGCAGGTATTTGATCAAGGTTTGTCTTTGTAATAGTGGTGTTTATTTGAAATTCTATTCCAGCCTCTTTTGCCATTCTTATACCGTTAAGAGAACCTTCAAAAGCCCCGTTTGCTCCTCTGAATTCATCATGGCTTTCTTTTGTAGAGCCGTCTATGCTGATACTTATCCGCTTAATCCCTGATTCAACCATTTTTTTTGCATTGGATTTTGTTATCAGGGTTCCATTGGGAGCCATAACCATTCTAAGCCCTTTGCTTGTGCCGTAACTTGCTAGTTCGAATATATCAGGGCGCAAAAGGGGTTCTCCGCCTGTAAGAATAATTATGGGTTTTCCAATCTCTGCTATCTGGTCCATAAGGCGGAAAGAAGCCTGAGTGTCAAGTTCTCCGGAATAAGGTCCTTTTGTTGCAGATGCCCGGCAGTGCTTGCAGGAAAGATTGCAGTTACGTGTGGTTTCCCATGCGACAAGGCGCAGGGCAGCTTCTGTATTTTCAGCATGTTGATGGGGCTTTGGAGTCGATGTATGATTTAATTTTTCTATCATGATAAGTTATTTTGTAACCTTTCAAAGGTTGTATTTATGCCATACGAAATTGTTTTAAAAGATGAACGTCCAACATCGAACATTAGAACATCGAATGTCGAATAATGATGTCGCTCCTGCCCGCCATCGCGAGCCATACTCAATGCTCTTCGCCCTTTTGTTGTCTCGTTCAGGCGAGGCGGGCGGGTGTTGGACGTTCGATGTTTACCCGCCTTCGGCGGCGCCAGAGGCGACCAGGGTTCGATGTTCGTCTGTTTCTTTATCTTTTCCTATTCGACTTCGATGTTAATCCTTTAATGTCCATTCAGCTCTTTTGCAGCTTCGATAGCAAAATATGTCAATATCATTTCAGCTCCTGCCCGCTTGATTGATGTGAGTGTTTCCATCATAACTTTTTTACCGTCTATCCATCCCATTTTATCAGCAGCCTTGATCATTGCATATTCACCGCTGACATTATATGCTGCAAGAGGCAGATCAATTTCATCACGGATTCTGCATATAATATCGAGATAGGGAAGGGCGGGCTTTATCATTATTATATCAGCGCCTTCTTCTATATCCATGGTCACCTCCCTGATTGCCTCTAATGCATTTGCAGGGTCCATCTGGTAGGTTTTGCGGTCGCCGAACTTTGGGGCTGAATCTGCTGCCTCGCGAAAGGGTCCGTAATAGGCAGAACAATACTTTGCAGAGTAAGACATTATTGGTATGTTGCTGAAACTGTTTTCATCCAGGATGCCGCGAATTTCAGCAACACGGCCATCCATCATGTCTGAAGGGGCGACCATATCTGCGCCGGCCTTTGCATGGGATAAAGCGGTTCTGGCAAGGAGATCCAGTGTTGAATCGTTATCTATAATATTGCCGTCTAAGATGCCGCAATGGCCGTGATCTGTATATTGGCATAAGCAAACATCTGTTATTACAACAAGTTCCGGTATTTTGTTTTTCAGAGCACTGACTGCTCTTTGAACAATACCGTTTTTTGCATAAGCGCTTGTCCCAAGAGCGTCTTTGCTCTTTGGTATTCCAAAGAGCATAATAGCAGGTATGCCGAGTTCGCAGGCTTGTTTTGCTGTTTTAACAAGATTGTCTATTGATAACTGATACTGGCCGGGCATTGATGGTATTGGATTTTTAACACCTGAGCCGTCAATCACAAAGAGCGGGAGAATAAGATCATTTACTGAAAGACTTGTTTCCCGTATCATTCTACGAAATGTTTCATTTTGACGCAAACGTCTTGGTCTGTAATCTGGAAATAGCATTCATTCATTCCTTTGAACTTAGCGCCTTTCGGGCGGACATTTGACAGGATAACAGGATACTCAGGATAATAATATCTTGTTAATCATAAAATCATAATCCCAAATAGAGCAAAATTAATTAATATTAGCCATATGCTAATAAACTAAAAATAAATTGATGATATCAATTTTCAGCAACACAACAAAAAACATCAGCATTTTGTATTAATAGGCTCAAGCAGTTTACCCCGTAACCTACATTTTTATAACAAAAGCACAGGATTTTGATTTTTTTGATCAACAGGAAAACGAATATTTTTTCTTTATCCAGTATATCCTGTTAATCCTGTCTAAAACAATTAAGATTATAACGAAATTTCTTCATCAGTAAGATAGCAGGCCGGGTCAGGCATCCACAGATCGCCTGTTGCTTCAGCTCGAACTCTGAAATTTCCGGCGCATATATCAAGCCAGCGGCAGGTGGAGCATCTGCCCATTACATGTTTTTTCTTTTCCTTAAGTTTTTTCATAAGTGGCTCCGAGGTATCGGTCCAGATTTCAGAAAAAGGACGATCCTTGATATTCCCAAAACTGTGATGACGCCAGAATTGATCGGCATGTACTTCACCGTCCCAGCTTACACAGCCTATACCTATGCCTGAACTGTTTCCTTCATTCATCTTTAGAAGCTCAAGCACCTTTTTTGCCTGTTCAGGGTTTTCTTTAAGAAGCCTTAAGTACAGGTAGGGGCCGTCTGCATGATTATCAACAGTTAATATTTCTTTTGGCTTGCCCCTGTCATGAAGATCTTTTGTGTGATCCATTATTAAATCAACGGCAGACCTTGTTTCATCCAGGGATAAATCCTCTTTAATAATCTCTGTTCCTCGTCCTGCATAAACAAGATGATAGAAACATGCTCTTGGGATTTCCATGTCTTCAAGCAGCTTGAATATATTTGAAATGTCGTTTACATTGAATTTGTTGATTGTAAAACGGAGTCCTACTTTAATTCCGGCATCTCTACAGTTTTCAATTCCTTTTAATGCAGCCTTAAAGGCTCCCTTAACACCTCTGAAACGGTCATTGGTTTCTTCCACTCCGTCTATGCTGATGCCTACATATGAGAGCCCGATCTCTTTTAATATACGCGCCATTTCTTTGGATATTAGAGTGCCGTTTGTGGAAATAACAGCACGCATCCCCTTGCTGACAGCATATTCTGCAAGCTCAGGCAGATCTTTTCTTATAGTTGGTTCTCCGCCTGAAAATAATATTACAGGTGACCCGAATTGAGCGAGATCATCAAGCAGGACTTTCCCCTGCTCTGTGGAGAGCTCATTTTTAAAGGTTTGATCCTTTGCATGTGCATAACAGTGAATGCACTTTAAATTACACCGCCTTGTAATGTTCCATACAACTACTGGTTTCTTATCTTTGGAAAATTGTAGAAGATGGGAAGGTAACTGCGATGATTTACGTTCATAACGAAGAGCATCTGAAGGTTCGACTGTTCCGCAATAAAGTTTTGATATTCCAATCATTAATTGTCCCGCACCTTTCCTGTTAAGTTAAAACAAAAAAATATATACATAATAGTTCGTCCTTATGCAACAGACTATTTCCAGTTATAAAAAATTACTTGTTATTTTTCAGTTCATCTTTAGTAAGCTTGCTTATAAAAGACTCCGGTCCTAAAAGGGCCTTTTTTGTGATAAAAAAACGGTTTTTGCCGGTTTTTTCTTTAATAAGTTTAAGACCGAGTTCAAAATCGATTATAAGCTGCTTGTGGAATTCTTCCAGTTTAATGCCTGAATCAATAAACTGTTTAATGATAAAATCAACAGCATCTTCTTCCATAATTATATTAATATCGTTGTTTTGGAAAAAAGATAGTTCTATTTCTTTAATTTTGTCGCAAAAAGTTTTTATCATTTTAACGCTGCTGTCAATGTCCATTATCTGTTTACAGTAGAGTGAAGCAGTAATATCTATACGCGACTTCGTCATTGTCAGTTTATATTTTTCACTCAGTTTTTGTTTGTTTCCCTCAAGGTATTTCTTGACAAACTTTTTTTCCGCAGCTGCCAGGCTGTTAAAAGTTGCGGCTGACTTTTCTTTATTTAAAGGTGATAAGAGAGCTTCAAGACTTTTTTCAGACTCCTTAACAACAAAAGCAGTTACAGGGATCTTTTTAATATCGGTTGACGGCAGTTTTCTTTCAAACAAAAGCAGGGCTGTTTCAAATACACTGACAAGGCCTCTTGCGCCTGTATTTTCGTTAAAAGCCCTTTTCGCAAGGATACCAAGAGCTTTATCTTCGAATTTAACTTTAATATCATATGCTGCGAAATCGAGTTTTTTGCCAAGAATTATAGGGTTGTTGGGATTTTTTAAAATTTCATAAAGGTCTTCTTCTGTTAATCTTTCAAAAACAGCCTTTACAGGCAAACGTCCAATAAACTCGGATTCAAAACCGTATCTTATAAGATCTTCCGGAGTGACCTGCTGGAGAATTTTAGATTTTTCCTCAGAGCTTTTAATGTTGGCGCCAAAGCCAATACCCTGCTCTGACACACGTTTTTTGATTATGTCAGACAGGCCATTAAAGGCTCCGCTCATAATAAAAAGTATATTTTTTGTATTTACTGTTTGTTTTTTGCGTTTTCCTGTTTTGCGATATCGTTCGATTTCCTGAAGCATTGAAATAGGATCGTGCGGAACCTTTAAATCAACAGCTGTTTCTTCCATGGGTTTAAGCAGTGCTCTCTGAACACCTGTTCGTGATACATCCGCCCCTATTAAATTCTGGCTTGACGCAATTTTGTCTAATTCATCTATATATATGATGCCATACTGGGCGAGCTCGATATCGTCGTTGTTTTCTCTTACCAGATCTCTTACAAGATCTTCTACATCTCCGCCAACATAACCTGTTTCGCTGAATTTTGTCGCATCTCCCTTGACAAAAGGAACCCCTATTTTTTTTGCGATAAGTTTAATCATGTATGTCTTGCCGACGCCGGTTGGTCCTATCATGAGAACATTGTTTTTGATGCTGCCGACTATTTCATTGACATTTTCCAGAGCATTTTCTGAATATTTGATGCGATTAAAGTGTGTGCAGATTTTTGTAGACAGAACAGCCTTCGCTTTGTCCTGCTTAATAATATATTGATCAAGGTAGGAAATAAGTTCTTCAGGTTTTAAATCAAAATTAAGTTTTTTCTTTTTTCCCGGACTCTTTTTTTCTTTTTCCAGATCGTCTTTTTGCGGTATAACCATTGGAGATACAATCTTAACGCTATTTCCGAATTTTTTAGTCAGAAATTCAGTTAATTCTCTTTCAAGCTCTTTGGGATCAGGTATTTTTTCGTTATGTTCTTTCATAATCAATCACAATAATCATATATTATATAAAAATCAAGATTGTTGCATTTAATTTTAAGTTGCAATTTTGCAATTTTTAGCATAGAGTAACAATTTTTATTGAATTAAAGACCTTTAGAGGAGCGGAAACAAATTTTTTAGTGGGGGTCGTATTTATTATACATCCGAAGATTTTAGCTATGCAGATTCTTAATTCTATTATAAATAAAAGATCTCATAACGGCTGTTCCTGCACAGTTGTTGCACACACACACACACACACACACACACTATATATATATATATAACCACTTTATTTTACAAATATTCCAAGAAGTTAACAGCAAGAATAAGCCCATCGGTTTTCCTGAGAGGACCCGTGGGTTTTTTTGTTGGCTCATCGTGGATTTGTGTGAAATCCGCAATTATTCTTACCCCCCTTGCCCCCCTCAAGGGGGGAATTCTTTATACTTACTCCCCTCAAGGTGGGGAATAAAACGGAAAAATTCCTTTATATTCCCCTTTGAAGGGGGTTAGGGGGATGTTAATACTATCTAAAAAATGACAAATTTTGCTAAAATCAAATTGTTTTCACACTAATCCACGAAGAACCTTTTTGTTTAGGTCAAGGAGGCTAAAAAATGTCAACAACAGCAAAATACATTGCCTTTGTTCATCATAAGGGCGGAACCGGAAAAACGACTTCCTGTCTGAATGTTGCCGGTTGGCTGGTCAAGATGAAGAAAACGGTGTTAGTGGTAGATTTGGACCCTCAGGGAAATGCGACGTCAGGTTTAGGCATTGACCGGAGAACCATAGACAGACAACTTTATGATGTGCTGCTTGGTCAAAAAGATATAAGAGAAGTTATCCTGGAAACAGACTCGGGTGTTAATCTTGTGCCCTCTTCTCTGGACTTGCTTGCTATTGAGACTCATATGGCCGGTGAAATTCAAAATACGAGGTTACTGAAGGAAAATCTGGTTAATGTGAACGGACATTTTGATTATGTTTTGATAGATATTCCTCCGGGCTCAACCATGCTTATGATTAATGGAATTGTTGCCTGTGAAAATATAATTATACCGCTGGATTCAGGGGTATTTGCATACGAAGCTATGGAGACTCTTAGAACGCTTCTTATGGATCTTAACGAAGAACTCGGGGTTGAAACAAATGTGATGATGGCGCTCTTAAGAAGATATTCAAGGTCAAGATTTGATTGGGGCATCACTTCAAATATTAAGAAACTCTTAAAGAAATTTTTAACCATAAATCTCATTTCAAGCGTAAAAATTTTTACAATACCTTTTTCCAGAAAAATTTATAAAGCACAGATGAAAGGAATGCCTATATCTCATTATGCGCCATATTCCGATGTAGGTAGAGCGTATAAAAAAATAGCAAAGGAAATATTGAAAATTGAAAAGAATGCGGATTTGTAGAATCGCTTCGCTCTGTCTTTTTGTTATAAAATTACAATAGAATTCCTTCAATATACGATATTCAATCATAGGGGGGCAACATGGCAAAACTGACTAGGAAGGCAGGCAAAAAAGCTCTTTTTGGGCAAACAGATCCGGAGGCTCCGGAAGCTGGAATTACGCAAACAGAGCCTGCGGGGACGGAAAACAGCAAAGATACGGAAAAGCAGCTTAAAGCATTATTAGAAGCGCTGGAAGCTGTAAGGAATGGAGACCTGAGCATCAGGCTGGAAAAAAAGACGGAGGATGTTTTTGGCGAATTAGCGGAGTCTTATAATGGTATGCTTGATATTCTTAATCCCTTTGCAAACGAAGTTACCCGTGTAGCCAAAGAAGTAGGAAGCGAAGGAATACTTGGAGGTCAGGCAAAGGTGGAAGATGTTTCAGGCATCTGGAAAGATTTGACCGACAATGTCAACATCATGGCCGCCAATCTGACCAATCAGGTCAGAAACATAGCTGATGTGACCACGGGAGTTGCTCAGGGTGATTTGACGAGAAAGATCACGGTTGAAGCCAGCGGAGAGATACAGCAGTTGAAAGAAACGATCAACACAATGGTGGATCAGCTCAGCACTTTCGCAAGCGAGGTTACCCGGGTTTCCAGAGAGGTCGGGGGCGAAGGCAAGCTGGGAGGCCAGGGGGAAGTTCCGGGCGTTACCGGCACGTGGAAGGAGCTGACCGACAATGTCAACATCATGGCCGCCAATCTGACCAATCAGGTCAGAAACATAGCCCTGGTCGGCACGGCCATAGCCAATGGAGACCTGACGCAGAAGATCACGGTTGAGGCAAGCGGCGAGATTATGGAACTCAAGGACACTCTCAACACAATGGTAGATAACCTCAGCACTTTTGCCTCAGAGGTCACACGTGTTGCGAGAGAGGTCGGGGGCGAAGGCAAGCTGGGAGGCCAGGCGGAGGTTCCGGGCGTTACCGGCACGTGGAAGGAATTGACGGAGAATGTAAACATGCTGGCGACCAATCTGACCGACCAGGTCAGAAACATAGCTGATGTGACCACGGGAGTTGCCCAGGGTGATTTGACGAGAAAGATCACGGTTGAAGCCAGCGGAGAGATACAGCAGTTGAAAGAAACGATCAACACAATGGTGGATCAGCTCAGCATTTTCGCAAGCGAGGTTACCCGGGTTTCCAGAGAGGTCGGGGGCGAAGGCAAGCTGGGAGGCCAGGCGGAGGTTCCGGGTGTTACCGGCACGTGGAAGGAGCTGACAGACAATGTCAATATGCTGGCCGATAACCTGACCAATCAGGTCAGAAACATAGCCCTGGTCGGCACGGCGATAGCGAATGGAGACCTGAGCCAGAAGATAACAGTAGAGGCATTCGGCGAGATAGCGGAATTGAAGGAAATTCTTAATTCCATGGTCGACAACCTGAACGGACTGACGGAGGAGGTCGCAAGGGTTGCGCAGGTAGCGGGCCGGGAGGGAAAACTAAGTGAACGGGCAGAGGTCGAAGGTGTTGCAGGCAGTTGGAAGGATATTGTAGATACACTTAATAATCTGATCGATTCGATTGCCACACCTGTTCAGGAGTTAATCAGAATCGCCGTTGCCTTGTCTGAAGGTGATATCACGCAAAGAATGGAAATCGAGACAAAGGGAGACGTTAAAAGTTTGTCAGACGCCCTTAACAAATCATTTGATAACCTTACAACGCTTATTCAGATGGCGATGAACAGCTCTGCAAAAGTCGCCATAGCATCCAATCAGTTGGCCGGCTCATCAACACAGGTAAATACCGCATTAACCCAGGTGGCACAGACTACACAGCAAATAGCCGGCGGGGCAAAAGAACAATCCAAAAAACTGGAGTCAAGCACCAAGGTTGTGGCGGATTTGTCCACATCCATAGCACAGGGATCGGCTAACGCAAAGTCAGCGGCGGAAGTTACAGCAGAAGCAGCTAAACTTGCTCAAAGGGGCAGTGAGACGGGCGAACAGGCAGCAAACAGACTAAGGGCAATAGATGATATTGTAAAAGGCAACACCGAAACGGTTAAAGAACTGGATAAGAGGGCCAAAGAAATAGCTGTAATAGTGGGCACAACAAAGGATATTGCCGACCAGACAAATCTGCTTGCTTTGAATGCGGCAATTGAAGCAGCTCACGCCGGAGAAGCAGGGCGCGGCTTTGCGGTTGTTGCAGATGAGATCAGAAAACTGGCCGACGGGACCAAAAAGGCGGCCGTACAGATTGAAACCATGGTTAATGTGATTGCAGAATCGACAACCGAGGTCGTAAGCGGCATGACTACCGGAACAGAGCAGGTGGGAGAGAGCATCGGTATTGTGAATGAGGCGCTATCCATATTAAACCAGATCGGCGCCGGTACCCAGGAAATTACAGTTAAAGCCCAGGGCATTTCAAACGCTACGTCTGAGCAGGCAGCGGGCGCTCAGCAGGTAGCAAGGACTATAGAGGAGATAGCCGCCACATCGGAACAGGCGGCTGTCGGAGCGGCAGATATGTCAACATCTATACAGCAGCAGACTGCGTCTATGCAGCAGATGACCGCATCGGCCCAAAATCTGTCCACTCTGGCAGAAGAACTCAGAACTGCGCTGAGAAGCTTCAAAATAATTGCCGAGGCAGGCAGCGAGGAGGGCTGAAATGAATGATGAAAAACGAGTGGGCCACGGGGTGCTGGACTCGAATGAAGAAGGAAATATTGTTCAGTTAATAATCTTTACACTCGGTGATGAGGAATTCGGCGTTGCTATAAAGCAGATCAGAGAGATTATAAAGGTAGCTTCCATCACGGCGATACCGGATTCTCCTGATTTCATCAAAGGCATAACCAATGTAAGAGGTGAAATCAGCGTCCTGATAAACCTTAAGGCGCGTTTTTTCCTGGAGGAAGAAAAAGAACTTCCATCAAAACATATAATTATAACAGAGCAGAAAAAAAATCTTTTCGGCCTGATGGTTGACGAGGTTACAGAGGTCCTGAGAATTCCTGAAAGAGAGATCAAGGCTACTCCGGAGCTGGTAACCAGAATAGATAGAATATATATCAGCGGTGTAATAACACTGGAGAATCGTATGATAATGCTGCTTGATCTATCCAAGGTTCTTTCAGATGAAGAGCTTTCCAGATTAGCCAGGATATCGAGCAGGCATCAAGCCCGGGAACGAGAAACAACCCAAGCGGCAGCCGGGGGGCCGGAGACAATGGAAGAAGCACCCGATGGGCCGGAGAAGACAGAGGAGGGGGAAGGAGTGAGAATATGAAAAAAATACTAATTGCGGATGACTCGTTATTCATGCGAAATATTTTGAAAGATATTTTAGTCAAGGTATTAGGCGCCTCTGAAAAGGGCAATCCCGCATTCGGACAAAATCCGGCAGACGGTTTCAAAATATTAGAGGCTGCATCAGGGCCCGAAGCCTTGAAGCAATTTGAAACTGAAAGACCGGATTTAATGCTGCTGGATATTATTATGCCTGAAGGAGAAGAAGAAGGCATAAAGGTTCTTCTAAGGGTTATGAAAAGAGATCCGAATCAGCGCGTTATAATGATTACCGCGGTCGGCCAGGATGAGATAAAAGAAAAATGCAAAAAACTCGGCGCCAGGGATTATATCATGAAGCCCTTTAACGAAGAACAGATTGCTGAAACGGTGAGAAAACATCTTTTGGATTGAAGATTGACAATATTCAATTTTATCATAGGATATTATGCCAATAAAAGTACTCATCGTCGATGACTCCCTTTTCATGCGGACACTTGTGTCTGATATGCTCAATTCCGATCCGGAAATTGAAGTAATAGACACCGCCAAAAACGGCGCTGAAGCGGTAAACAAAATTTCCAAAATACGACCCGACTGTATCACACTGGATCTGGCAATGCCCGGCTGGGATGGTTTGACTACATTGAAGCATATTATGAACCGGTATCCGACTCCGGTGGTCATACTTTCCGCCTATAGCAGGAAAGACGCGGATATTACGATAGAATGCCTGAATGCCGGGGCAGTCAGTTTTGTTCTTAAGCCTTCAGGCGAATTATCCCTGGATATAAAAACGGTTAAAGCTCGTCTTATAAAGGAGATAAAAGCTGCCGCAGGGGTCGATGTCGGAAAAATCAGATTGCCTGCCTGTAAAAAGCCTGAAACGCGCGGGCGCAAATTAATCGGCATAAGCAAGATCGTTGTTATCGGAGCCTCCACCGGCGGTCCGCAGATATTAGCGTCAATCCTGACGTCCATTCCTTCTGATTTCTCTGCTCCGATTATTATTGCTCAGCATATACCAAGCATATTTTTTACGGAAAGTTTAGCCGAACACCTGAACCGGAATTGTGAACTGCCTGTGACAAGTGCGGGAAATAACGAGATTATTGGGTGTGGAGCAGTATATCTTGTTCCCAGCGGATTCCATCTGATGCTCAAAAGGCGCACCGAAGTGAATAAAGGGACAATGGAAGTGAGCATTTCCTTGAGTGAGGATAAATCAAGCATCCTGACTCCGTCAATTGATGAAATTATGGAATCGGTTGCCTCACTTTACAAAGAAAATACCATTGGGATTATCTTAACCGGCATGGGAAACGACGGGGTCCTGGGAATGACGGCAATTAAAAAATATGGCGGCAAAACAATTGTGCAGGATGAATCTTCATTGATATTCGGCATGCCCAAAGCAGTTATTGAAGCAGGCCTTGCTGATAAAGTATTGCCGGCGGATCAGATGGCCGGAGCAATAGTGGAAGCGGTGAGGGATTGATGGATTGGGGATTGGGGACTTTTGGATTGATGATTGAAGGAATTCTGTCAATTTTTAAAAAAGACAGAGCGAAGCGATACAATCAATCATCAATCAACAATCTTTATGCGGAGCATAAATGACAGACACTGATAAATACAGAGACATGTTCTTGAGCGAAGCAAAAGAGCATATAGATTCCATGAATCAATCTTTGCTTGAGCTGGAAAAGAACCCGTCTGAGCTGCAATTGATAAGCCGTATGTTCCGCGAAGCGCACACGCTAAAGAGCATGGCCGCCACGATGAATTACCAGGAGACTGCCAGGTTGTGCCATGCCGTGGAAGATGTATTAGACGGGCTGAAGAAAAAGAAAGCAAGAGCGTCTGACTACATTGATATACTGTTTCAATGTTTTGATACACTTGAGTTAACTCTAAAAAACATTTCAGAGAACAAAAAAGAACTGGACACTGCCGCGCTGGTAGAGAAATTGCAAACGTTGCTCACAGCGACAGACAGCCGGGAAAAAACTCAAGTGGGGGATAGAGCCGATAAATCCGCTGAACAATCTCCGGAACAATCAGTGCTCTCTGCGGTTTCAAGGGTCGAAAGCGTTGAGGTCAAGGTTGAAAGATTAGACCTGCTTATGAATTTGACGGAAGAGTTATTGATTGCCAGGCTGAGACTGAACAGGAGCAGAGATGCTCTCCAGGATACTGAACTATCCGCTGCTGTAGATGTGCTGGGAAGGCTCATAACTGATGTCCAGTACAATGTTATGCAGTCAAGGCTCATGCCGATAGGATTTGTATTTAACAGATTCCCCCGAATGGTCAGAGACCTTGCAAAGCATCAGGGAAAAGATGTGCAACTGCAACTCCAGGGAACTGATATCGGGCTGGACAGGTCGATGATAGCCGAAATCGGCGAGTCCCTGGTCCACCTTTTAAGGAATGCCGTTGATCATGCTATTGAGAAGCCCGATGAAAGACGGAAAGCGGGCAAACCTTCTCAGGGCACGATAAGCCTGACCGCCGAAAGGACCCAGAATGCCGCAGTTATTGAGATCGCCGACGATGGGGCAGGCATGGACATTGAAGCCATAAGTAATATGGCTGTAAAACGCGGCATTCTGTCTCCGGAAGCGCCGAAGGAAGAGGTAATGGACGCAGTCTTTTCAGGGGTGAGCACCACCAGAGGCGTTACAGAGGTCTCCGGCCGGGGTCTTGGGTTAAATATAGTCAAAAATAATATCGCAGCTCTCGGAGGCTCTATTAAAATAAAATCACAGCCACAGAAAGGAACTGCATTTACAATAAAGATACCACTGACCCTGGCGATTATCAATGTTCTTTTTGTTAAGGTGGGAGAAAGGATTTACGCAATTCCTCTATCAGGCACGGAGAAACTGATTAATGTAAGCAGCAGATATATAAAAGGAGCTGTGAATCATGAATCCATTGTTTTGAATAAAGAGTATATACCCATAGCGAGGCTGGATGCGATGTTCGGTATGGCGCGCCTTGAGCCTGATACGCAGCCAATAGTAATTATTAGAAAGGGTGAGGAAAAACTGGGCCTTGCGGTTCACTCATTCTTAAACACGCAGGAAGTCGTTCTCAAGCCGTTGAACAAATTAGTAAGAGAGAATAAATATTTGGCCGGCTCCACCATAACCGGTTCCGGCGAGGCCGTGTTGATTTTGGATGTGGAGAATTTAATATTATCAAAAAGTGCAAGCGGATTGAAGACTGGTAATGAGTAAAAAAACGGAGCAAAGCGATTCAACAAATATTCAATATTCAATCGACAATATTCAATCATAAGTGGGGAGGAATTATGCTCAAATCACAAGAAATAATCAGAGAAGCCGCCATGTCGGCTTCAAAAGCCTTATCAAAGTTGACCGATGTTCCGGTTGCCGTGGGCATTCATCAATCGAATCTACTATCGGTAAAAAATCTTCAGCCGGGTCTTAATCCTGAAGAATTAGTTGTCGGCATATACCTTCCTGTTGCAGGCGAAATTCTTGGAGGCGCTTTATTAGCGATACCGAAAAAAGATGCTTTTATGCTAAGTGATTTATTGGGTGGAAAAGATTCAGGCACAACGCGAAAACTAAATGAACTTGACATATCTGCTTTAAAAGAGGTGGGTAACATTGTCTGCGGCACTTATTTCTCGGTTCTCGCAAATAAGATGAAGATTAGAATAATCGAGCAGTTGCCGAATTACAGTTATGATATGTTTGGCGCAATAGTAAGCCAGATTTTGGCTGACCTGACTCAAACGGCTGGGAAGGCATTATTCGTAGAGATGGAATTTGTCTTCAGCCCCATATTCTTTAGAGCATATTATCTGTTATTCTTAAATAGCAGTGAACTTGAAGAGCTGCTTTAATTGTTAGCATTTAGCAATTAGCCTTTAGCTAAGAGCTAACCGCTTGAACAAACAATGGGAAATATAGAAGTAATAATGGGGGCTGTGGCAGTAGCCAGACCTCCGGACAATTTGACTGCATCAGCAATCGGCTCTTGCGTGGTTACTATACTTTACGATCCGGCGAGCCGGATCGGAGCGATGGCTCATGCGATGCTGCCCTCTTATTCAGGAGCTAAAGAGCATGAATCACAAGACACGAAATACATGGATGCAGCCATAGATGAGATGATAAAAAAGATGGTGACTCAGGGTGCAATAAAAGGAAATTTAGAGGCCAGGCTTGTCGGCGGGGCGAATATGTTCCCTAAACTCAAGTCGTATATCGGCAGGGATAATGTTTTAAGCGCTAAAAAAAAACTGGAAGAAGAAGGCATAGAGATAGTCGGGGAATGTGTGGGCGGCTCAGTAGGAAGATCGGTAGAATTCTCTGTGGCCTCGGGTATAGTGACGGTGACTACAAAGTTCTAGTAATTTTGGATTTTGGATTACAAGTATGGAGATGAAAAGAAATGGATGAAGCCCAAATGAAGAAAAGGACAAAGGAATCCAAAATCCAAATTCAGGAGAGGATAAGAGATCTCCAGAAAAACACGGATTTTGTGGCGACTCTTTTTGACGGCCTTATCGGATACGCCATCGTTGCTGCGGATTTCGACGGAAATATAATCGCCTATAATGAAGGCGCCCGCCTTATATACGGTTATGTGCCGGAAGAGGTTATCGGCAAACAGAATATCGAGATATTCTTTCCCGGAGATTTTATCAAAGCAGGAGAGTTGGAACGAAGTTTTAAATCTCTTCTAAGCAACGGGCAATTTTCTTATGAGGGCGAAAAAGTCAGGAAAGACGGTGAGAGTTTCATTGCTAAAATTCTTTTCATCCTGGCAAAGGACAAAGCCGGCAAGGTAAGTGGCTTTGTAGAAATGGTGGAGGACCTTACCGAACGTAAACTGGCAGAGGAAGCAGAGGCAGAGGCCCGGGCCAACGCAGAGGGGATAGAGCGATTGAAACGGGAAGTCCAGTCGCTCAAACGGATTTCCGATACTTCACAAAGCGCTGTTACGGCACAAATGTTCGGCCTGGTCCCGTTATGCAAGGCCGCGCCGGACGTCTTCAATAAACTGACCCTGCAATACGGCGACTTGATGGATATGGCCCTGGAACAGAAGATGTATAAAGTTGAGCATAATATTTCAGAAAGTCTTCGTTTACTTGCCGAAGATATTGGATGCTTTAAAGCAGGTCCAAAAGATGTAATAGATATTTACAGCGCAGCTTTTAAAAAAAAAAAAAAAAAAACTTAACTTCCCAAAAAGCTATGGCTTATGCGGATGAAGGAAAATTGATGGCGCTTCAGCTTATGGGCTTTTTAGTCTCTTTTTATCGCAAACTTTCATTGGGAGCTGATGAATTAAAAAAAGGATTCAAGGGTTCAAGTGGTCGAGGGGTCGAGTGAAGTGCTAAAGAATTACAAAGACTTGAAAGTTTGGCAAAAGTCCTATCAGTTTTGTTTAGAAATTTACAGAATAACAAAAAGATTCCCTAAGGAAGAAATATACGGTCTTACATCGCAAATAAGGAGGGCAGCAGTTTCTGTTCCAAGTAACATAGCTGAAGGATATGGAAGAAAAACAACAAACTTAAAACGTTTTTTATAATTATAAAAAAGTGTCAGAGGAGGAAGAGCATGAATAAGTATTTATTAAAGCTATATATCACTGGCAAGACCTCAAGGTCTGAGGTTGCTATTGGCAATTTACGTCGTATTTGTTCAGAAAACTTAAATAGCAAATATGAAGTCAAGATTATTGATGTGCTGGAGAATCCCCAACTGGCTGAAGATGAAAAAATTATGGCCACCCCCACTCTTATCAAGGAGCTGCCTGCGCCTATTCGGCGGATCATAGGCGATCTGTCTGACAAAGAAAGAGTGTTACTCGGCTTGGATTTAAGGCCCAGGGAATAGGCATCCTTCATTCACCATGTTACATTTTTTTAAAAAAAGCCTGTGTTATCGAATTGAATGCCGATGTCGAAACTGGAAACTGGAAACCTGAAATTAGATAACGCACCTACATCCTTGTATTTTTTCCAATTTCTCGTTTCAGATTTCACTGCCAAAATACAAGATCGACAAAGTGTAAACTACTTTTCGGACAGCCGTTAAGTTAGATAAAGGAGATATAGTCATGAACCTGGAGAAAAAGTCAGTGAGTATTGAGAAGTTGAAAACCGGTATCGAGGGATTTGATCTGATAAGCAATGGCGGTTTATCTAAAGACCGAACTACTCTCGTAGCCGGAACATCCGGAAGCGCCAAGACTGTTTTTTCCTGTCAGTTTCTTGCTGCGGGTGTTCAAGACATGGATGAGCATGGTGTATTTGTCACCTTTGAAGAATCTCCTTCTGATATCTGCAGGAATATGTCGGGTTTTGGCTGGGAGATCGCAGACTGGGAAAGCAAAGGTAAATGGGCTTTTGTAGATGCTTCACCCGATCCGGATATTGAAATTATTGAAATTGGGGCATACGATATGGGAGCGCTTTTAGCGCGTGTTGAATATGCTATTAACAAGGTTAAAGCAAAGCGTCTTGTGATTGATTCACTTGGCGCCATCTTTGATCGATTTTCAGAGAGGAATATAGTGCGCAGTGAACTCTTTCGAATCGCGGCCTCATTAAAAAAAATGGGGGTCACGTCAATTATGACAGCCGAGCGTGCAGAGGAATATGGCGATATTGCCCGCTTTCGTGTGGAAGAGTTTGTTGTCGATAACGTAATCATTATGCGAAATGTTCTTGAGGCATCAAAACGCCGCAGATCCATAGAAATTCTGAAGTTCAGAGGAGCTTCTCATCAGAAAGGAGAATATCCTTTTACAATACTGCCGGATGAAGGCGTCATTATAATTCCGCTTTCTGCCATGGAACTTATACACAGCTCATCAAATATTCGTATTACTTCAGGAAATAAAGAGCTGGATGATATATGCAACGGAGGTTTTTTCCGCGATTCAATAATTCTGATATCAGGCGCCACCGGTACCGGCAAAACGCTTATTGCGACAGAGTTTGTTTCAGGTGGAATCGAGTCAGGCGAGCGGTGTCTGTTTCTGGGTTTTGAAGAGAGCAGAGGCCAGCTTTTCCGCAATGCCAGCGGTTGGGGAAGAGACTTTGAAAGGATGGAGCAAGATGGAAAACTAAAGGCATATTGCGAATATCCCGAATCTGCGTCTCTCGAAGATCATCTTATTGTAATCAAGAAGATGATAGATGCATTCAAGCCTGATCGTATAGCCATAGACAGCCTCTCTGCTCTTGAACGTGTGTCAACAGTAAAGAGCTTTCGCGAATTTGTTATCAGCCTTACCGCTTTTATAAAAGAGAAAGAGATTGCCGGGATGTTCACCGCTGTTACGGCAAGCCTTATGGGGGGCACTTCCATTACAGAGGCCCATATTTCAACGATTACAGACTCGATTATTCTGCTGCGGTATGTCGAAACATACGGGGAGATGCAGCGGGCGATAACGGTCCTTAAAATGCGTGGTTCCATGCATGATAAGGCTATTCGTGAATTCAACATTGATGGTCAGGGACTGCATATTGGAAAACCCTTCCGCAATGTTACCGGCATTCTGTCAGGTATGTCCCAGCATGTTTTACCTGAAGATGTAGAACGAGTTGGAGAACTGTTTAAGGAATAGTAAAGCGATCAATGAAAAACATTTTACTCATAGATCCGGATAAAGAGCAAGGCAAAGTTTTAGCAAACTGGCTTGAAGAAGAGGGTTATGGGGTCAGCCAGGCGCATAATCCAAAACAGGCATATTCTTTCTTATCTAAAGAAAAACTCAAGCATGTTATAATAGATATTGATTCACCTGAAAACAAAGATGCATTGCTTGAGTTGTGCCGGACAACAAAAACAGAGCCGGGCTTTTCAGACATTTCCGTCATAGTTCTTACTTACAAAAAAGACGGCAAGCAAATAGCCGATGCTCTTGAGGCCGGCGCTGACAATTTTATTCTCAAACCATTTGAAACAGACTTATTGTTAGCACGTATGACAACCATATCCAAAGAGATTGAGCTGAAAAAAAAGGGAAAAAAGGTTTTAGCGCTAAACTATATTAATTATTTGATCAAAATAGCAGGTGATGTAAATCGGGATAGTTTTTTTTTACTTGCCGGTGTTATCTTTAATAAGTTGATTGTGAATGAAATAGAGGCAATAATCGGCGAGCCGATTATTGCGCTGATACTGAAACGGCTTGAAGAGCTTATTGGAAAGGATTACCCGTTTATGAGGGAACTCAATGTCCAAAACGGGCGGCTTATTATGGATGGAGCGGATAAGGCTTCAAGGGACATACCTGTCAGGACGCTCACATTTGCTTTCAGAGACTATGTTTATGCCTTTTTGCACCTCGTGGGAACTTTGACTTCCGATATCCTGATGGACAGGGAGCCATTGTAAGCGATTTTGGATTGGGGATTTGTGGAATGAATCGAATGCGGAATGAATCGAATGCGGATTGCGGATTGCGGATTGCGGAATGGGTAACGGTTCGAATGGGGAAGGCGGAGTGCGGAATAAAGATTTGAAAAAACGGACGAAAGAATTTGCTTTAAGGGTAATTAAATTGGTTGAGGCGTTGCCGAGAGGGCGGACAGCCGATGTGATTGGGAGACAGTTGTTACGTTCCGGGACCTCAGTCGGAGCGAACTATCGGGCGGCATGTCGTGCCAAATCGCCGGCAGATTTTATTTCCAAAATGGGTACAGTGGAAGAAGAGACTGATGAATCTCTTTTCTGGATGGAGTTATTGATTGAAGCCGGAATGGTGGAATCAGGAAAATTAGAATCTCTCATGAAAGAAGCAGATGAGATCTTGGCAATCACCGTTTCTTCAATTAAGACTGCCAAGAGGACGAAACGATACGGGAGTAAAGAGTAATGAACAATCATTCCGCAATCCGCAATCCAAAATCCGCATTCCAAAATGGGGCATTATGACGAGCATAAAACCTGAGAAACAGGAAAAATATAAGATTCTGGTAATGGCCATCCTTTTAGCCGGCGCCTGCTTTCTCACTTATTATTTTCGTGCTGTAGTTAAAACCGGAATAATTTTTACCCACCTCTTTTATATTCCAATTATTTTAGCAGCTCTCTGGTGGAAAAGAAAAGGTTTAGTTGTAGCTATATTTTTGGCGGCATTACTGATTACCGCCCACTTTCTTATTGTATTGAACCAGGAGATCATTAATGATTTTCTTCGAGCTTCCATGTTTATCCTTGTCGGCCTGGTGACTGTTATTTTAAGTGAGAGGATGGCGAAGTCAGCGGAGGAGCTTCGCCGGTTAACCGAAGAATTAAGGAAAGAGCGAGACTACACACGCCACTTAATGGAGAGTTCTCCGGATTTCCAGATGACTCTGGATAAAGACGGCAGGATTATGGATGTAAATGAGGCATTTGAAGTAATAATTGGCAAGGCACGAGGCAGTATTATTGGCAGCTCTATTTACGAATATCTGCCGAAAAAGGAGACTGAGAAAGCTATTGTAGAGATATTGGAGAAAGAGAAAGTTAGGGATATTGAATTAACGGCACATATACCGGGGAAAGGAGATTTAATCTTGAACCTGTCCGGCACGGTATTTACCACACCGGAAGGAGAGACCGGCGTTTATACTACCGGCAGAGATATCACAGAATTCAGAGAAAAAGAGACGCAGCTTATACATGCAGGAAGACTTGCTTCCATTGGAGAGATGGCTACGGGGGTAGCCCATGAGATAAACCAGCCTTTATCCGTAATCTTTTTGGTCGTGCAAGGCATATTACGGGATGTGAAGAAAAAACGCTTTGACATAAACAGGTTTTCTGAGGGCTTGAATGATATGATGGCAAATCTACGTCGAATTAACCTGATTATTACACACATGCGAAAATTTACGAGGAAGCCGGAGGAACTGGGAACAGTAAAACCGGAAGAAGTGATAGATAATGCGTTTATCTTACTTGATGCGCAGTTCCGAGTGCACAAAATTTCGGTCTCTTATGAAATAAAGGACAATCTGCCTCTCATTGAGGTGGACGCAAATCAGTTAGAGCAGGCATTTGTGGATATGCTGGTAAATGCACGGCAGGCATTGGATAAGCAAGAAGAGAAAGCAAAAAACAAGGGAGAGATTTTTGAGAAAAAATTAGTATGCAGGATTTCAAGGGAAAAAGAAAATGAACATGAATGGGTGGTGTTTGAATTTGCGGATAATGCTTATGGCGTGCCGGATAAGTTAAAAACGAAAATATTCGAGTCTTTTTTTACGACAAAGAAGTCGGGAGAAGGCACTGGCCTGGGGCTTTCTATTGCTTATAATATTGTGACTCGTTTGCTGGGCGGAAAGATCTGGGTGGAAGATAACGAGATGGGGGGAGCGAGTTTTAAGGTGATGCTGCCGATTAAGGATAGTGGGTCAGGGGATAGTGGATAGTGGTTAGTGGCCAGTGGGCAGTGGTCGGAGGATTAGAGGTTAGAGAATGGAGAATTGGGGAATGGAGAATCGGAGAGAAGAATTGGGGAATGAAAACAGTGATCGTTGATGACGCAATTGAGATTTGCCGGCGTGAGAAGAGATTTTTAGAAAATATAATTGATATGGTGCCGGAGTCTTTGGTCGTTGTCAATAAGGATTTAAGGATAAAGAAGGCAAATCGCACCTTTTATGAAACTTTTCAAAATGTGACAGGCCGCAGCCTGTGCGACATATTGCAGGATAAAGAGGGAAAACTTGCCTGCGAGTTGACCAGGCTATTTGGAACTGAAGATATGCTGGAGAAGTTTGAGCTGCATTATTGGTCGGAGAAGCTGGGTGACCTAACATTCGAAATCACAGCAAGAGGAATAATTCATGCAGACGCAGAAGAAGCGGAAGTTTTGGTTGTGGCACGAGACAGAACCGAACGCAAGATGGCTGAGGAGGCGCTGCTGGAAAGCGAGGAGAAATATTCATCGCTGGTTGAGTCTACTGAAGACAGTATATATCTGGTAGATAGGAATTGCGGTTATCTGTTCGCGAACAAAAAATATTTATCAAGGGTTCCCTTATTGACAGGCAAAGTCAAAGGTAGAAAATATAGCGAGGTCCATTCTAAAGAGGAAACGAAAAGGTTTGCAGATAAAGTAAAAGAGGTATTTGAAACAGGCAAATCACTATTCTATGAATATAGAAACCCGAGAGATGGCAGATATTTCGTCAGAACTTTAAGCCCTGTTAAAGAACCGGGTGGAATAATAACAGCTTTGACTGTGATTTCAAAAGACATCACCAATCGAAAGCTATCGGAAGAGAAGTTAGAAAAAGCATATCAAGACATGAAAGCGACTACTGCTCAGTTGGTGCACAACGAAAAGATGAGCGCCCTGGGCGAACTTACCGCGAGCGTGGCCCATGAGTTGAATCAGCCTTTAAACAACATAAAAATCTCAAGCCAGAGTTTACTGCGCGACATAAACAAGAACAGGCTGGACATTAATGCATTACCGCAAGATCTAAAAGAGGTGGTCGAACAGGTTAACAAAATGGCAGGAATAGTTGACCATATGCGTATCTTTACCCGACGTCTGGAGGGTATGAATATGGAAGAGATAGATATTAACGAGTCTATAACCAATATGTTTGTGTTAATAGGCTCGCAATTGCGTTCGCACAATATCCCCCTGTGTCAGGGTAGTTGTCGCATGGTTTGAAAAATAAAAAAACAAAATTTGAGCAGGTGGCGCACGGTGAGAATTAATGGCAAACTATTCGACATACACAGATGAATTTAAAGAAGCAATGGT
>Ga0207996_1000582_pt1 | contig 31129 bp, 31 predicted proteins | sample AntAceMetag02UKG_FD_184773 | JGI IMG/M metagenome (GOLD analysis project Ga0207996, IMG submission 184773) | Saline lake microbial communities from Ace Lake, Antarctica - Antarctic Ace Lake Metagenome 02UKG (SPAdes) (version 2) | ecosystem: Environmental > Aquatic > Non-marine Saline and...
AAAAAGAAAAATTAGAAAAAGAAAAAAAAGAGAAAATAAAAATAGCCCTAGAAAATAAAAAAATAGCTCAGGAATTGGAGTTATTAGAGAAAACATCAAGTGAGATTGATAAAAATAAATTCATAGCAAACTTACAAAAATATATAAAATCAACAGTAATTATTGAGGCCCATGATAAACAGGGTTCTGGATTTTTCGTTGGAGATAGAGGTGAAATTATTACCTGTTATCATGTGATAAAGAATTATGTTGTGTCTCCATACGGTAAAACAATTTTTATAAAGCAAAAAGAAAATACTTACACTGCTAGCATGATATATGGAAACCCTGACCACGATTTTGCTATCATAAAATTAGATAAAAAATGCAAGATAATACCGGGTAATGAAAGATACTATAGCCCTGTGGATATTTCTAATTATGAATTAAACAAGTTGCATCCTTTAGCAATTGGAGACTCCGATTCTTTAAGCATAGGGGACAAAGTTTCTGCGATTGGAACTCCTGGTGGTTATCAAAATCCTGATGGATCTGAAGGATATTTTGAGGGGTCTGTAGTAGAAGGTATAGTTAGTCAAATTAGACAAAATAAATCAAAAAAATGGATACAAATTAGTAATCCTATCGAACATGGCTATAGCGGAGGTCCTTTAATGAACGAGGAAGGAGAAGTAATCGGAATAAATTCCATAAAATATTCCGAAAATGATAAACAAGAAAACATAAATCGTGCGGTACCTATAAATTATATAAAGAAATACTTAGATAGAGAAAATATCAATTATAAAACTAAAGCATTCTTTGGTGGCTACAAAGATTCCTTGAAAATAGGAATAAATTATCTTAGTAAAGGGCAGAATCAGAAAGCTATATATGTGTTTAATCAATTCATTTTTCAAAATCCCTCAATATCTGCAACATATTATTTTTTAGGTAAGGCATATGAATCTGTTGATAAATCAAAAGCTGTGGAAAATTACAAAAAATATCTTCAAAGGGCAAAATATTCGGATGAAACCTCAAAGTATATCAATTATGCAAAAGTGTATATAAAGAACAATGAATCACAACAGATAGTAAAAAGTAATGTTGCTACAAAAAACAAAAAAACAATGGCAACGATAGAGGATAATATTTTAGATGAAAAAACGAAGCAAATATCCGATAGGAATAAAGCTGTGTTTTATTCTGAAATAGCGATTATCTTTTTAATAATAATTGGGCTTATCTTTCAACCATGGAATAAGAGAAAAAACATATGTTTTTTTAGAGGGTTTTTCGATAATAATCGGGTAAAAATATTATGTAACCAATGTTTCTCGGAGCTTGCGGTTCCAATAAACAAGGGAAAGTTAAGAGTCTCTTGTCCGAATTGCTCTGCGCTTTTTCGTTTTATTCCGAGTAAAAACTTTCCTTATAGTTCAATTACCAGAAGAATATTAGCCGGAGTAATTGACTTGATTCTCGGCTATCTTGGGTTTATGGGATATTGTTTGTTGCTTGAAATGCAAAACATGAAATATGATTATATGGATTTTTATATTTATATTATTATCCTATTCTTACTTCAAGCATTTTTGATTAAGAAATATGGAGGCTCCATTGGTAAATTGGTGTGTCAAATTTACATTGTGGATCATAATTTCGAATATTTATCTTGGGGCAAAATTGTCGTCAGGGAACTGATAGGGAAATTAATATTGAATCCTTTAACGCTTTTTTTAGGACTACTATCAGTTTTCTTTACTCCTAACAGACAAACACTTCATGATAAGCTTGCAAAAACATATGTTATAAATAAATCAATATACAGTTTAAAAGAGTGAAAAGATGGTATGGGGCGAAATTACGAAACAATAGAAGATTTTAAAAAGTCTTCTATTGAGTTATCACAGGAAATGATTGGACTCTCCAGACGAATAGAAATTCTTACATGGGTTATTGCTGGTTTGACTGTGGCTCTAATCATCTTAACAATTTGGCAATTTTTTTAAACATAGTAAATGAAATGGACATAAGAATAAACGAATGGAATAAGCTCAAATCTAAATTTATCGACCCAGCTAAAGCGCTTCCTAAGTGGAGGCAGATGCAGAAGATTCTATCCAGTAGTAATCTTAGCCTAAAAGCCAAAAATTTTAGAACTTCTAAACTTAAACCGTATAGGGAAGAACGGGAAGCAACGATATTTTGTTACGGTATTGGGAAATGTCTTGGAACAACTGTGTATGTAGCAAAGTATGAAGCATCTGATTATGACGCCATTTCAATGCGATTTGAAGGAGACGTTCAACATTTTACCCCTATTCAAATTAAAGAGCTTGTGCCGAAAGAGTTAAATCCAGAAACGAATATCAATAAAGAAATTGCAAAGCTGGCAACTGGTTATCCAGTGTCAAATGACCTTGAAGTTGTAATACATGTTAATCGACCTGGACCATTACATTTATCATCGATTGTAGTTCCAAAACTAAATATTTCAGGATTATGGCTGTTGTGTGCTTCTAAGCCAGATCAAAGTGAATGGTTTATTGTTGGCAATTTGCTTAATAATTGTAGAAAACCATTTTATTTCGATTATCCAGTCAACTAATTTACCACCTTTCCTTTGTAGTTATGGAAGTTTAAATGGCACAGCGACCTTTTCTTGAAAAACCCAATTAAGGGCACAAGATATTGTGCCCCTACAAAACCCCCAATCAACCCAAAGAACAACACAACAAAGCAAAAGGACAGGTCACGACCTGTCCCTACATAAAAATCACAAAAGAAACCAATCTCTTGGAATGGGCGAATACATGGATTCGCCCCTACAATCTGGAAAAGGGATATTCCAACGGGCAGACGCAAGGGCTGCCCCTACAATAACCGCCAGCTAAAGCAGGCGGTTGCGGTGGAGGGGACAACAGATTGCATCTCAGGAGGATGTGAAATTAAATTTATTGAGATTTTAAGCAATTTGAGCTATGGTAACATCAAAGAGTAAGTGATTGTTCAATAGTTAATTTTAAATTGACTTAAATCTGCTGAGGTTAAAATGAATATAGAGCAAACGGTAAGAGAAATTATTGATGAAGTCAGAACAGGTGGAGATAAGACACTTTTAAGATGCACCAAGAAGTTTGACGGTGTTTCTATGACAAAGACACAATTAAAAGTTTCAAAACAGGAAATAAAAGAAGCAAGGGTTGTTCTGGTAGATGATATTCTCAAAGCAGTAAAAGAAGCAAAGCGCAATATAGAGAACTTTCATAAGAAACAGATCCACGGAAGAAAGAGCTGGTATCGCGGAAGTACAAAGACCGTTTTGCTTGGAGAAAAATATACTCCTATCGAAAGTGTGGGTGTATATATTCCTGGCGGTGTTGCGCCTCTTGTATCTTCTGTATTGATGACTGTTATTCCTGCAAGGTTGGCTGGAGTTAAAAGGATTGTTGCCGTTACGCCGCCACAAAAGAATGGACATATCAATAAATATATATTAGCTGTACTTGATTTACTCAAGGTAACGGAAGTATATAAAATCGGAGGAGCGCAGGCAATTGCTGCGCTAGCTTTTGGCACAAAGACAATTGCCAAAGTGGATAAGATTGTCGGGCCTGGTAATATATATGTTGCTACTGCCAAGAAACTGGTTTACGGAGTAGTTGATATAGATATGATTGCAGGTCCCAGTGAAATAGCAATTGTTGCGGATAAGGATGCAAATCCTCGATATATTGCAGCAGATATTATTTCTCAGGCTGAACATGGAGAAAACGGAAAATTTATCTTAATCACAACATCAAAGCTTATTGCGGAAAAAGTCAATGTATTGATAAAAAAACAAGTTGCTTTATTGCACAGAAAGAAGGCTATTGAGAAATCGCTGGATAAGGGGAAAAGGATATTGATTGTAAAGACTCTGGATGAAGCGGTATCAGTAGTAAACAAAATGGCTCCGGAACATCTGGAACTTCATGTTTGTGAGCCGCAGAGGCTTGCAAAGAAGATAAGAAATGCAGGAGCAATTTTTCTCGGAGAATGCAGTCCTGTATCAATAGGAGATTACATTGCAGGACCAAATCATGTCTTGCCAACCGATGGTATGGCAAGGGTTTTTTCACCGTTGAGTGTTGAGGATTTTCTGAAAAAGTCCTCAGTTATCTGTTATAGTAAGAAAGGGCTGAAGAGGATTAGAAAGTCATTGAGTTTGCTGGCAGATTTGGAAGGAATGGAAGCGCACAAAAAATCTTTGTTAATAAGATTGGAAGATGAATAATGAAAACAAATTTAGATTTGATACTTCGGAGGAACATAAAAAAGCTAAAACCTTATTTAACTGAAAAAACCAATTGTAAGGTTAAGCTTGATGCTAATGAAAATCCTTTTGATTTTCCTATGGAATTAAAAGAGATTATACAAAAGGATTTGTTCAAGTACCCATTCAATAGATATCCTGATCCTGATGCGTCTGAAATAAAGAAATTACTTTCAAGACAAATGAATGTGGACAAAACCAGAATAGCAATAGGGAATGGAGCTGATGAATTAATACAATCCTTAACACTGACTTTTGGGGCAAGAGGATCATTATCCTTTTACCCCTCATTTTCAATGTATGGAATAATATCAACAATATGTAATACAAAGACCAGAGTTATAAGTCTGGACAAGAAGTTTGATATTAATGCGGAGACTACGTTAAAATATATTAAGAAGAATCAACCCAGTCTCATTTTTATCGGATATCCCAATAATCCGACAAGTAACAGCTTTTCCAAAGAGAAAATAGTAAGCATTGTAGAAAATTCATCAGGACTTGTTGTAATAGATGAAGCTTATTCGGAATTTTCTAGGAAAACATTTCTGCCCTTGATTAATAAGTACGATAATCTAGTTATATTAAGAACCTTTTCCAAAGCATACGGCATTGCAGGTTGTAGAATAGGATATATGATAGCTTCAGAAAAAGTAGCTGAACAGGTTAATAAAGTAAAGTTACCATTTAACTTGAATTCTATTTCACAGCGCATAGGAGTCGTGGCATTAAAACATAAGAAAAAATGCAATGAAGCTGTTGAAATTATTATCTCTGAAAGATCCAGACTTTTGAAAGAGATGCAGAAAATCAGTACAATTTACACATTTCCAGCAGAAGCGAACTTTATTCTATTCAGAACAAAGATTTCATCGGAAGTCGTGTTTAACAAACTTCTTAGCAATGGTATTCTAATACGCAATGTAGCAGATAATAAGTTGCTAAAAAATTGCCTGAGAGTTACTGTTGGAAAGCCCTCTGAGAATGATGCCTTTCTTCGCGTTATAGAAGGGCCGTTCGCTTGACAACATATATCTTCTTATGTAGAATCAAATCAGCTAATATGGAGGCATAAATGGCGTGGTTTGGTAAACGGAAATATACTGTACTTCCGGCTACAAAGAAGAGGGATATTCCTGACGGTCTGTGGGCAAAATGTCCCGGATGCGGGGAAATTATCTACAATAAGAATCTGAATAAAAATCTCAGTGTATGTCCAAAATGCGGATTTCATAATAGAATATCCGTACAAGAAAGAATTATCCAATTAATAGATAGGAATACTTTTATTGAATACGACAAGAATATGCAATCAGCGGATCCATTAAATTTTAAGTCTTACAAAAATTATAAAAATAAGATAGCGCAGGAGCAGAAGAAAACAGGTTTAAAGGAAGCTGCTGTGTATGGTGAAGGAGATATTGGAAGCTTTCATGTGTCCATTGCGCTTACAGATTATAGATTTATTATGGGAAGCATGGGCTCCGTTGTTGGCGAAAAGGTTACAAGAGCTGTAGAACTTGCAATAGATAAAAAAATTCCATTCATAAGTGTATCAGGCTCAGGAGGCGGGGCAAGAATGTATGAAGGAATGTTTTCTCTTATGCAGATGGCAAAAACAAGCGCGGCCGTAGCTCGCTTAAGTGATAAAAAAATCCCGTTTATCTCGGTAATAACTGATCCTACAGGAGGAGGAGTTTCGGCAAGTTTTGCATTTCAGGCAGACGTGATAATTGCTGAACCGCGTGCTTTAATAACATTTGCCGGTCCTAGAGTAATAGAACAGACAATTCATCAAAAGCTTCCGGAGGGTTTTCAAAGATCAGAGTTTCTTCTTGAACATGGTATGATTGATATGATTGTTGATCGCAGCGAATTAAGGCAAAAACTTATAGATATTATTAAGCATTTTGATTCTTGCAGTAAGTAGATGTCCTACCCTAATACATTAAAATATCTGAATAATCTTCAATACTTTGGTATAAAATTCGGATTAAATAATATAAAGGTTCTACTTAATCTGCTTGGAAATCCTCATCATAAGTTCAAAGCAGTGCATATTGCAGGAACGAATGGCAAGGGTTCAGTTGCTGCATTTACAAGTTCTATAATCGCTTTATCAGGGTATAAGGTTGGTGTTTATACATCTCCGCATCTTATTGATTTCAGAGAAAGAATAGCTGTAAAAACGCAGTCCATCGGTCAAGAATCTGAAATCATAGAAAAGTTTATTCCTAAGACAAGAGTAGTATCAATCGTTTCTGATATAAAGGAGGCTGTCAAGCATATGAGGAATACGCTTGATATGGATCATCCAACTTATTTTGAGATTATTACTGCCTTAGCTTTTAGGTATTTTGCTGATGAGAACATAGATGTTTTGATATGTGAGACTGGCATGGGCGGGAGATTGGACGCAACAAACGTGTGTAATTCGATTATATCCGTAATAACTAATGTTGGGCTTGAACACACAGATGTGCTTGGTAAGAGAATTACAGATATAGCTTATGAAAAAGCATGCATAATAAAAGAAAACAACGTAGTGATAAGCGGCTGCAAAAAACAGAAAGTGATTGACGTAATTAGCAACATAGCAAAGGAGAAGAAAGCCAAACTGGTTGATATTAATTCTGAGTATAAGTGGGGAAAAACAAGTTCTGATATTAATACGCAAACATTCTGGATTGAAGGAGATAAGTGTTTATATGATAATTTAGAAATTAGTTTGCTTGGAGAGCATCAAGTAACTAATGCAGTATTGGCTGTTGCGGTAGCAGAGGAGCTTCGATTATTTGGTTTTAAAGTTCCAGAAAATGCAATTAGAACAGGTCTTAGCAAGACAATCTGGCAGGGCAGATTTCAGGTATTAAGAAAAAATCCTTTGCTGATTTGCGACGGAGCGCATAACCCCAGCGGAGCAAGAGTTTTAAAACAGACTATTTCTGAAATAAAGCATGACAGATTAATATTCATAATTGGAATATTGAAAGAAAAAAATTACAGAGATATTTTGAGGATACTTTTCTTAGAGGACACAACAGCGATTTTTACTGATATTACAGATACTAATCGGGCATTGAGGCCTGAGATTCTGGCTCAAGAGGCGCAAAAATTCAGTAGTAATATTATTGTGAAAAAAGACATATCTGCATCATTAAAATACGCATTTCAGAAAGCAAATAAAAATGACTTGATTTGTGTTACTGGGTCATTGTATCTTGTTGGAGAATTATTGGAGGTAATTAGAAATGAAATCATATAGAAAAGAACTGGTTTTTCAAACGCTGCACAGACGAGATTATATAAACATTACGCCTGAAGTGGAAAAAGCGCTCAAGGAAAGCGGAATAAAAGATGGCTTGTGTCTTGCTAATGCTATGCACATAACAGCCAGTGTATATATTAATGATAATGAACAGGGACTGATTCATGACTATGACAAATGGCTTGAGAAGCTTGCACCTCATGAACCGATTTCTCAATACGAACATAATGGTTTTGAGGATAATGCAGATGCTCACATGAAGCGTCAGATAATGGGGCGGGAGGTTGTGGTTGCAGTAACAGACGGAAAGCTTGATTTTGGTCCATGGGAGCAGATATTCTATGGAGAGTTTGACGGCAGACGAAAAAAACGAGTTTTAGTAAAGATCATAGGGGAGTAAAAATACGCTTTTCAATTAATTAGAAATATGGTAACGTAGCGAACTGGCAGTGAACTTAAAACCTTTAGGAGTAAGTATATGAAAATAGTTGAAGATTTAAAGCAGAAGATAGAGGTACTAAAGAAAAAGCTTGCTGAGAAAATAGAGAAAGCGGAAAAAGTAGCAGGAAATAAAGAAATAAGGCTTTTGAAGAAAAGAATAAAAAGAAAACAAAGATTAATGAGCGAGATTCTAGGAAAAGAAAAGAAAGAAGAAGAATCAAAGAAGAAAAAAGCAGAACCAGAGAAAGAAGCTCCTAAAGAAGCTGTGAAAACAGAAGAGAAGAAACTTGAAGAACCTGTCAAAGAGACTCAAGAATTAGAGAAAACTGAACCATCTGAAGAAAATCAAAAGTCAGAAGAAAGTAAGCCAGCAGAAAATGAATCCCAGAAAGAGGCTCCTATAGAAGTTGAAGAGGCTGTGGAGAACAAGCCTGAGGAAGAAAAACTTTAATAAAGCATGTTTCAGTCTCTTATTAGTCCGCATGAGCTCTATGAATTTCTTTTTTTGCATTTCGGTTCGCAGCATTGGTGGCCGGCAGAGACTCCTTTCGAAGTAGTTGTCGGAGCGGTTCTTACTCAGCAGGTAGCTTGGAAAAACGTCGAAAAGGCTATTGATAATTTAAAAAATAATCATGTTCTGGATTTGTCTAAAATATCAAATCTTCCTCTCGGGAAATTAGAAGTTTATATAAAGCCAACGGGTTTCTACAGGCAGAAAGCCAAAAGACTAAAGGGTATATGCGCCTACATTTCCAGTGAATATAATGGTAGCTTAAAAGGGCTATTCAATAAAGAAACTAGTTCTATGAGGACTGAATTACTTTCACTTAATGGTATTGGTCCTGAAACTGCTGATTCAATAATTCTTTATGCTGCAGAAAAACCTTCTTTCGTAATAGACGCTTATACAAAACGCATCTGTGAGAGATTGCAGTTAACGGATGACTTGGAATATGAACCATTAAAGAATTTTTTTGAAAGCAGTATTCCAGAAGATATAGAAGTTTATAAGGAGTTTCACGCTCTTATAGTTGAGTTAGGTAAGAATTACTGCAAGACAAAACCGGTGTGCAAAAATTGTCCCTTAAGCAAAAAATGCAAAAGTTATACACAAGGCAAATAGAGTAATGAAAACTATTTTATTTGTATCGCATTGTCTGTTAAATCCTGAAGTTAGAGCAGACGGACTTTCTAAGCCTAATGTGAATATAGTAGAGGCTGTTAATGAGTTAATGTTCGGACATGATGTTTTGTTGGAACAGCTTCCCTGTCCCGAGTTTTCTTTTCTTGGGAAGCGAGCTAAAATGACGAAGGATGAGTATGAAGAGCTAGTAGGATTCAGAGACCATTGTAGCAGATTAGCTCAAGGCGTAATAAAAAAGCTTGAAGACTTTGCAGATATAGACCGTAAAATAATAATCGGCATAGCACGTTCTCCTTCATGTTCCATAAGCAAGGTCTATCGCGGAGAAAAACTAGTTAATGAAAACGGAATTTTTATTGAAGAAATAAAAAAAAGAATAGATAAAAACACAAAATTCCTTGAAATGAAATTTCTTGAAATTGATTATAAAAATTTTGCAGATTCACTAAAAAAAATTAAGAGTTTAATTAAATAGAAGCTTGTCATTAATACAAAAATTTGTATAATCGTACGTGTGTTAATCTTAATTCGCCGGGGTAGCTCAGTCGGTAGAGCAGCGGACTGAAAATCCGCGTGTCCGCAGTTCAATTCTGCGCCCCGGCACTTTTTTATGCCCACGTAGCTCAGTTGGTAGAGCACGTCACTCGTAATGATGAGGTCACCGGTTCGACTCTGGTCGTGGGCTCTAGGAGGTTGCGAAAAAATATGGAATATAAATTTATAGCTGACGCGCAGAATGTTGGAGAACGGCTGGATAAATTTCTGGCAAATAGACTAGATATGTGTTCAAGGTCTTTCATTCATAATCTAATTATTGACAATCAAGCTTATGTAAATGAAAAAAAAACAAAGCCGGGATATTTTCTTAAAATAAGTGATAATATACGAATAATCATCCCAAAACTTCAGGATAATACTGAAGTAAAACTAGAACCGGAGAATATGGCGCTGAGTATATTATACGAAGATGATAGTATAATAATTATTAATAAACCTGCAGGGATTATTGTGCATCCTGCACAACGAATGGTTACGGGCACAGTTGTGAATTTTTTATTGTATCATTGCAAAACACTGTCGAATTTAAATGGGCATATTCGTCCTGGTATAGTTCATAGACTGGATAAGGATACGTCAGGCGTTATTATTGCGGCGAAAGATAATATTGCTCACGCCAATTTAGCAGAACAGTTTAAAAATAGAAAAGTGAGAAAGACCTATATGGCTGTTGTAAGAGGAGTGATCTCGCAGGATGAAGGCGAGATAAATCGACCGATTGCAAGATGTATATCAGACAGAACAAAAATGGCAATTGCTTATGTTGGCGGAAAAAGAGCGCTTACTAAATTCAACGTACTTGAACGCTACCATAAGGATACACTTATTAACGCTTATCCAAGAACAGGAAGGACACATCAAATTCGGGTTCATATGGCTTGTCTTGGTTATCCGATCCTAGGCGACAAAACATACGGAAAAAGTAAAGAGTTAGAATCTAAGCCGGATAGTCTCATTGATCGTCAGGCACTGCATGCTTACAAAATTAGTTTTTTTCATCCAATTTCAAGTAAGGCTGTAGAGTTCATAGCGCCTTTACCGGATGATATGAAAAGATTAATAGATAATGAAAGGAAATCAGGTTATGAAAGAATTAAAATTTGAGCAGGCCCTGTGCAAGCTGGAAAACATAGTAAAAGAGATGGAAGAAGGAAGTGTGTCTTTAGATGAATCCATGGAACTCTTTGAGGAGGGAGTAAAGCTAGCAAAGTTTTGCTCGGTTAAATTGAGGGAAGTGGAAAAGAAGGTGGAGATACTTAAGAAGGATGTCAATGGCGTTGCAATCAAAGAACCATTTGAATTGAACGAGAAAGAAAAATGAACTTAAAAGATTATTTGTCTGCAAAAAAGAGGACTATAGACGTCGAACTCCGTAAATATATGCCAGAAAAAACTGAATATCCTCAGATCATACATGAAGCCACAAGATATAGTGTGTTTTCAGGAGGGAAACGACTGAGACCCATTTTGATGCTTGCTGTCGGAGAGATATTTTCGCAAGATGAGAGAAAACTGCTGTCGGCTGCGTGTGCAATAGAGCTTGTACATAATTATTCATTAGTTCACGATGATCTGCCTGCTATGGATAATGATGAGTATAGAAGAGGGAGGTTGACTTCTCATAAAAAGTTTGGAGAGGACATAGCTATTCTTACAGGAGATGCATTATTGACTATCGCGTTTGAAATACTATCTGAAGAGGTAACGGACAGCAAGCTTGCATTAAGAGTAATAAACCTAATGTCCAAAGCGATTGGTACATTCGGCATGATAGGCGGACAGGTAGTTGATATATCATGGGATAAGGATAAAACTCAATTGCCTGAATTAGAGTTTGTCTGTACTCATAAGACAGGAGCTCTTATTGCTGTTTCTCTTAAGATTGGAGCCATTTTGTCAGGAGCATCTAAAGCGGAAGAGGATGCGTTGTATGAATATGGTAAATTAATAGGGATTGCATTCCAGATTACAGATGACATCTTGGATGAAGAACAGGATAGTAAAAAAGGATTTAATTATCCGGCTTTTTTGGGCATAGGAGAATCTAAAAAAAGAGCTGAAGATCTGATAAATAAAGCATTGATGAAGCTTGATATTTTTGACAAAAGAGCTGATATCCTCAGGCAAATTGCACAGTTTATAGTAGATAGGAAAGAATAATTAAGGTTGAAAATTTCTATCTGATTTGCTATCTTGCCAGTTATTAAATAAAGGTGTGTAGATGGTTGATAATAATAGAATAAAAAAAGTAAGAATGCTTATTCTTGATGTGGATGGGGTCTTGACGGATGGACGGATTGTATGGACTGGTTCTGCTGAAGAGATAAAATTTTTTAATGTGCAGGATGGTGTTGGAATAGTTTTGGCTCAAAGGGTAGGTTTAAAGGTGGCAATAATATCTGCGCGTAAATCTAAGGTAACAGAGATTCGTGCAAAAGAATTAAAGATAAAAGAGGTTTATCAGACTACAGAAAGTAAACTTATTGCATATGAGAGGCTGATAGACAAATATAAATTGGCTGATGAAGAAGTTGCCTATATAGGTGATGATCTACATGATCTTCCTGTTCTCAGGAGAGTAGGCTTTGCGGTAGCCGTAGCAAATGCTCAGGAAGAAGCAAAACAAGTTGCGCATTACGTAACTGAGAAAAATGGTGGCGAAGGGGCTGTACGCGAAGTTGTCAACATGATCCTTAAAGCAAAAGGGTTATGGGATAAAGCGGTAGAAAAATATTATATGTAAGGAGAATAAATAGTGAAACTAAAAATTGGATTACCAAAAGGGAGTCTTCAGGAAGCAACTGCCAAGATATTTAAAAAAGCTGGATTTAATATATCGGCTTCTGAACGTTCTTACTTTCCAATAGTTGATGATAGCGAGATTGAGGCCATTCTTATCAGGGCGCAGGAAATGGCAAGATATGTATATAGCGGTGTTCTGGATTGTGGTCTGACAGGGAAGGATTGGATAATGGAAAATGGCGTTCAGGTCGTTGAAGTAGCAGATCTTATATATGCGAAAAGCGGGATGAAACCGGTTAAGTGGATTTTAGGAGTTAATGATAATTCAGAAATAAAGACAGTTAAAGATCTGGAAGGAAAGAGGATTGCAACTGAACTTGTAAATGTTACGAAGAAGTATCTTAAATCTAAAGGGGTGAAAGCAGAAGTAGAATTTTCATGGGGTGCAACTGAAGCAAAGGTTCCTAACCTTGTGGATGCAATTGTTGAACTTACTGAAACAGGTTCCTCTTTACGTGCAAATAACATTCGGATAATAGATGAAATTATGACTTCAACAACCAAACTTATTGCGAGTAAAAGCGCATGGAAAGACGCGTGGAAAAGGAGAAAGATCCAGAATCTTGCAATGCTTCTCACAGGTGCTCTTAATGCTGAAGAAAAGGTTGGTCTTAAAATGAATGTTAGTCAGGAAAATCTAAAAAAAATCCTAAAGATACTACCTGCAGTGAAGACTCCTACAATATCGCAATTAGTTGACGGTAAATGGGTAGCGCTGGAAGTAATAATAGACGAAAACACTGTTAGAGATATTATCCCTAAGTTAAAAAAAGCCGGTGCGCAAGGCATTGTAGAGTATCCACTCAACAAAGTAATCTACTAGGCAGAATGCCAAATAACAAAATCCAAAATTCAAATGTCCGAAAATTTAATTCGGGAAAGGGCGAATATACAGATTCGCCCCTACAATATGGAAATCGGAATGTAGGGGCAGATCCATGTATCTGCCCTAATATGTTTTGGCATTTGATATTATTTTTTGCGCTTTTAGTGTCTTTATCGGGTTGCGCAACACTTACACATAACAAAAATCTATCTTCTCATAATTCTGATGCATACGCGCATTATTGTATGGGTGTTATTCACGAAAACAAAGGAGAGATTGGTAAGGCTATAGGTGAATATGAGATTACAATACAAGCAGATGGTGCGGCAATAAGGCCAAGATACAACTTGGCTAAACTCTACGTTAGCATGGGACTTATTGAGCCTGCCGCAGAACAATATAGAGTTTTGTCTGAGTTGGATCGGAAGAATACAAGACTTAGTACAGTTCTTGGTGCCTTGTATTTACATCAGGGGCTTATGTACAGTAAGCAGGGAGACTACGAACGCGCTATTATTTTCTATAAAAAGCTATTGAAGATATACAGATCTGATTTAGGTTATTATTATCTTGGGGTTGCCTACGAACGTTTGGGAAAGATTCATTGTGCAACCAAACAATTTAACCTTGCCATAAAATTAAATCCGGATTGTGCGGAAACTTATAATTACTTAGGATACATGCACATAGATAGAGGGAAGCGACTTAATAAATCTATAAAGTTAATTAAAAAGGCTCTTGAAATTGAGCCGGAGAATGGCTATTTTGCTGACAGTTTGGGATGGGCATATTACAAAAAGGGAATGCTGGATCAGGCAATGTTTCAGCTTGAAAGAGCTGTGGAACTTACTAAAGAGGAAAAAGATGATTCTGTAATAAGAGATCACCTTGGAGATGTGTATTTTCAAAAAAAAATGTATAATGAAGCTATTAAGCAGTGGAAAAAAGCAGTAGAATTGGGCGCAGAAGATAGGAAAATGATTGAGGAGAAAATAAAAAATGCAGGGGGGGAAACAATATGAATCTTAGATTTAATTATGAACAAAAGCCCGGTTATACAAAGGTATTGTTTCCTGATGGAGAATTATTGAATTATATCGAATTCGGGATTATAAAACTTTCTTCAGGAGAACAATATTCAGAAGACACAGAGGATAATGAGGTTGTCCTGATTATTCTTAAGGGTAAATGTGTCATCAGTACGAGCACTGTAAAGTGGGGTCCAATAGGCGGAAGAAAGGATGTGTTTAGCGGCAAGGCTTATGCTGCATATATACCAAAAGAAAACAAATACGATATTACCGCATCAACTGATTTGGAAGTAGCTGTATGCAAGGGAAGGACTGATTTTGTTGGGGAACCTGTTATTATAACTCCCGATAAAGTAAGAGTGCGGTCTGTTGGAAAAGGGGTTTGGACAAGAAATGTGTATGATATTCTTGATGAGCGTACACCTGCAGGGTGTCTTCTTGTTGGTGAAACGATAAGTCCTCCCGGTAATTGGTCATCATTCCCTCCATATAAACACGATATTGAAAATCCGCCGGAAGAGACGAAATTAGAAGAGGTATGCTTTTTTAAAATTCAGTCCGAAGACGGATTTGGTATGCAGAGACTTTATACAGCGCCTGACTCGAAAGATGAGGGTTTCGATGAGGCAATAGTTTTGAAAAACAATACTGTGACTGTTATGCCAAGAGGATATCATCCAGTGTGCGCTGCGCCGGGATATTCAGTTTATTACCTCTGGATACTCGCTGGGAAAAATAGAAAACTTATTCCCAAGGAAGATCCACAGCATTCGTGGATAGGTAAGGAAAATAATTTAGGAGATCAAAATGGACAATAATAAGTTATTTAACATTAGTGGTAAAGTAGCAGTAATAACAGGAGGTGGTGGGGTTCTTTGTGGCGAAATGGCAAGAGCATTGTCAAAATGCGGAGTAAAAGTAGCCATTCTTGATCTCAGGGAGAATATAGCATTAGAAATTGCTGATGAGATTATAAAACATGGCGGGAAAGCAGTAGGCTTAGCCTGCGATGTGCTGAATAAAAAAAGCATTGAAAAAGCATCTGTCAAAATATTGAAATTATTTGGAAGGGTGGATATTCTTGTAAACGGAGCTGGAGGCAACAGTCCAAAGGCAACTACAGCCAAAGAGACTCTGGAGCCTGAGGATCTAAAAGAAATTGACGTACCGGGAAGTTTTTTTGATATGGATCAGGAAGCAGTGCAATTTGTTTTCAATCTGAATTTTCTAGGCACTCTTCTCCCGACCCAGGTATTTGCGAAGATAATGAGTTCTAATGTAGATGGAGGAACCATCATAAATGTATCTTCCATGAATGCATTCAGACCTTTAACAAAGATTCCTGCATACTCAGCGGCAAAGGCAGCTGTATCGAATTTTACACAATGGCTTGCAACTCATCTAGCTCCTGTAAATATTAGAGTTAATGCTGTTGCGCCTGGATTCTTTTTAACAGATCAGAATCGTTTTCTGCTTACCGATGAAAAAACAGGTAAACTTACTCCAAGAGGGGAAACTATACTAAAGCATACTCCAATGCGTCGTTTCGGTGATCCGGCTGATTTAATTGGATCTCTTATATGGCTTGTCTCTCCCGCATCCGAGTTTGTGACAGGAGTTGTAGTTCCGGTAGATGGAGGATTTTCTGCTTTTAGTGGAGTATAAACAGTTTAAATGGAGGAGTTAGAATAATGAGTGAAGTAAAAAATGTTGTTATTGCGCAGTCCGGTGGTCCATCTCCGGTAATTAACAATTCTCTTAGGGGAGTTATCGAGACATGTAAAATGTTTCCTGAGAAGTTCGGCAAAATATATGCCGGATACCATGGAATAGAGGGGGTTCTTAAGGAGGAACTGCTAGATTTGAGCGCTCAGAGTGAAGAAGAAATATCCTTTTTAAGAACAACTCCAGCCGCTGGAGCAATAGGAACATGTCGATATAAATTAAAGCAGGAACAAGTTGCGGATTTTAATCGTGTTATAGATGTTTTTAAAGCACACAATATTGGCTATTTCTTTTATATTGGTGGCAATGATTCAATGGATACAGCTCATAAGATTAGTTTGCTAGCGAGAGACAAGGGGCTGGATTTAATTGCCGTAGGTGTTCCGAAAACAATAGACAACGATGTTGGAGACGAAGAATTCAAGTTAATAGACCATACTCCAGGATACGGCAGTGTGGCAAGATACTGGGCGTATTGCATTCAGAATGCAAATGAAGAGAATGCAGGTTCTTCTCCTGCTGATCCTGTTACGGTGATTCAGGCTATGGGAAGAAAGATAGGTTTTATTCCGGCAGCAGCGCGTCTTGCGGATCCTGAAAGGAAGATGCCGTTACAGATATATCTTGCTGAGACTGATCTTTCCATAGAAGATCTTGCGGATAATGTGAATGAAGAATTGATAAGATCAGGCAGGGTTATTGTAGTAATAAGTGAAGGATTTCAGGTTGGAGATATTGGAGAAGCAAAGGATGCTTTTGGACATACGGAGTTTGGAGCAAGTCAGGGTACTGTTAAGCAGACAGTTGTGAATTATTTGAATAAGGTCAAGCTTAAGGCAAGAGGTAGCGCAAGGGGTTTTATTCCAGGAACTGACCAGCGGGATACAGCAATTTATGCTTCTACAGTGGATTTGGACGAAGCTTACAAAGTCGGTCAGAAAGCGGCTATGATAGCTCATGAAGAGACCAACGGTTTTATGTCTACAATTCTCAGAAAATCAGGTTCAATTTATAGCATTGAATATGGCAAAGTTCCGCTTGAACAGGTTGCGAATTCAGAAAGGAAATTTCCTTCAAGCTGGATAACAAAGAATAAAATTGATGTAACTGATGATTTCGTGAAATACGCAAGACCGCTCATTGGCGATGATTGGGTGAGTGTGCCGATAGTTAACGGCATACAGCGTTTTTCAAAAATAAAACCAATATTTGCAGAAAAGAAATGCGCTGAGTACATTCCGCAGACATACAAATAAGTAAAAATAGGAGGGCGTTTTACATGCAGGATCCAGCAAAAGAGTTAAGAGAATTTAGACAGGAAAAGGAGTTTTTTGTAGGCATTGATTCTGACGGGTGTGCGTTTGACACTATGGAAGTAAAGCACAAAGAATGTTTTATTCCTAACATCATCAACGAATGGGAGCTTCAGGCTGTGTCAAGATATGCAAGAGAAGCTGCGGAATTTGTAAACCTATATTCAAAATGGCGCGGGATAAACAGGTTTCCAGCACTAACAATGGTTTTTGATCTTCTTCAGGAAAGAGAAGACGTAAAAAAACGCGGTGTTAATATACCTGAAGCAAAGTCCCTGCGTGAATGGATTGAGAAAGAAACAAAGCTCGGTAATCCTGCTTTAGAACAAGCTGTTAAGGAAACAAATGACACTGTTTTAACTCAGGCTTTAAAATGGTCTAAGGCAGTTAACGAGTCTGTGGCAAAAATAGTTCGCGGAGTGCCTCCGTTTCCTTTTGTCAGAGAAGGTCTTGAAAAGATATCTAATACAGCAGATGCAATTGTTGTGTCTGCAACTCCATGTGATGCTCTTGAGAGAGAGTGGGGTGAACATGATATCGCTAAATATGTCAGGGTAATTGCAGGTCAGGAGATGGGAACAAAAAAGGAACATCTGGCATTTGCCGCTGTAGGAAACTATAAACCGGATCACATTCTAATGATAGGTGATGCTCCGGGGGATATGAAAGCAGCGCGCGCTAACAATGCTCTGTTTTATCCAATTAATCCGGGAGATGAAGATGTATCATGGGAGAGATTTTCAAAGGAAGCTTTTGATAAATTTATAAACGGAACATATGCTGGAGATTATGAAAAATCTCTGATTGATGAATTTGACAAGTATCTACCCAGCATTCCTCCATGGAAGAAATAGTTAGGATTATACGTGAAAATAGTTATTGATGAGAATATTCCATTTGCTAAGGAAGCGTTTTCTACGTTAGGAGAAGTCGAGACTTCTCCTGGAAGAGAGATCACTTCTCAAAAGGTAGAGGATGCTGACGTTTTGGTTGTTCGCTCTATCACAAAGGTTAATTCTGAACTTTTGGGAAAAAGCTCGGTTAAATTTGTCGGGACAGCCACGATAGGAATGGATCATATTGATGTTGAGTATTTGAAGAATAGAGGCATCGAATTTGTAAGCGCTCCAGGTTCTAATTCTAATTCTGTTTCAGAGTACATAGTTTGCGCATTATTAAGTGCGGCAAACAGGTTGTCACTTAATATTAAAGATCTGACACTTGGGGTTATCGGAGTTGGTAACGTTGGCAGTAAAGTAGCAAAGAAAGTTGAGGCTCTGGGAATGAAAGTGCTTCTTAACGATCCTCCTCTTTTTGATAGAATGGGAGGCGCAAAATATCGTCCCCTACAGGAATTGACGGAGAATTGTGACGTATTAACGTTTCATGTTCCCCTTGAAAGACATGGCAAGTATCCTACGCATCACATGATGGATAAAAGTTTTCTGGAAAGTTTAAAGAAGTGTCCCATAATTATAAATACCTCTCGCGGAGGGATTATGGACACAGAGGTTGTTAAGAGCGCTTTGATGCATTGTGGGATATCACAGATTGTTTTAGACGTGTGGGAGAACGAACCTAATATTGATGCCGAAATGCTTAAAATGGCGCTTATCGGGACGCCTCATATTGCAGGCTATTCCTTTGACGGCAAAGTCAATGGTACCTCTATGATATACAATAGTCTGTGCCAATATTTAAATAAGAAATCGAAATGGAATCCCCAAAAATTTTTGCCAAATAGCAATTGTCCTGTTATTAAGATTGGTAAAATGAGTAATGGTTCATTAGAAAAAAAAATGAGTGAAGTTATTTCTCAGGTGTATGATATTGAAAAAGATGATTCAAAACTTAGGGAAATTGCAGCTAAGACTGCTGAAAAACAGGGTATGTATTTTGATTCTTTGAGAAAGAATTATCCTGTTAGAAGAGAATTTTTTAATACAGAGATCTTGTTTGAAAAAGAAGATTCACAATTGGCGAATGTTTTATCAAAAATTGGTTTTAAGTAGGGGCAGATCTATGTATCTGCCCTGTTTTTGTAAAATGTAAGAGGAGAACATTAGATATGCCATGGTTTTACGAAGAATCCAAAGAGATAGATTTAAACAAGAAACAGGAAGTAATGGAAAGAGTGATACAGGAAGCGAGCAAACGAATAACGAAGGATTTCAAAAAGGTTCTTTTGTTACCTCCTGATATTACTCGTTGTCATTCAGGGGCGGGGAAATTAACAGAAATGCTTTATAAGCTTCTTCCCAAGACTTGTAAGGTAGACGTTATACCTACATTGGGACAGCATGTTCCTCATACTGAGGAGGAAAATAAGTGGATGTTTGGCTCTATACCTCAGGAGTGTTTTCTTGAACATGATTGGAGGAACGGATGTAAAAAAATCGGTGAAGTTTCTGCTGATTATGTAAAAGAGGTCAGTAAAGGTAAAGCGGACTGGCCAATACCTGTTGAGATCAACAGAAAAGTGGTAGAAGAGAATTATGATCTTATAATAAATATAGGACATGTTGTTCCTCATGAAGTTCTGGGTTTTGCTAATCACAACAAGAATTACTTTATTGGTCTTGGTGGAAAAGAAATGATATGCGCTTCCCATATGATGGCAGCGTGCTGCGGAATTGAAAATAATCTAGGTCAGCTCATAACGCCGTTAAGAGCATGTTATAACAAAGCAGAGAAAGAGTATCTAAGTAATCTTCCGCATGTATACGTTCAAATCGTTATGGCAAGAAACCAAGAGGGTAAACTTGTTACCACAGGATTGTATGTTGGAGACGATATTGAAACATATTTAATGGCGGCTAAAAAAAGCAAAGAGCAGAATATTACTGTTTTTGACAAACCTGTTAAAAAGATTGTTGCCGTAATGCAGGCAAATGAATTCAAGAGCACATGGGTGGCTAATAAAGCGATATATCGTACACGTATGGCTATCGCAGACGGAGGAGAATTATTGATTATTGCACCGGGACTTGAGCGTTTTGGAGAACAGCCTGAGGTTGATAAGATTATCCGTAAGTATGGATATGTTGGAACTCCTGCTGTTATGGAACAATATAAAAAGAATGCAGATATGCAGGATCTGAGACATGCCACTGCGCATCTTATTCATGGGTCATCCGAGGGGCGTTTTAGCATAACATACGCTCCCGGGAAATTAACCAAGAGTGAGATAGAAGGCGTTAATTTTAAATATGCGGATATCGGAGAAACTTTAGCCAGATATAATCCTGAAAAAATGTTGGAAGGATGGAATACCATGCCTGACGGGGAAAAAGTCTATTTTATCAGCTCTCCATCAGCAGGGTTGTGGGCATATAAAGAGAAATTAGAAGCGCGAAATTCAAAATAAAATAAACTTAACAAACAATAGGAGGAGAAGGGAAGATGGAGAAAGCAGACATTGGACTCATCGGACTTGCTGTGATGGGGGAGAACCTGGTTCTTAACATGGAAAGCAAGGGGTTTACAGTAGCGGTTTTTAACAGAACAGTTGAGAAGGTTGACAAGTTTATAAACGGCGGGGCAAAAGGTAAGAATATTATTGGAACTCATTCAGTAAAAGAGCTTATTGATAGCCTTAAATCTCCACGTAAGGTTATGCTTATGGTTAAAGCCGGACAGCCTGTGGACGATTTTATAGAAAAAGTAATACCTTATCTTGAAAAGGGCGATATTATTATTGATGGAGGTAATTCCCATTTTCCCGACACTATTCGTAGAACCAGTTATTTAGAGTCTAAAGGACTTCTTTTTATAGGGACAGGTGTCTCAGGAGGAGAAGAGGGTGCATTAAAAGGTCCAAGCATTATGCCCGGAGGATCTACTGCGGCATGGGAACATGTTAAGCCTATATTACAGAAGATTTGCGCAATAACAAATGGTGAACCATGTTGCCAGTGGATAGGTTCGGACGGCGCAGGACATTTTGTAAAGATGGTGCATAACGGCATAGAATATGGAGATATGCAGCTTATATGTGAATCGTATTTTCTAATGAAAAAAGCATTGGGAATAGAGGCTCCTGAGCAGCATAAGATATTTGCAGAATGGAACAAAGGAGAACTTGACAGTTATCTAATAGAAATAACACGAGATATTCTTTCGAAAACTGATTCTGATACAGGGAAGCCGCTTGTTGAGGTAATACTTGATACGGCAGGACAAAAGGGAACCGGTAAATGGACTTCTCAGGCTGCTCTAGATCTTGGCACTCCGGCTCAGACAATTGCTGAAGCCGTATTTGCAAGATGTATTTCTGCTATAAAGGATGAAAGAGTTAACGCATCCAAAATTCTTAATGGTCCATCAGAGAAGTATGAAGGAGATAAAGAGGAATTTATAAATGCCATAAAAGACGCTCTTTATGCGTCAAAGGTATGTTCATATGCTCAGGGCTATGCTTTGATGAGAGCTGCTGCAAAGGAATATGGATGGGACCTGAACTTTGGCGAAATTGCGTTAATGTGGCGTGGCGGATGTATAATCAGGGCGCGTTTTCTTGGAGAGATAAAGAAGGTTTTTGATAGAACTCCTGATCTTCCAAATCTTTTACTTGACCCATATTTTAAAGAAATCGTTGAAAAATGTCAGGCTAACTGGCGCAAGGTTGTTGCAACAGCGGTAGAGCTTGGTATCCCCACTCCTGCGTTCAGCTCAGCGCTTGCATACTTTGACAGCTACAGAAGAGAAAGCCTTCCTGCAAATCTCTTACAGGCGCAGAGGGATTATTTCGGTGCTCACACATATAAGAGAACTGACAAAGAAGGCACATTTCATACGGATTGGCTGAATATATAATACTTCACGGTAAATCTTTATTTCGTAGGGGCACAATATCTTGTGCCCTTAATGGATGTGAAATTAAATTTATTGACGTTTCAAGCAATTTGGAGGTATGGTAGTACTAAAGTAACAGCAAACGTTCAATGATTAGTGTTAGATGATATGAAAGAAATTATGTTTATACTTAATGAAACGCTTCCTCTTCCTTTACGACAAGGACTACTTGTCTCGTTGGTAGCGATATTTGTTACTTGTCGTCTTGGATTTTCGGGATACAAAAAACAAAAAATGCGAGACGAGCTTTCTAGGTTATATTTTGAGGACGGCATAGAAAGCTTGATTAGTCATTTGGTTAAAAATTTAAACATAATAGAAAAAAATTTCACTTCTGCTCTCTATATTACCAGAAACTTCAAAAATCTTAGTAATAACGAGTATATGAGGTTGTTTCAATGGAAATTTAAAAATAGTTTTATATCTATTAATCCATCAATCGGTAAATTTTTTTATCGAACAGTCAAGCTTTTAAATAGCCGAGAACTAGAAGAACTACTTTTATATTCCTTTGCTAGATTCCAAATAACCAATGAATTCTTTATTACCGAAGTACCTATAACTATTGAAAAATTCATGGATAAGTCGTTAAATGGTAGTGTAACGAAAGAGGATTTGATTAAAGAATTAAACAATGAGATTCAAAAAAGAAAAGATGAAATTAAATATTTGTATATGCTTATTCAATATTTAGAAGAAATATCTCTACAAATAAAAAATCTAGATTTACATTCTTATTCACATTTACAAAAAATCAAAAAAGACAAACAAATTAAAAAAATTTTATGTGATATTGCAAAATTAGGTAATTTAAATAAAGAAGATTCAAAAAACAAAAAATGAATAGTTACCATAAACAAGCTTTATCCGCATTAAAAAAACTAGTTGAGAGCAACGCTATGTGTTTGTCTGAAGATGATATGACAATGTTGAGGAAAAAGCCAGATGAAGTAAAACAATATCAGAAACGCATAGGAGAAATTTATGGAGCAATTTTTTATGGATTTTTTCATTGTGCGGCAAAAGGGATAGTTTTATATCAAGAAAAAAGAGTTGCTGAAAAATTTGGCAATTCTATTGAAGACAATTATCCTGAAGCAAATGAAGTATTTTTAAAATTTGCAAGAACATACTGGACGTTAAAAGTGTTAACATATGATTTAATGGAAGATAATATGGAATGGATTGGTGCCCATCTTTTAGAAAAATTAGAACAAGACATTGGTCCAGTATTTTTCCCTTTTCCGGGCCCTGCAAAAATAGCACCATCAAAACGAGAAAAAACACAAAGAGAAATTCTTAAGGAAGTAAATGCAGATATTGATATCGAAGAATTTATTAAAGGGAATCCAATTTTGATAAGGGATAGAAGTGCTTCGATATGGGAAACAAATTTTTTGAGGATATTATTCATTGTAAAATCACTCATCGGTGGATTGCTGTTAAAAATATTCCCTTCGTTAGGTCCCAAGGGCGTCGTAGACACACAAATTGCGGTTTATAAACGTTTGAAGAAAAAATTCCCTACAGCATCTGAAAATGATTTATTGAACTCTCTTATAATGTCTCGGATAAAAGCCCCTCTAAGTCCCACTACTTCTCAAGAAGAACATGATCACTACGAGTTAATTTTGCAAAATCATGATAAAACGCTTGAAGACGTGATTTGGGCGATAGTGGAATACGAATATATTCTCAGCCGTGAAGAAAAGCTTTTCAGAAAGTTATCCAAAATCGATGATTCACCGACAAGAATAGTGGAAGAAATGGATAAACAAAAAGAAGAGTGGAGAAAATACATAAAAGAAAGCATTAAAGAAAATGCCGAGTTTAGAAAGTTAAAAAGGGATTATAATTCTTTTTTATGGATTTTCTCCATTGGAATCTTGTTTGGTATATCATTGGTCTTCTTATTCCCAAGTATACCAAATACAGGTTTATTGAAATGGGCTATTTCTTTTTCTTCAAGTTTGCTAGCTCTAGTTTTATTATTTTATACTATTAAAATTTCAATGGATGCTTTTAGGGTTTTTGAAATAATTAAACCAAGTAAGTTGCAAGTTGGATTTTTATATTTTTTACTTTATTTATTTTTGCTAATTAATTTTTTCAGTCCCTTAGTTATAGGAATGTATGTTATTTTCTTAATGAATAGATATAAATTTCTAACAAACCAATCCACCTGACCTTTTTCCATTGCGCTTCGTAGTGGCAGGTGAGTTCTAGGACACATCCAATTTATAGTTTTCAATTGCTGCCTTTGTTTCTATTACATACTCCGTTCGTCTCGACACAGATTGATTTCGTAAATACTTATTGTCTGTCATTCCCGCAGTGGTAAGCGGGAATCCAGTGTTTCAAAACATAGATTCCTGCTAAAAATCTGCAGGAATGACAAACGAGATTGCTTCACTTCGTTCGCAATGACAGAAGTGGGGATTAGTTTCTTTTTTCTCCAAAAACCTGTGCGCTAAAAATGTGGATTTCGGTGGCTTTGTCTTTCCATGCATCAGGAGAGAGACCTGCTTTGTGAGTACAGAGAGAGGATAGGAATTCTTCCTTTGACCAGCCGGTTTCTTGGGCAACTTGAGGCAGAAAGACTCCTTGGTTAAAACCGCTCTTTATTATTACTCCATGTTCACCTAAACGGAATTCATCAATATTTTTAATCCTCTTTGGATGAGTAAGAACAGATATCTCTATATCTATTTGTTCCAATTCATTCTCTGTAACAGAGAGAAATCTCGGATCACCTGTCGCAGATTCAATTGCCATATTTCTGACTGTTTTCCAGAGTGGCATTGTGCCGATAATATTTCCTATACAACCGCATAATTGCCCTTTTTTATGCAAAGTTACAAAAGCTCCATATTCTTCATTTAATAGTCTATCATCAATTTTAAATGTAGGTGTTTTATCTGATTTGATATGAGTTTCTATAGTTTTTCTGGCAATTTTTAGCAGAATTTGTTTTTGCTTGTTGCTTAACATAGCTTTCATTCCATTTTTGTTGACACACCACTCACTCTTATGCTATTAATGTAGCCTATTTATAGATTTTTAGAAAGGAGAATTTTATGCCATGCGGCAAGAAAAAGAAGAGACATAAAATAGCCACGCATAAGCGTAAGAAAAGATTGCGCAAAAATAGACATAAAAAGAAAATAAGATAAATAATTATACATAGGAGTTGTCTTATGTATCAGACTAATATAACAATTACGAAGAGAATACTGACAGTAGTTGCGATTGTTTTTTCTATTATTTACTGGCTGCCTATTGGCGCTTCAAGTGAGAATGTTTCAGATAATGTCGCAGCTGACACAGGACTTTATCGGGAGCTTAAATTATTTGGTGATGTAGTTACTGTTATACAATCCTCTTATGTTAGAGAAGTCACACCGCAGGAGCTTATTTACGGTGCAGTTAGTGGTATGTTAGAAGGTCTGGATTCCTACAGCCAGTTTATGTCTCCTGACATTTACAAAGAAATGCAGGTAGACACGAAGGGAGAGTTTGGTGGAATAGGAATTGTCATTGGTGTCAGAAGTGGCTTACTGATTATAATTTCTCCAATTACAGATACTCCTGGAGATCGGGCAGGGATTAAAGCAGGAGATGTAATTGCAGAGATAGACGGGAAATCAACGAAAAAACTGACGCTTATGGAAGCTGTGAAAAAATTAAGAGGGCCAAAAGGAACAAAGGTCTCTATGGGAATTGCAAGAAAAGGAGAAAAGGAGCTTCTGCACTTTGACATTGTACGTGAAGTAATAAAGATAAAGAACATAGAAAATGCCGGAGTATTGGATGATAATATAGGATATGCGCGAATAGTACATTTCAATCAGAAAGCGGCCAGTGAACTTAAGGAAGAAATTAGTTCTCTTTTAGAGAAGAAAATAGATGGATTGATTATTGATGTGAGGGGTAATCCCGGTGGATTATTGAATGCCTGTGTCAAAATAACAGATATGTTTTTACCGAAAGGGAAACTCATAGTTTCTACAAAAGGGAGAAAGGAAGGACAGGACGTAACATTCATCTCGCAAGACGAAGTCCTTTATCCTACAGATATGCCGTTAGTTGTTCTTATAGATGGCGGAAGCGCTAGTGCTTCGGAAATTTTTGCCGGCGCAATGCAAGACTGGCATAGAGGTGTTATATTAGGGACAAAATCATTTGGTAAAGGATCTGTTCAAACAGTTCTTCCTCTATCCGATGGCTCCGGCATAAGATTGACAACCGCTAAATATTATACTCCTAGTGGTCGTTGTATTGACGAAGTTGGTCTTGTGCCTGATGTTACTTTGGAGCTGTCAAAAGAGGAGAAGGTTGAATTAGTTAAGACAAAGCTAAAAACTATTGAAACTATTGAAAACAAAGATAAACCAAAACACTCCATTCTAACCGGCGATAAACAACTTCAATCCGCGGTTAGAATAATAAAAGCAGCTAGGATAGTAGGGCAAAATTTAAAATCGAAATAAGTAAAATTTTGCACTTTTTCTTGCCAGATGCTAAAAATTAAGGATTATTATGCCTGATACATTCGCTATAACTATAGGTTCTATTATTGTGTTTACAGTGGTAGCTGCTTTTATTAGAGGAAAAGTTAAAGATAAATGTCTGGTAACTTTGGAATTTATAGAAATCATGGACGTTGATTACAAAATAAAAGAAGACCAAGCGGCTAGAAAAGCAGATATTGCGATTCCAAGGAAATACGGTGTCGTCCGACATCTCGGCGAATAGATAAAGTCTGAGGAATTATAAATTGTTAATTTTAGGAATAGAAACCTCTTGCGATGAAACTGCAGCAAGTGTTGTAGAAAACGGAAAGCAGATCAGATCTAATGTAGTCAGTACACAAATTGATATTCACAAAAAGTTTGGGGGAGTGGTTCCTGAACTAGCTTCACGCGCGCATGTTGAACTGATTAGTCATGTGATTTGGGAAGCTTTGGGAAAAGCAGATTGTAAGTTATCCGAGCTTAATGCAGTAGCAGTTACGAATAGTCCTGGGTTGGCAAATGCGCTTCTTGTAGGCACAGAGACAGCCAAAGCCCTGAGTTTTTCACTAGGTATCCCTCTTATAGCAGTCAATCACATACATGCACACTTATACGCTAATTTTATGGAACAGAGCAGTATTATCTGTCCTGTTGTTGGTTTGATCATATCGGGCGGGCATACGGCAGTATTTTATATGGAAGATTGTAATGATTATGTATTGTTGGGACAAACCTATGACGATGCGGCAGGTGAGGCTCTGGATAAGGTTGCAAAAATGTTGAACTTGGACTATCCTGGCGGACCTGAAATATCCAAAAGAGCTGAAAAAGGCAGTTCCAAAGCCATAAACTTTCCAAGAGCGTTTCTTGGTAAAGATATCTATAACTTTAGTTTTAGCGGAATGAAGACGGCTGTAGCCAGACATATTGAACACAATTTCGCCGGAAATTCGGCAGATATTAATGACATTTGCGCGGGATTCCAACAGTCAGTAATAGATGTTTTGATAAAAAAAATTATCAGTGCCGCAGAACAAAAAAACGTTGAAACAATTTTAATCGGCGGCGGGGTCACTGCTAATGCGGAACTTCGAAAACAACTTTCTGAAATTTGCAAAGAAAAGGGCATGAATTTGTTTTCTCCTTCATTAAAACTTTGCACGGACAATGCGGCAATGATAGCAGGGCTTGCGTATCATCAATATAAAAAGAAAAATTTTGCGGATCTTTCTATGGATATACACCCGCAGTTGAAAGTGTAAATAGTAGTTGGTATACTAGGAGGGGGTTAATGGTACGGAAGGATTTTTTTATGCATGATTTTTCGTATGTTGGGAAGAATTTTTATTGTGAGAATGTAGATCTTGAGAAAATTGCCAAAAGGTTCGGAACCCCCACCTATGTATATAGTTATAAAACCATTACTGACCACTATCTTAAGCTTGATAGTGCTTTTGATTATATCAATCACACAATATGCTATTCTATTAAGTCAAATTCGAATATAGCGATATGCAAACTGCTTGCTGATCAGGGATGCGGTGCAGATGTAGTTTCAGGTGGAGAATTGTATCGCGCCATAAAAGCTGGAATTAAACCAGATAAAATAGTTTATGCAGGAGTTGGCAAAACAGAGGATGAAATAAGATTTGCTCTCTTATCCAATATACTGCTGTTTAATTCAGAATCTCAAGCTGAGCTTGAATTGATAAACAAAGTGGCTGGAGAGCTTAATAAACAGGCTAAAATTGGTTTGCGTATAAATCCCGATGTTGATGCCAAGACACATGCATATATAACAACGGGAAAAAAAGAAAACAAGTTTGGGATACCTTTGAGTGAGGCGTTTGAGATATATAAAAAAGCAGGCAGATATAAGAATCTGAAATTTATGGGGATTCACACTCATATTGGGTCGCAAATAACCTCGGTTCAGCCTTATGTTGCAGCTATTAAAAAAGTTGTAAATTTTATAAACAAATTAAAAAGCAATGGGATAAAGATAGATTACATCAACATTGGAGGAGGACTTGGAATAATTTACGATAAAGAAAGTCCTGCGAAAGCCAGTGAGTTTGCAGATAGTTTGAAACCATTTTTAAAAGTACTTAATTGCTCATTGATTCTTGAACCGGGCAGATTTATAACAGGAAATGCGGGAGTTTTATTAACAAAGGTACTGTTTGTCAAAAAATCGATAAAAAAGAAGTTTATTATTGTTGACGCAGCAATGAATGATTTGGCAAGACCGAGTTTATATAATGCGTATCATAATATACTGCCTTTAGCGAAAACCGAAAAAGGGAGATTTTTGGAGATTGTTGATATAGTTGGCCCTGTATGTGAATCAGGAGATTTTTTTGCAAAGGACAGGAGATTTCCTTTTGTTGAATCAAATAATATCTTAGCAATTTTAAGCGCTGGGGCTTACGGATTTAGCATGTCATCTAATTATAATTCAAGACCAAGAGCGGCAGAGGTATTAGTGAAGAATGACAGATGTTACTTAATTAGAAAGAGAGAGACCTACCAGAATTTAATAAGGAATGAAAAAATTCCTGCAATATTGGCAAAATCAGGACGGGAAAATGGGAAAAAATAAGGTGCTGGAGGAAATTAAAAAGGGCGGAGTAGAGATCATATCAGAGGAAGAACTTAATAAAAAGCTAAAACTTGGGAGACCTCTGAGAGTGAAGTACGGGATAGATCCTACTACGGCAGATATTCACATAGGACACATGGTCTCTGTTCGGAAGATGAGACAAATGCAAAATATGGGACATATTGGAGTAGTGATAATAGGAGATTATACTGCTCAAATTGGTGATCCTACGGGACTGGATCGTTCAAGACCTTCTTTATCAAGGGAACAAGTTAGAAAGAATGCGTCTGAATATATGGATCAGTTATATACTGTCCTTGATAAAGGGAGAACAGAAGTTCATTGGCAAAGTGAATGGTTTGAAAAGATGGAAGTTATGGATTTAATAAAACTTCTTGGTAGGTTTACAGTTGCTCAGATAATGGCACATGAGACGTTTAGAATGCGATATGAAAAGGGATTGCCATTATCCATGAATGAACTTCTGTATCCAATACTTCAGGCCTATGATTCCCTAATGGTTAAGGCTGACATTGAGTTAGGAGCCAGCGAACAAAAATTTAACATATTATTAGGAAGAGAGATACAAAAAAAATATTCTCAGGAACCTCAGGTATCTATTTTGTCTCCAATTCTTATGGGAACAGATGGGGTAAAGAAAATGAGCAAAAGTCTTAATAATTATATTGCTGTTTATGATATTCCAAGGGAAAAGTATGGAAAGATAATGTCCATAAAAGATGATTTGATAATGAATTATTTTGAATTGGCTACTGATATATCTATTGCAAAGCTTGATGAAATTAGAAGTGCGTTGGCTCGTGGAAAGAAAAATCCTATGGAAGTCAAAAAGCGTTTGGCAAGAGAGATTATGAAAACTTTTCATAATGAGAGTGAGATAAAAGAGGCTGAAGAATACTTCATAAAAGTGTGTAGCCGAAGAGAACGCCCTGAGGATATAGAAGAGTTGCAGGTTAACAGAGGTAAAATATGGATAGTTAAGCTACTGGTTGATGCAAAGATGACAAAAACAAGTAGTGAGGCAAGAAGGCTTGTTAGGGGTGGAGCGGTGTATGTCGATGGCAATAAAGTTGTAGACGAAACTCTCGATATACAGATACAAAAAGAGCTCATATTAAAGGTGGGAAAAAGAAAGTTTATAAAAATAAAACCAAATGTTTAAATAGGGGCTTGACAAGAATTAATACTTTGATATAATTCGGGCTCTTAAAAGTTATAAAGATGTTCTTTGACAAGCGAACAGCGGTCTCTGTTTAATTTTTGATGTTTTTTGAAGAGTTTGATCCTGGCTCAGGATTAACGCTGGCGGCGTGCCTAACACATGCAAGTCGAACGAGAAAGGTCTCTTCGGGGACTGAGTAAAGTGGCGCACGGGTGAGTAATACATAGGTAATCTACCTCCAAAACTGACATAACTTCGAGAAATCGTAGCTAATATCGGATAATATCCTAAAGACGTAGGTTTTTGGGATTAAAGGTGGCCTCTACATGTAAGCTATCGTTTGGAGATGAGCCTTTGTCCTATCAGCTAGTTGGTGAAGTAATGGTTTACCAAGGCTATGACGGGTAGCCGGCCTTAGAGGGTGTACGGCCACACTGGGACTGATACACGGCCCAGACTCCTACGGGAGGCAGCAGTGGGGAATTTTGCGCAATGGACGGAAGTCTGACGCAGCGACGTCGCGTGGGTGATGAAGGTTCTCGGATCGTAAAACCCTGTTAAGCAAGAT
>Ga0207996_1000585_pt1 | contig 31081 bp, 29 predicted proteins | sample AntAceMetag02UKG_FD_184773 | JGI IMG/M metagenome (GOLD analysis project Ga0207996, IMG submission 184773) | Saline lake microbial communities from Ace Lake, Antarctica - Antarctic Ace Lake Metagenome 02UKG (SPAdes) (version 2) | ecosystem: Environmental > Aquatic > Non-marine Saline and...
GTTAAGCCTGCTGCGAGGCGCTAAAGTAATCGAACAAATTGTTTGTGTCAACTATAAAGTTAACTCAATTTGACGATTGTTGGAAGTCGATGTTTCCATCGTCTCCCTCACTCAGCGACCGCGGCAAACTACTCAATCGGGAAGGGCCTGTCAACATTTAATATGGATAAAATTTGAAAGAAAAGAGGTGGTCTTCGAGAGTGTTGATTAAGCGTACTTTTTTTAGGAGAAGAAAATGTATTTTACTGCGGTAATGAGAAGTGTGGCTGCCAGGATGGTTTTTATTATTCTGGCAGGGAAGTATCTCTGGGCTCTTGCGCCAAGATAAATTCCAATAATACCTCCAAAGCCAAAAAGGAGACCAAGTTTGTAATCCGGTGCGATCTGGAGATTTGATGCTAGGGAAGATGTGGAAAGGAACTGAAAGAAGAGGATACCGACAAATGATGTGATGAAGGTACCCATCAGACTGGCGCCTGCCACAGTATGTATTGGGAGCTTGAATATAGTTACAAAGAACGGGGCTATAATTGCTCCACCACCAATCCCGTATATGCCGCCTATCAGTCCCACAACAAGGCTTAGGGCAACAACTGATAGCGTATGTATCTTGTAGGCGTTGCCGTTGAATTTGTACTGAAGTGAATGGATGTCTAAGTGAGCGTGGCTAATTTTGAATTGTTCTGTTGTTTGAGGTGTCTTCTTTGGATCTTTTCGTTGAATGAGATCCAGGCAAAGTTTTATGCCTATATAAAGAAGGACAAGACCCACGAAAATTTTGAAGGCTTCAGGTGAGGGGAGGTACAGGATTCGTATAAGGACTCCTGCGATAACGCCGGGAAGAGTGCCAATAACAACGAGCCAGGTTAAAGGCCAGAGCATTCTACCCTCTTTTATGAATCGGTAGATTCCGCCTGGAATAGCTATGACATTGAAGAGGTGGTTGGTGCTACTGACGGCAGGACTGGTAAATCCAAGAATTGAGACCTGGAAGGGGAGAAGGAGGAATGCTCCCGATACTCCTGCCATTGAGGTGAAAAAAGAAATAACGCATGCAACAAGTGGTGGAATAAAAGGAGAAAGCTCAATGTCTGCCACCGGGAAGTACATGCGTTGCCCCTTTGTCTATTCGTTAACCCATTTATCAAGAGTTGTGATTACCTTCTTGGCTTGCTCAGCACTTGAAATATTAAACTTGGATTTCGAAAGGTATTCCCCGTTGCGTTTTTGGTAGCGCCTGATGGTGAACATCTCTTTGGAAAATTCGTTTTTTGCCTTGCTCCAGTTTTTGTAGCGGAAGATAATGGTGGCCCATGCACCTTTTGTGAGAATTTCCTTGTCCAGTTGCTGGACTAGTACCTGCCCGTCCTCTTCGTACTGTATAGTTATATCATTTACGTCGCTGGCCATTATATGCTCCGATGTGCTGGTTGAGTATGTGTGAATGTGAAATTTATCGTGGCTATGCAAACATATCCTGAATAAAAAAGAAAGGGGGAAAGCGATAACTGTCAGGCTTCTCCCCCCCCTCCTGTTTTTCTTGTTTTGCAAGTTTAGTTGGAATTGAAGGTGAGTGCCCCTTCTTTTAAGGCAACTTCAACCGTGCTTCCTTCAGGGAATCTTCCTTCTAAAATTTCCATGGCAAGTGGATTTTCAAGATAACGCTGGATTGCTCTTTTAAGAGGTCTTGCACCAAAGAGAGGATTGTATCCGCTTTCGACAAGGTACTCTTTAGCGTTGCTACTTATTCCAAGAGAGATTTTTTTGTCCAGTAATCGTTTCTTGAGTCGTTCCAACTGGATGTCGATGATACCCGACATGTTCTCTTTTGAAAGGCTGTGGAATATGATTGTTTCATCCACTCGGTTAAGGAATTCTGGTTTAAACTGCTGGTGGAGAATTTCTTCAATCTGGCTGGCAATACTGCTTTCGCTTTCCTTGTTTTCTGCCATTTTGATAATAAGATCACTGCCAAGGTTTGAGGTCATAACCATAATGGTATTTCTGAAATCAACGGTTCTCCCTTTACCGTCGGTCATACGTCCATCATCAAGAACTTGAAGGAGAACATTGAAAACATCCGGGTGGGCCTTCTCTATTTCATCCAGCAGGATGACAGCGTAGGGGCGTCTGCGCACTGCTTCGGTGAGGTAGCCACCTTCGTCATATCCTACATACCCGGGAGGGGCCCCGATTAGCCTTGCCACGGAGTGTTTTTCCATAAATTCAGACATGTCGATTCGGATCATTGCCTGATCAGAGTCAAAGAGAAAATCAGCGAGACTTCTTGCCAGTTCTGTCTTTCCAACTCCAGTTGGCCCGAGAAAGATGAATGATCCCAGTGGTCTGTCTGGGTCCTGAAGGCCTGCTCGTGCCCGTCGTACTGCGTTTGCTACTGATTGGATCGCCTCTTTCTGGCCAATGACTCGTTTTGCTAGTTCTCCTTCGGCATGGACAAGCTTGTCTTTTTCACCTTCGAGTAGCCTGTCAACAGGGATACCAGTCCATTTAGCAACAACTTCAGCAACATCTTCGCTACTGACCTCTTCTTTGAGCATATGCTGTTTTTCTTGAATATGGTGGAGCTTAGCGTTGGCACTGTCCAGTTTGCTTTGCAGCTCAATAATTTGTCCATAACGAATTTCGGCGGCCTTGCTGAGGTCTCCAGATCGTTCTGCCTTTTGTTCTTCTATCTTGGCTTCGTCAATATCGGCCTTGGCCTGGCGGATCGTCTGGATCATATCACGCTCAATGGTCCACTGGCCTTTAAGAGATGTCAGTTCATCGTTCAGCTCACCGAGTTTTTTGTTGATTTCCTCGAGCCGCTCTTTGGAGGCCTTGTCTTTTTCGCGTTTTAGAGCTTCTTTCTCAATTTCAAGTTTGATTTTGATCCGTTCAAGGTTGTCGATTTCAGCGGGCATGGAATCAATCTCAATGCGTAGCTTTGCAGCTGCCTCATCGATCAGATCAATGGCCTTATCGGGAAGGAAGCGGTCACTGATGTATCTGCTTGAGAGCATGACTGCTGCAACGGTTGCCGAATCCTGGATACGAACTCCGTGGTGCAGTTCATATTTTTCTTTGATGCCACGCAGAATGGCAATTGTGTCTTCTTCGCTGGGTTCTTCGACAAGGACTGGCTGGAATCTTCGTTCAAGAGCGGCATCTTTTTCAATATATTTACGGTATTCATCAAGCGTGGTTGCTCCAATGCAGTGCAGGTCACCACGAGCCAAGGCGGGTTTTAGCATGTTGGAGGCATCCATTGAGCCTTCTGCGGCTCCAGCTCCTACGAGTGTATGGATCTCATCAATAAAGAGGATGACTTCCCCGGCCCGTTTTTCAACTTCCTTGAGAACCGCTTTGAGTCTGTCTTCAAATTCTCCTCTGTATTTGGCTCCGGCAATAAGTGATCCAAGGTCAAGTGAAACAACCTGCTTTCCTTCAAGGGTGGCTGGGATGTCACCATTGACAATCCGGAGTGCCAATCCCTCAGCAATGGCGGTTTTACCGACGCCGGGTTCGCCGATAAGGATAGGATTGTTTTTGGTGCGCCTTGAGAGTACTTGAATAATCCGACGAATCTCCTCGTCTCGCCCAATGACCGGGTCAAGCTTCCCTTGTCTCGCTGCGTCGGTGAGGTTACGAGCATATTTTTCAAGGGCTTGGTATTTTTCCTCAGGGTACTGGTCGGTGACACGCTGATTGCCGCGTATGGTAGTGAGCGCGGTCAGAAAACTTTTTTCATCAACACCCAATCGCTTCAGCATTTTGGCACTTTTTGACTTGTTATCCTTGATGATGGTCAGGAAAAGATGCTCCTGGCTGACAAAGTCGTCCTGCATCTGGCTGGCAGTATTGAAGGCTTTTTCAACGAGCTTGCGAAGGTCATTTGATAGATGGGCTTGTCCGGCACCGCTGCCGCTTACCTGTGGTATGTCTTCTATGAGCTTGTCAGTCTCCATAAGAACCATTGAAGGATCTGTCCCCATTTTTTGAAGCACTGGGACGACAACTCCTTCGGGTTGCTCAAGAATGGCTTTAATCAGGTGTGAAATTCTGATCTCCTGATTGTTGTTGTTCTGGGCAAGCTGCTGGGCAGCCTGTATGGCTTCTTGTGATTTTATAGTTAACTTGTCGAATTGCATGATTCTTCTCCCTTATTTTTTTGTAACTATTCACCGAAATTGAGTTTGAGTCGGAATTGCATAACGAATATGCTGGTTGGAAACTGGGGACATGACCCAATTCGTCTTTGTCTTTTGAATTGGGATCGTGTCCCCAGGTTCCGGATAAATATTGTTCCGTTCAATAGCATGGTGAATAGTTACAATTTTTTTATGTTTGGCTCACATAAATAAATTGTAAAACCGGATAACTCAATCCAGTGTTGTTTCTGTTTGTAAGGAAAAATAAGGATTGAAAAGAGGCGTGTCAAGTTTTTGACAGTAGGTTTGTAACGGAAAAACGTGGTATGTGTCGGAGGGGTTAGAAGGGGGAAAAAAAAGTGGTGAACCCTGAAACAGGATTCACCACTTGGTGAAGCAGGGGAAGATCAGCCGCAACCGCCCGACCCGCAGGATCCGGAACTGCAACCACCGCCACCACCACTAATGGAGTTGGTGGAAGATATTCCAAAACCTGACCGCGGTCCAGCATCAATAAATTCAACTTTGATGGCACCGCAGGTAGTCATTAAACCTTCTTCGACCAGAAATGTAAGCTCGTCCTGGTCATAAACTTTGTCGTTGTCTTTTGGCTCATCCAGAGCCAATCCCAATGAAGGGCCAGCTCAGCCACCTTGCATTAAGGCAATACGGAGAGCAGAACTGATATTGTTCTGATCCAGATATTCCTTGAGCTTTACAACTGCTTCGTCTGTTACTGTAAAATCAGACATGAAAACCTCCTGTAAAAATAAAAAGATAGCAAAGGAAAAACCTTTGTTTCATCTGCCAATTAAAAATAATGTAATCCGACAATCGTGTTAGATTGTTCTTTTCATCATCTGTGAAAATGATATTATACAATCATAATAATTCACTCAGAGAAGTCAATCTTTGTTCTGTAAAAATCATTCTCATTAAAGTTGTCATCCTCCTGTGAGAGAGTGATTTTAGAGACTAAACTAATGTAAAATAGTAAGTAACTATCTTTTATTTCAGCTATAATATTTAATGTTCTGTCGAAAAAGTGAAGGGAAAAGGTTTTTATATGAAAAAAATTGTTATTTCCACCGGAGGCGGTGATGCGCCAGGATTAAATGCTGTTATTTATGCTGTTGTTCACGCATGTTCTAAACGGGGATGGGAGGTGTACGGCAGTCGAAGTGGCTACAAGGGGTTACTTGAAGTGGATGAACTGGTTCGTCTGGGAGTTAACGATGTGGAAGATATTTATTCCACAGGAGGGACAATTATTGGTTCTACCAACAAGGGAGATCCCTTTGCCATGCCAGTTGAGAACCTTGCCGGTGAGGTAACTGTTGTCGATGTCTCTGATAAGATCCTCCATAACTTTAAGCGAATGGGATTTTATTGTCACATTGCTGTCGGTGGTGACGGGAGTCTTGAAATAGCCCGTAAATTCGCTGAAAAAGGTATGCCTGTCATTGGCGTACCAAAGACAATTGATAATGATCTGGAGGCAACTGATCGTACCTTTGGATTTGATACAGCAGTGTCAACAGCAACTGAAGCACTGGATAAACTGCATTCAACGGCGAAATCCCATGATCGGGTTATGGTTGTTGAGGTGATGGGTAGAGATGCGGGGTGGATTGCCCTCTATTCCGGAATTTCTGGAGGGGCCGATGTTATTTTAATGCCGGAAATTCCTTTTGATATGGAGAAGGTCTGCGAAAAAATCATGGATAATGCTCTTCATGAAAAAGATTATGCCATTATCGTGGTGGCAGAAGGTGCGATTGCAGCAGGTGGCCATGTGATAAGCAAAGGGGTCGGAGAGGTTGGGCGAAGTGAATTGCTTCTTGGCGGAGTTGGTGAATGGGTAGCTGCAGAAATAAGAAAACGAACAGGAAAAGACACGCGATCGCTGGTTCTTGGACATCTGCAACGTGGTGGTTCACCAACGACTTTTGATCGTTTGCTTGCCATGCGGTTTGGTGCTGCGGCAGTACGTCTGATTGAAGAAAAAAAATTTGGTCACATGGTTGCTTTGAAATCTCCGAATATGAGTGCTGTGCCTCTGGCAGATGCCGTAAGGTCACGTAAAAAAGTGGATCTGAATAATGATAAGGTGTTCACTGCCAGAGAGATTGGCATTTGTCTGGGAGATTGATCTGAGAGATGAAGCAAGAGAATAGCAATCCTTTTCTACGGGTGTATGACAGGTTGTACACCTATTATGGGTCACAGGGGTGGTGGCCTGGGGAAACACCGCTTGAGATGATGGTGGGAGCCGTGTTAACTCAGAATACCAACTGGGCTAATGTGGAAAAAGCCCTTGGCAATCTCAAGGATGCAGGCCAGTTCTCTTTTCGCGGATTACTGGACATGGATCAGGAACAGCTTGCTGAGTATATTCGACCATCCGGCTACTATAATATTAAGGCTCGCAGGTTGAAAAATTTATTCCAGATGATTGAAGATAAATATGCGGGTGAATTCACTTTCTTTTTTGAAGATAATTTGGAGGATAGCCGTGAAAACCTGTTGGCAGTAAAGGGAGTGGGACCGGAAACGGCCGATGCTATTTTATTATATGCTGCTGCAAAGCCCATTTTTGTGATTGACACCTATACACATCGGGTGTTCTCGCGTCATCAGCTGGTAGAAGAGGATACTGATTATTTCAGCCTGCAGCAGGAATTTATGGATAATCTTCCTGAGGACACGGTGCTTTTTAACGAATTTCATGCCCTGATTGTTGCGGTGGCAAAAGAGTTCTGTAAAAAGACAAAACCCCGCTGCAGCGAGTGTCCGCTACAGGGGGTGGAGGAACAGTAGTCTGCAAAGCTGACTTTTTGGAAGAAAAAGAGTTACCTGTTATGGCTTGATAAACTCGTGAAAAAGTTATTTTTGAGATGGCTAAGTAAAAAACATCATATGCGAGGCGCGTAAATTTTATATCATTTCGGCGAACTAGGATATGTTGTAATGATATAAAATTTTCAGCAACGAAGCAAATGGAGAGCTTTCGGAGTCTATGCTTACCTACGACGCCATCATGCCTTAATGTTCAAAAGATTCTCGGTCATCTCATCTGCGACAGTCAATGTTTTCAGATTGGCCTGATAGAAGCGGGCGTTGAGTTGTGAATCTGTGAGTTCCTCAGCCATATCAACATTTGAAAGTTCAACAAGTTCACTTCCATTGTTTGTCTCTTCAAGTCTCATTGTACCGGGACTATCGGTTGTTTCAACGGATGCTGTTACTCCTTGTGGGGCTTGATTTTCCAAGGTAACCCGTGATTTTTTGTATCCTTCCGAGGAGACGTTGGCAATATTATTGGCATTGGAGCTTATTTTAGTGCCAAATGCCTGGAGTCCAGAGAGTGCAGAATTTACAGCAGGTATCATTGTGTCACCATATATAAAATTATTTTTAACAGTAAGATTTAGAGAAATGATGCGAAAACAATGCCAATTTAAAAAAAATATCAGATAATCGTTGTTGTCTACAGTCCCAGGGAGTTTTGAATGGAGCATTGCTGTGGATGGTTTGCTGTTGGGGGTGAGAAGAAGGTATCTGCTCTTGCGAAAAGGTACTTGTATTACCTTTTTGTCACTTGGCGTGGTTGCAACGATGTTTAGATACTTTAGAACTTCTTTCGAAGTCTGCGCTTGTCTGGTGTTTTTTTAGAATTTCGTGAAGGTGCTTTAACCTCTCAAGGTGGATAGGCTGAAGGAAAGGCAGCATTACACGCACCCTTCAGCCTCAAAACCTGGGTTGCAGACAGAGCCAGCTTTAGGATCTTAATTTCTCGTAATATTTTTTGAGATCACCATCAAGAAATCGGTGGATTTTGTTTAGGTTCCCGGCGTGCCCTTGCCAGATATCTCTGGTCTTGCTATTTTGTATGAGTGTATTGGCTTTTCCTGCCATTTTATTCCAAAGATTCCTGCGGTATTCATTTTCAAGATTGACCAGGTGACTACTGTCTGAAAGTGTCCTTTGGAGAAGTCCTTTAAATCCAAAATTATTAAAAACTACCACTCCAAGTGCCAGGGTGCCAAGGAGAAATAGAAGGGGAAGAATCAGATTCATGGCAGAAAAATTGTCTCCTCGCAGGGAAGAGATCAATGTTTCTCTCGGCAGAGAAATGAGGCTGTTTGTCAGGACATCTCCAAAACAAAATAGACCAATAGCAAGGCCAATTGTGATTTTCCCTATTTTCTTAAAGAGCACCCTGCTTCTCTGGCTAAACTCTGTCATGGCCTCACAGACTATTTGTAGTTCATTCACCTGGCGATCAATATCTTCCAGTATATGGTTGAGGCGGAGATTGGGGGCTGCATGTATCTTTTCCATGAGTTCTATCCGCTCCTGGGGCCACAAATCGGCTGCATTCGTGGAGTTCGACACCTCGGGAGAATAGGTGAGGTAAATATGGGGTATATCTTTACGGCCTGTCATCTGAGACATATTCCAGCACAGTGTGCCGTATGAACGTACCAGGTCACTTATATTGTCACATTCGTCAATGCGACTCATAACGAAGATAATTCTGTCTTCGCCGGATTTCTCCGGCAGGGTATTCCTGATTGCCGAGTAAGTTTCTTTGATAGTTCCTGCCTTGTGAGGGTCAAACATAAGGACAATCAGATCGGCCATTTTGGCAAATTCTCCAAGTACCTCCATGTAATCATAGCCACGGTCTTTTTCCGTTGTGGCATCAAGCATTCCGGGGCTATCGATGATGGCCATGTCTTCAAAGCCTGGTGAGGAGATATTTTTAAGGCAGAGGTGAGAAATAAGTTTTTCACCATATTTTTTGAATTTGACAAATGGCAGCCGGTCATCATTGATGAGTGTGGAGCCTGGAACTTCTTCCGGACGGTCACTTCCTTCGGAGGTAATTACAGTGAAGGCGTCATCGGTGGGAGCCTGTCCGGTGCGTTGGATATTTGTACCTATGATCTCATTAATCAGAGTCGATTTTCCAGAAGAGTAATTGCCTATTATAAGGACGATGGGCTTCCATTTCATTCCGGACTCTAGACTGCTGAAATCCATATCATATTTGGCAAATAACGGTGCTATCTTTTTATTTACTCTGTTCTGAAGTTCAGTTTGTAATTTGGCTGCAAGCATGAGAGAGCTCTCTGGGTAACGTATTAGTGAAATAGACAGTTATATTATGGGGATCCATGGCATTGGCAACATACCTTCCCGACACTAAAGATTATACTTTAGCACACTCCCTTTCCTGCTGAAATGAAAATAGTTCGGAATCTGATTTTTTGGCGGATAAAGGAACAAAAACCGTGGAAAAATCAAAGGAGTGAATCTGTATTCATTTTTAAGGATGTCACTTGTTGGTTTCCCGGGAGGGGGATGATGTGAATTGTCGACATATACTCTGGATCAGTTTTGTCTCCTTCGATTTTAATTCCATCCGGCCCAAGAATTGCCTGATATTGCGCATGTAATAGTCATGACTTTTTTCCCGCAAAAAATCAATTTGCGTGAGGCTGGTTTCCATGGACTTATACATGTTCTCAATCTCATAGGAAGTGGCAATTTTAGGATTTGGAGAGATTTTTTTTTGTTCATGAACCACTGCGTGAAAAATTTCATAGCAATGGATAGCGACTGCCTGGGCAAGGTTTAGGGAAGAAAAGTCGGATGTCGGGATGGCAGAACGGAGCTGGCAATATTTCAGATCTTCGTTGGTAAGTCCACGATCTTCTGCTCCAAAGAGAAATGCAATCTGGTTTTCGGGTAACAGGGGGAGAAGAATATTCATAATATCCCGTGGACTGTTTCCCTGGCCGCGGTGTCGCCCTTTGCGGGCCGTGGTGCCAATAATTTTAGAAAAAGGTTTTAAGGCATCACTAAGATTCTCGTGGAATTCCATGGAATTTATAAGGGGCAGGGAGTTGTGGGTGGCAAGTTTTACCATTCTTGCATGATCCGGATACTCGTCTGCCACGATAATGATTCGAGTAATTCCCATATTCCATGCTGCACGCGCGGCAGAACCGATATTCTCAGGGTATTTGGGGTTTACCAGGACAATTGCGATATTATCTAAAAGCTGATGGTTGTGTGACATGGCTGATTTGGTAGCAGATAAAAGAAAAACGGCCATGAAACTGGTAGGATTGTCTCATGGCCGCAATTTATAGCTCTTGCCGACGTGTTATCGGTCTGTGTGTTTATGAACTCATGCCACCTTCAAGAGAAACTCTACTCAGTTTTTCGTACTGTTCTATTTGTTTATCAGGGCTTGTAGGCATTAAACGTTTGAGCAGTGGAACCACACCTTTCTCGGATTTCTCAAAAAGATTTTCTGCTTCTCTAAGAGTGATTTGCCAGGCAGGGGCAAAACCGGGAGCTTTCTCAAACATCATGTCGAGTGCAGTCTGGTAAATGTAGTATTGACGAATTTCTTTACGACCGGGTTTTTGGTTCAGGGACTGGACAGTGATGCGGAGGTTGTCCCTCTCCTGTTTCAGGACCTCACGCTCCTGTTTACGTCTTTCGTTTTCCGTGGAATCTATTTCCAGTTTTGTGTGAAGATGAGTACGCAATCTGGTCACCTCTGTACTGAGTTCACGACGTCTCAAATATCCACGAACTGCAATGAGAAGGCAGAAAAAAAGGCCGATGGCAAGTCCTTTTGCAAAAGGGTTGGCGATGATCGTGGTGAGCCAGCTCGTATCCATATGAGAAATCCTCCAGAAAGGCAGTTGTAAAAATCCTGCAGAAATTTAAAAGATTAATAGCATGTCGTCTTAAAACTTTTTATGCGAAATATCAATTCAAGTCAAGTGACAATAGCGAGGCAGAATCTTATGCTGTCTCATTTTGTGACAACAGTGGGCCAAAATAGATTCGGTTGCGTCGCAGGTCCACATCGAGGAGGGTAACCTGCAACAGGTCACCAATCTGAAAAGATCTTCCGCTATGTTTTCCGGTAATACGATGATGCTTACCGTCAAATATATAGTAGTCATCTTTGAGTGAGGTGAGAGAAATCCCGCCACTGACAAAAGATTCTGTGAGTTCAACAAAAATGGCTGAACTGGTGACCCCTGAAATAACAGCCTGGAATTCTTCTCCAATCTTATTGTGCATAAAACGGACCTTGAGCCTGTCGTTCATCTCGCGTTCAGCCGTCACTGCGATACGTTCCCGGGCCGAAAGAAATACACCCATTTCTTTTACTGGTTTCCCTGTCTCTTTCTTTTTGATCTTTGTTTTGGCACGACGAAGAAGAAACGTTTGTAGTGTCCGGTGTACGGTGAGATCAGGGTAGCGGCGGATTGGCGAAGTGAAATGAGCATAGTCAGTTGCTGCCAGCCCGAAATGACCAACATTGGTGCTGTCATACTTTGCCTGCTGCATGGTGCGTAACAGGAGATTGTTGATCACATACTCCTTTGGACTCCCCTTTACCAATGCCAGAACCTGTCCAAACCAGTCAGGATCTTGGCGCAAAGGAGGCAGTTCGAGCCCGAGAGATCGTCCAAATTCAACAAAGTCCTGAATCTTCTCAGGAGATGGGCGTTCATGGATGCGGTATAGTCCATCGAGATGGTTTTCAGTAAATGTTTCTGCCACAGCCTCATTTGCGCTAAGCATGAATTCTTCTATGAGCTTGTGGGCAAAGTTTCGTTCCGTACGGCTGATAGATACAATCTTTCCATCATCACCCAATTCCATAAAGGGCTCTGGAATAGTAAAGCCGATTGATCCGCGTTGTTCTCGAAGATGCATCAGTTCCTTGGCGAGTTCTCCGGCCCATTTCAGTGGAGTGAGAAACTCTTTGTGCTGTCGTCTAATCTCAAGATCATTATCTGTTAGAATCTGTCGGACCGTTGTGTAGGTGAAGCGTTTTTTGCTGCAGATAATAGATTTTGCAAAGGATTTGCTGTGAAGGTGGCCCTGTCTGTCGAAGTTCAGGATTGCAGTGAATGCATAGCGGTCTTCGTCGGGTACCAGGCTGCACAGGCCATTTGATAATTTTTCAGGGAGCATGGGAATGACGCGTCCCGGAAAGTAGATGGATGTTCCACGTTCGTAGGCATCCTTATCAAGTGCCGATCCCGGTTGTACATAATGAGAAACATCGGCAATGGAAACATAGAGCCTGAACCCCTTGCGTGTTTTAATGACTGCGATGGCGTCATCAAAGTCTTTGGCTGTTTCGCCATCAATGGTGACATGCTGTATATCTCGCAGATCAAGTCGTCCCTTGGAGGGGGTAATTGAATCACTAATGGACTCAACCTGTGTCTCAGTCTGCTCACTGAATCTGTGAGGGAGGTTGTGCTTTTCTATAACCATCCGCATTTGAACATCCACTAAATCAGGGTTTCCAAGAACTTCAATGAGTGTTCCCTGTTCATAGTGACTGTCGTTGCTTTCTCCGGTTATCTTCACAATGACCGCATCGCCATTTTGGAGATCTTCAGGAATGTTATCGGTGATACGAATTGTAAAAGGGTATCTGGAGTCTTCCGGGTAAACAAAAACCTGGTTGTCTTTTATGGCCACAAAGCCAGCCATCTGATCCCGACCACGACCAAGTACGGCGACTACTTCAGCCTCGGGCCTGCCATCTTTTTTTACCTTGTACACTCGTATGAGGACCTTGTCACCATGATGAGCATTGGCCATGTTATTTGGTGAGATAAATGCATCCCGGGTGTATTGTACAGGGCCAAGTATAGATGTGAGGCCACTGACAAAACCAAACCCTTTGGTGTTTTGGTCGATTGTCCCCTCAGCCAGGCCATTTTTGGGGCCTGGAGCATAGGTGGATTTGTCTGTCGGAGTGAGGATTTTTTCACCTGCGAGTCGGACAAGGAGTTTTTGAAGAGGTTTTCGGGAGGAGAGTGGTAGATCCAGTAGTTTGAATATCTCTTTGTTGTCCAGAGGTGTTGCCTGTTTGTAGAAAAGTGTTAATACCTGCTGGTACAGGCTGTCTTCACGCGAGTTGTTCCGTTGTTGCTGCTCTTTGTGGATGGGTCGTTTCGATCTTTTCTTCTGTTTAAATTTACTTTTTCTTTGCATTAGATTTTTTGCTTTTCCAAGAAGCCTTTAATTTGGTAGAGTTAAACAAAGGAGATGGATTCTCAATGTGTTGGAGTATCTCAATATAGCATCGTCCTTTGTATGGTGTAGAATAGTCATGATTGTTTTAAAAGCAATTTTATTTCCGGATTTCCTGTGGGATCTCTATAAAAGAACGATATTTTCTGAATTTTTATGCAGTATATTCCATTTGACCTAGAATTGTATCGCAGCCAGATGAGGCAATTGCTGGACTCTGGTCCCAAGGCCCATGTGTTCTGGGATGCGCTGGATTTTGCAACGGGTGCCCACGATGATCAGTGGCGGAGGACCGGGGAGGCGTATATCATGCACCCCTGTTCCGTTGCCAAGATTCTGGCTGAGGAAATGGATGTTGTTGATCCAGAAATTCTTGCCGCTGCACTCCTTCATGATACCGTTGAGGATGTTGACTATGTGACGACCTCGCTGGTCGGTGAAAAATTTGGTTCTTATGTGGCAGCCATTGTTGAGGGCTGTACTAAAGTTACCAAAGATTCCAGTGATAAACAGGCACTTTCAAAAAAAGTACATCGGAAAATATTTTCCGGGGCAGCACTTCGGCCGGAGGTGATGCTTGTGAAGCTTGCAGATCGCCTCCATAATTTACGAACGCTTGGGGCCATGCCTAAGCGGAAACGTCAGAAGATCTCCGATGAAACCCTTGATATCTATGCCCCGCTTGCAACTGTCTTTGGGCTTTTCAGTCTGAAGCGGGAAATGTATAACCTGGCCTTGTCCTATAAATTCCCTAAGCAGGGTGCCAAACTGCTTGGTCAGATAGGGCAGTTGAAACAATCCCCCAAGGCCATAGAACTTTTATTTCTCCTGGAAAAAAACACCAGGGAGGTATGGCTGAATGCTGAGGTAACAATACGGACTAAAGGGCTTTGGGCATACTATGACCCCTCAAATCGTATTCTGAGAAAACAGATAGATAACCCTCTTGAAATACTTATTATTGCTGATAATACACAATCTTGTTACTCAATTTTGGGTATTTTGAATCAGACTTTCCCGCCCATCCCGAGGACCATCCGTGATTTTATCGCAAACCCTAAGCCCACCGGTTATCAGGGTCTGCATGCACGAGCCAATATAAAAGGACAAAAGTACCTGTTTAAAATCCGAACAAAAGATATGGCTCGCAGGGCTCAGCGCGGATTATTTAAGGACTGGAACTCTAAAAATAACATTCAGCGCCGTTTTATCAGGGAAATTCAGGAACTCTTTGATGTGATCGGTTCTGGGGAAGTCAGTTCTTACCGGGATGTGATTGCAGCCAGCGGCAAAAAGGAAATTTACACCTACACCCCCGGGGGGGATCTTTTCTGTCTGCCGGCACAATCCATCGTGCTTGATTTTGCCTTCAGGGTGCATACCGACATAGGTCACAGTTGTACCGGGGCTATGATTGGCAGCAGGAAAGTTTCTGCAGATCACAAACTTCGTGATGGAGACGTTATTCGCATTCTCCGAGCTGACCATCCTCTACAATTTCAACCTTCCACATTGGATCTTTGCAGTACCCCCCGGGCACGAGCCGAACTGTCTAAAACATTCCGGGTTCGCAGGCAAAAACTCTCACAGGTGATAGGCAAGTCAATCGTTACCCAGGAGATGCTTAGATATGGCCTGCCTTTTGATCTTTTACAAAAAAAGGATTTGCAAAAGGTGCTGTCTCATTTCGACCTGATTATTCTTGATGAACTCTATATTCATGTGGGAGAGGGACGGCTGAGTCTTTCCAGCTTGATTCCGCAGATTAAGGAGAAGCTGTATCATGGGACATCTCCCTTTGTGAATCCAACCGGACAGCTCAATAAAGTGGAACTGACCACCCTTGATCCGGTGACAATAAAAATATCAGCCTGCTGTAAACCAAATCCAACGGATAAAGGGCTTTATGCATTTTTCAGTGAGAGAGGGCTGTCGATTCATCATAAAGAGTGTCCTCAACTGAAAAGAACACAATTTCAGCGTGAAGATATTGTCGATTTACGTTGGGATCATCGAAAGACCAGAGTGGGCAAGGTCCAGTCAATGGTGATTATGGCCGCAACGCAACATAGAGTGATGATGCTACTCGGTGTGGCTCCCGAGGAGATGCGCCTTGTGGATATTACGCTCCTTTCAAAAACGCCTACACCAACCCCTGCCTGGGAGATAAGGTTCCAAGTACCCACCCTGTATGTCCTGAGAAAGGTGCTGCGTCACTTTGACAAATCTGCATTGGTGTATGAATTTGATTTTGAGTACTAGGAAGCTGTCCGAGAATGCCCTTTCTCCTCAACTCTTCGTTGTTTTGAGAAAATAATGCTCGGAATATCAAACATATGCCTGCGCTTATTTTTTCAAAATGCCTATTCTCGGACAAGCTCCTAGGGCAGCCTCCTAACGACTTCAGTCGCTGATATCTTTTCGGTAACTCCGTAAAACATTAGTCAACATATCGGGAAGGTCGTTTTTCTGCCTCGAGCTTCTCTGTAATTGTTTAATTGTTTTTTCAAGAGTCAGGACTTCGTCGAGGAAAACATTTCGAAGGATAAGAGAGACCAACCTGGTAATTGTGGTCAGGTTAGAAATACGAGACTGAAGGTGGTCGTCTCTATCAAAGGCTGTGGACGCAAAAATTTCCACGGGATCGCCTCCAAGTTCGCTCACTGACACATACCAGGTGTTAAGCTCTCGGTCACGGGTTCGAAAGCGGACTGCATCGAGTACTTCCGGGAGTTCCTGAAGTTCCGAGAGTTGACTTTCTGAACCATCAGCATCACCGTGTCTCAGATCGGATTTGATGAGATTACAAATATGTTTGATAGTTTCTGGTTTTGTTTGGATGGCTGTAACAAGATCCAGACAGTCTTTACAAAATTCGTTGCCATGGGTTTCTGTCAGGTTGGTTGTTTTTCCACAACCATCACACCGTTCGTTGTTATTATTTTGTGTCATTGTTCCGCATTTATTGAGCTGTTAGGGCTGGGATATGGAGTTGCAGCAGTTTTCTGAATTCTTTACCACTTATCTCACGACCACCAAATGAGATCAGATGCTTTGTTGTCATCTGGCAGTCGATTACTGCAAATTCCTGTTTTTTTAAATGATTAACAAGTGCAACCAGTGCAGCTTTCGAGGCATTACTGATCCTTGTAAACATGGATTCACCGAAAAATATTCGACCCAATGCCACACCGTACAGCCCACCGGCCAACTCATTGTTGACCCAGCATTCGACTGAGTGTGCATGTCCAGCATTATGTAGGTCGAGGTAAGCATCTATCATGTCGTCGCTAATCCAGGTACCTTCTCCGTTTTGTACCCTGACGTCGGCACAGGAGCTGATTACTTCGTAAAAGTTTTGATTAAAAGTAATCTCAAAGCTACTGTTTTTGAGAGTCCGACTCAGTCGCCTGGAGACGTTAAACTCATCAGGAAAGATGACCAGTCTGGGATCTGTAAACCACCAGAGAGGAGGTTCCCCCTGTGAATACCAGGGAAAAATTCCTTTTGAGTAGGCAGCCAGTAATCGTTGAACTGAAAGGTCTCCTCCAACGGCAAGAAGACCGTTTTCCTCGGCAAGTGCAGGGTCAGGGAAAACAGGTTCATCGGTGAGCTGGAAAATCGACATGGCTCAGTCTACCGAGAAGCAGAGTTCCTGTCAATTGGCTGTTTGGAAGAGAGAAGGAAAAAAGAGGGATGGCAGGAGAAAGATCAATAGGTTCCTAATGTTTTGCTGCCGATAAATTCTTCCAGATTTTCCCGTTGGGAATGAGTAAGTTTGGTGAACTGAATAGAACGCTGTCGGGTTGAAGTCTTCATAAATGAAGAACCGTGAGAAATCAGTTTGTCAGAGATGACTTTGGTGACAATTCTTTCGATGAGAACATCGTCTAAGCCAAGGAATATGCCAAGGATATCTGAAACCTGTTTTGTGGAATCTTCGCCCATATATCGAAAAGACAGCCCACCCATGCTGATATTAATGACAGGACCCAAGGCATGACGATTGACTGCCATGGTGCCATCTTTGGGACGAAACCGTTTGAATCGTCGACGTTCTTTCTGCGTAAGCATTGAGTAACCTGTAATGAGGGTTGAAGGCCTCTGGGTTCCGTGTTTAAGTGACCCCGACTTTGATATTTAAAATACATCGCTATTTGAGAACGGTCAATAGGTAGAAATACCTATTTTGAGACCCATTATCCTTTTTAGCGCCGGTTTATGATTGTATCGATGAGGGTACCGTTTCGTTTATCGTTTTTATCAGGATGGTCTTGCTGCAAAGGCAAGGTAATAATAAAAGAGGCACCTTTGTCGGGGACTCCTTCAGCTGTTATTGATCCGTGATGGCGTTTTATGATTTTTTTACATATTGAAAGACCGATGCCAGTACCCTGAAATTGTTGTCTGGTGTGGAGTCTTTGGAATATATCAAATATAAGCTTCTGCTGTTCAGCCTTAAATCCTATTCCATTATCTGTAATGCTGAAGCGAATATAGGTTTGATTGTCATATTGCTCAGGAAATACAATGCGTCGAATGGATATTTCCGGCCGGCGGTCGGGATGGGTGTATTTCAAACTATTCCCAATGATATTCTGAAAGAGTTGGCGCATTTGCAGCGGATCAGCTTCGATGCTTGGTAGCAGCGGATCGACACTTATGCTCGCATGGCTTTTTTCTGTTCTGATGGCCAGATCTTCAAGGACTGAATCTATGATTGTCTGCAACGAAACCTTTTCAAAGGGACTGGCCTTACTGCTGACTCTGGAATAAAGCAGTAAGCCATCAATAAGGTTCTGCATGCGATTGGCGGAACTCTCAATACGTTCGAGATAGGTCAGACCCTTTTGGGGGAGAGCATTTGCGCATTTTGTACGAATTCTGTCACTGAAGGCCTGGATAAGCATTAAAGGCTCTTGTAAATCATGGGAGATGACATGGGCAAAATCTTCGAGTTCCATGTTTCTCGCTCGCAAATGTTCAGCAGTGGCTGAGAGGGATTGCTCCACTTTCTTCCAGTTACTGACATCCCGCGTAACTTCTATGATTCCAGTAAGTTTTCCTCCAAGTTCCCTAAAAGGTGTGGCGGTAACAATACATGGGATTACTTTGCCGTCATTACGCGTTTTCCTGGTCTCAATCTCGACTCTTTCGGCCCCATTACTGATTTGAGTGAGTGGACATTCTTTAGTATGGCAGAGTTTGTCGGAGAAGGCTTCGTAGCACTTATGTCCTTGTATTTCGTTAGCTTTTTTTCCAATGAGTTGGCAATAGGCTTTATTCACCCGGATTACATTATAATTACGGTCTACAACATGCATGCCATCCGGGGCACTGTTAAAAATTTGAATAAATTCATCGTTGATGGCAACCAGTGCCGCTTCAATTCTCTGTTGCTCCTTGATTTTACTGTCAAGCATTGTATTCGTTTTGCGAAGCTCGGAAGTTCGGCAATTAACTGTTGTTTCGAGATTTTCCTGGACAGCTATGAGTTCTTTTTCGGTCTGTTTACGTTCCTCGATTTCCCGTTCCAGTTGCCTGTTTGTCGCTAGGATATGTCTTCTGCTGTGGGCCAGTCGTCCGCCAAAGAAAAGAATGCCTGCAATACCTGTGAGAGCAACAAAAATATGGCTGAAGAGTAGTGGCCATGGAGATTTGTGGAAGGGAATGGGTAAACTTACTGAAATGGCACCTCGAATATTTCCTTCTGGCTGGTCTGCAGCTAAGTGGCAGGGATTGCAGGAATTGGAGTAGGGGAGAGGGGCCATGTAGTGAAATATTTTCTTTCCATTTTCCACGGCAAATGTGCTCTTTTCGGTACTCCCGAGTGCGAAGGATTCAAGCCATGGGATTTCCCATGGATAGGGTTTGTTTTCAGGTCGTAACGGAGTGAGGCTGGTGATATGAAAACCGATATGTCCTTTTTCCTGACTTATGGCGGCAATTTGCCTGGTCATATACGAGGGGTTGATGAGCGTGAGAAGGAGTCCATTTTCATCACGTATGGATTGCTTGTCTTTGAGGAGATAGGGGTTCGGGGGGCTGGTCTCAGTTGTATAAACATAGACCCCGCCATGCATGAGGTTCCAGCGTCGTGAAGCAATTATTTGTTCAAAAAATGCCCTGGCAGTAGCGTTGGCCGTTTCATTTTTTTCGCGGATATCATCAACTTTGTTCCATGCAAATGACGTGGCAACAGCTAGAAGCCAGATGAAAATAGCAATAAAACGATAATTGGATAAAAGTCCGGTCATAAAAGTACCACTAGTCCGTTAGGGCAGGTCTTGGTTCAAGTTATCCTCGGAGGTACAGGCGAATTAGAGAAGACAGGTTTTGTTCTGTAACTCCCGCAGGAAAACTTTTTCGTTTTCAGAATAGTCCACCGGTACTTCGATAAGGTGGACACCGGGTGTGTTAAGACAGCCGGTCAGAATATTGTTAAGCATACCGTTTTCTGTGATTCGATATCCTTTTGCTCCATAGCTTTCTGCGTATTGTATAAAATCAGGGTTACCAAAATCAAGACCAAAATCAGGAAAGCTCATTCCTCTCTGTTTCCACTTGATCATTCCATAGCCGTTATCGCGCAGAATGATGAGAACAATGTGCAAATGCAGGCGAACTGCTGTCTCAAGCTCCTGTGAATTCATCATAAATCCACCATCTCCACAAACGGCAACAACCTGTTTTCCAGGATGAACAAGTTTGGCGGAAATGGCTGCCGGGAATCCTGCTCCCATAGTTGCTAGAGCATTGTCAAGCAACAGTGAGTGGGAGTGGCTGGCTTTGAAATTGCGGGCGAACCAGATTTTATACATTCCATTATCCAACGAAACGATGGAATCGTGAGCTACTGTTTGTCTGATATCACTGACAATATGTTGAGGGGTATTGGGGAATTGATCATGGCCCTGATCCTGAAAAACATGGGCGTTGATTTCTTTGTGGATTCTCTTGAAATAATCATTACCCTCATAGGGTATATCCAATAGGGCATCTTTGAGCGCAACAAGAGAGTTCCTGATATCTCCTAGAACTTCATGCTGCGGAAAATAAACCTCATCGATATCAGCCGGGGCAAAGTGAACATGGATAACGGTCATACTTCCGTGGTTCATAAAAAAAGGTGGTTTTTCTACAACATCGTAACCAACATTAATGATGACATCGGCACGGTCTATGGCGCAATGCAGGTAGTCGTGATCAGATAGTGCTGCTGTTCCAAGGCATTGGGGGGAGTGTTCATCCACCACCCCTTTTCCCATCTGGGTGGTGAAAAAGTATAAACCGGTTGCCTGGATAAGTTCGAGTGCTACGGGACATATTTGTGGTCTGTTCGCGGCTGCACCAAAAAGGATGAGTGGAAATTTTGCTTGTTTGATTATCTCCACAGTCTTTTTGATTGATTCGGGATCGGCAACGGGGTAGAAGAGGTGTGTTTTCGGAACAGGCGTACTCTCTATCTCCTCTGCGGCGATATCCTCTGGTAATTCCATATGTACCGGTCCGGATTTTCCATTCACCGCTATTCGAAACATATCCCTGACCAGGGCAGGTATGGTTCCGGCATTCACAACTTGTTTGGTGAATTTTGTAAGTGGTTCCATCATGCTGACTATATTGAGAATCTGAAAGCGTCCCTGCTTGCTTTTTTTGATCGGTTTCTGGCCAGTGATAAAGATCACTGGCATACCACCAAGCAGGGCATAGGATACGGCAGTTACAAAGTTGGTTGCTCCTGGGCCAAGGGTGGAAATACATACGCCGGGTTTTCCAGTGAGTCGTCCGTAGGTGGCTGCCATAAATCCTGCAGCCTGTTCATGGCGGGTCAGGATTAAACGAATAGAGGAGCCGCGCAGGGCTTCCAGGAAGGCGAGGTTCTCTTCACCGGGGATTCCAAAAATTATTGTAACACCTTCATTTTCCAGACATTGAACAAGAAGTTCTGCTCCGTTCATGGGACCCTCGTGTAAGTATAGTTGGCGATGTATTATAGAATGAGCAGTAGTTAAATTTGTAACTGTAATTTGTTCTTTGATTAATAAATGTGAAGCAGGAAATGTATCAGGTGCGGTCCCTGGGAACACTTCACTCAAGTCACTATCATAATGATACCCATTGCTGTTAGAAAGGCAAATATGATTTGCAAATAAAGTTCCCGTGGAATCTTACCATAACAAATAGTTCCCAAAACAGTGCCGAATAAAACAAATGGTGCAGAAATCATAAAGTAAGTGAAGATTTCAATGGTTGTAAGGCCTTCAATGGCATGGACGGCTGCTATCAGATATGAATTGAAAAGAAAAAAACCACTTAATGTTGCCTTAATCGTATCTTTCTTCCAGTCATTCAGTGTTGTGTAAATGATGGTTGGCGGCCCGCCGGCACTAAATGCTGCCCCAATTGCTCCAGACAAAAAACCGGCAATATAGGACCATGCTTTATGTAATTTTCTAGGTTTGGGCTTACTGAACAGGCTATGGAGTGAATAGACTATCAGAAGAGCCCCAAGGCTAATTCGAATAAGAGTTGAACTTACCTGTTTCAGGACTGTGGAGCCTACGATAATACCAGGGACAGCGGCGATGCAGAGAGGAAAAATCTTTTTGGCGTCAAGATGTTTGCGCATTTTCAGGGAAAGATAAGTGGTGATTACCAGGCTGTTCAAAATACAGAGAGGGATCGCACTTTTGATGTCAATAATGAGGCTGAGCAGGGGGATGGCCACCAATGCAGAGCCAAAACCTGTCATCCCCTGAATAAATCCGGCTAACAGAAAAATGATGCTGATGAATAATGGAGTGAGCATGGTTATAATTTCCTTGAACAGTCGCGCTGTTCTGTATACATTTCTAGCAACTAATGGTATTGAAAGCTCTGTCAGGATCTTCTCTTACGATCCGATGTATCATATACAGTGTTTATTCTTTTTTGAGGAAAATTTTTTACAGCAGACTGATGGCTATGAGGTGTGAGATAAAATCATATGCATAATGAGCAGATAAATGAGGGGACTCCGTTTCAGGAAGAGTGTAATACCAAACATTTTTTTGTTGGTGGTGGACGCGGAGCCATATTAAATGATATTAAAACTGCCCTTCAGGGCAAGGTGCATCTTGTTACCCTGATTGGAGAAGAAGGCAGTGGTAAAACCATGCTCTGCAAAATGCTGCAGGAGCAGTGGAAAACTCGGCACAGAATTCTCTTTTTACCTCAACTTGTAGAATCTTTTGAGGATATCGTTCGAGTGGCAGCACAGGAGTGTGACTTGCAGTATCCAGTTGACGCTAACAGGGCCGATGCCAAAAAAATATTTTTGACCCTGGTGGCCACTCTTCGAGCGAAGGGAGAGTCACTGCTTCTTGTCTGCGATGAAGCTGAGAAGATGTACCTGGCTACTCTTGAGAGGATTCGGAAAGTCCTCGATGAGGTGAATGCTGATGGGGGAGGGTTGCAGTTACTTCTGTCTGGAAGGAAAAGTCTTACAACTAACCTGGAACAACTTGCCCTTTGTAATTTTGAAAAAATCTCCGAAAAGCAATTCTTCCTCTCAGCACTTGATGATAATGAGACATGGAGTTATCTGAACTTTTGTGTGCAGGGGCTTCGAGGTGATGAGCAGCAGGAGGTTTTCACCATGGAGGCTGCCGGAAAAATTGCCTCAATGGGAAGAGGGAATCTGCGCTTAATTAATGTTTATGCGGAAGAATCGCTTCAATCCTCAAGTGCCGATACTTCTTTTCTTGTTCTTCTGGATCATGTGAAAGATGATGGTCCTGGAGAGGAACTGCTTTCTTCTTCATCGGGAGTTGTGTCACGACTTCTTCAGCATCCTAAATATCTTATTGGGGGCGGGGCTGCTGTCTGTCTGTTGTTGCTTGTTTTCCTGTTTCCAGACGATGATGAAAAAAAGAGTGCTGAGTTTACACTGAGCCGGGAGCGTAATCCTGTCTTTACTGCGCCGCCTTTGAAGAACCCGGTTCAGAAATATTCTTCCAGCGAAAAAAAGTCAGAAAAGACTGTTTCAACACCAGTTGCTATCGGAAAGGTAGACAAGGCTACAGCGCTTGAAACTCCCAAAAAGAAACGGGAGGGTGAGCATCTGCAGGAAAAAGAGCCGGTGGAAGTTGTTACTCTAGTTTCAGTGGAACCGCGAGTTCCTGTGCAACATACACCGGTGGAAATATCTCCGGTGGAAATTGTGGAAAAACCTGAGACAGAATCTTATGTTCCTGAGCTGGATACGGGGAGTCGAATTTCAGCAGATAAGAGGAAGCGTCTGATCAATCCACGCATTGAGAGCAGTCAGAAAAAAAACATACCTGAAAGATCTCCTGTATTTCCCGACACAGCAGTGGCCTCATCTCGATTGGTGAAAGATCCTGTCCTTGGAAAATTTTTTGTCGCGGGTGAGAAGTGGCAGACGGGAGGCTTTGATTCCAGTTTTAGTGTCCAGCTTATGGCTCTGAAATCTGATCAGGCTGAAGAAAATCTCAAACAAATTGTATCTCAACCCGACTATCAGGCAATAGCTGATAAGTTGGTGATGCTGGAGAAGCCGTCGGATCCTCCGGTGCTGCTTGTGTTCTATGGCGTGTATTCAAGTATGTCGGCAGCAAGAAGTGCACGAAATAACATGCCTATTTTTCTTCGTGACCGCCATCCCTATCCTGTTTCGGTGCGGGGCGCCGTGGAAAAAGCTCGCGTTGAATGAGTTGTTCTGTTTTGCGGAGAGAGGCCGGTTGTTTCGAAATCAAGATCTATGGCTGGAAGGTTGTTCGTAGGGTTGGATGAAAAATGGGTCTGATCATCAGAAGGTCTGTGAAAAATCCCACTACCGCCGGTAGTGGGAGCGCTGATGGGATCGATAATATGGGCGGTAGTGTGGACTGTAGCTGGACGGTCTATAATAACGATATCTATTTTGTCGCCAGATGTTGCGTGGATACCATATCGGACCGTTGGAGTAATAGTTGCCGACGTGCAGACTGCCACCGTTAAACATATAACCTAAGCTGAAGCTGAAGTTGATAGGGTAAGGACTGTAGTAGGTAGTGGGAGGGACGTAGTAGCGTTCCGGAGGCTGGTAGGCATACACGGGTTGTCTTGGCACGACGGTCACCCAGGAAGGTGACCCGTCGCCTACAACATACCAGACACCATTGGATTGGCGGCAAGCAGTACCGTAGCCCTGCTGCTGCTTGCCGTCGCTGGTAATGGTAGTGACGAATTCTCTACAGGGTTGTCCCTGGTCGCCTACAAAGGTGCGTACCGGCACCACGATACCGCTACGGGCACTGTCGGGATTCACCCAGTCCGCAGTTTGGTTGGTCCTGTTGTATTCCAGGGCGTGCTGCAAGGTGTCGCTCATCGCTTGCTGTTCCACGTCGATCAGAGGAGGTAACGACTCCGCCAGTGCCATGTCAGCACAGAATAGTATGATGCTAACCAGTAGCGTACTTGTTAGAGCTGTGCGATTCATGACCAGTCTCCTCGTCTGCACTGATGTGAGGTGCGCATCAGCGTGACTCTGATTGCCTAGCTATTGTCCTACTCCTATATGTATACTCTTATCTCATTATATGCTGTTCAACCATTTCGATCAAATCCTTTAGTGGAGTCTCAAATCGATATTTCCCTTAAAAACCTCGTTTTAGATTCGGAAATGGGTTCCTAAAAACTGTAATAGTTAGCCGTATGTTGATGTCTTTTTGTCCAAATAAAAACGATCAGTTGGCCTGTTCGGGGCTCCTTGGTCACTTGTCTGTCTTTGGCAATACGTTGAGACACCTCAGTGATTTCTTTAGTTGCAATTTTTTGAATACTAAGCGGTGATCAAGGAAAGATATCGAGAACCGACCTCCATGTTAAGCTTTCGTTGATTCGAAATGGACGAGTCACTATGGATCTGCAGTATTTTTGATAAAGATGATCGTTTGACAGAATTCCTGTCCTGTATTATTATTTTTAATATTATTATAAAGTTAAATATGGGAGCTTCTTCGTGGACATTTCCGGAAGTACTAGTGGTTCTGTGACATTAAACCAATCGATCCTCAGATCTGCCAACAAACAGCCTGAGTTAGCTTTGCAACTTTTGCAAAAGTCACTTGAGGGGGTTAACCTTCAGAGTGCTCCATCCCCATCTAAGCCTGTATCACCAGTCACTGTACAAGCAAGATCACGTATCGACATACTAGCGTGATCGTCAACTGGGGAGAAACTGGAAAAGCCGGCTTCGTGTTTTAGGTAACGATCCTTTAGCCTTCTGTGTCCCGAATATGTTCTTTTTTCTATTGCCAAAACCCTATCATTGAACTTTTTCCTGATTCTAATCAGCGACAGTACTAGGTTTGGAGTGGTCAGGTGGGGATAGTTTGAATCGAAGGGGCGGCAGTAGCAGCAAGTGCTTTCAGATGTTCGATGTGGCAATCTTAACGGATGTCATTGTTTGACGATTTTTACTGGTTATTTTTGTAAAAATGGGGGGCTATAAATAAATCTGTTCCCATTTTTTATCCCGCTCAACGAAGAAACCTGGCGAGCTATTTGGTTATTTAAGGTATAAAGGCCAGATCAGATATTCAAAAGGAATCTTTTGGATAGAAAAAAAGGCCACGGAGTTGTTTTGTGGTACTGCTTGAGCACTTCGCACTTTGATGACAACTCGGTTATGAGTTGAAATCTGTCTTACTAATATATGTAAAACTATTGAAGCAACTATGAAAAAAACGTTTAAGTTGACCCACCCAAAGATCAAAGTTCCACGGCTTGTTGAAGCCATCAAATTTGAAGTTAAAAAATATATAAAAAGAGAACGGAACAAGAAGCTTCCCGAAAAAGTCGACTTTTGGGATTTTGACTGCCGATTTGGTGTTGATCAAGCAAGTAGTGAAGATATTCACTTATCCGTCATTAATAAATCCATTGATGAGGCCGAATCAAAAGGGCTCGAATCTTTTTATATAGAAATTCTGGTTAAACCGGGCCATAGAACCAAAAAGCCTAAGCAGGGGCCGCAAATAAAGGTGGAAGATTGACTGGTTCAGTGCAAAGCAGGGTAAAGGAAGACGGATTTATTCTGTAAATCGAAAATCAGGGAATCCGCCCATGAAATCCTACCCTTTTCTTGTCGGCCCAAATAATAAGGTCTTCCGTAAGAATGTTGTGGAAAGACTGAAGCTGTGGTCGGGTGTTGTCTGGTAAGTTCCGGCTTGACCTTTATTCTTTCCTGTCTTGGTATCCTGTTTTCTAGGGCTACCCTTAGTTCTTTTTCCCCTGTCATTTTGATTGTCCCTAACAAATTCAGGCTATTTTTTCCCAACCCCTCTTTGCCATTCTGGCTTTACGCTTCATTATTCGTGCGGTAGAAATTTTTCCTATAACACAGATAACGGTTAAGCATTTTATAATTTATGAAGAATATTATATCCCCAGAGACATGTAAAAAATGTGCTCAATGTTGTAAAAATTTTCCCTATATTGAATTGTCTAAAAGTGACATTAATATGTTAGAAAACCGCACAGAATTACATTGTGATGTGTTTACAAACTCAAAATGTGAGGCTGCAGAGGAATATTTTTTACAATTTAAAGAAAATGGTGATTGTTTCTTCTTAGTTGACAAGAAAGGCATTTATTCATGCGGAGTTTATGAAGCACGGCCCAGAATTTGTAAAAATTATCCGTCAGCCCCCCCTCAGAAAAAAGTCTGTGATACACATATGGGGAAATTGCTGAGTCAGAATAGGGAGGGATATTCATTGGAAAGAGGTAATAGTTTTATAAAAACTACAAGTTAAGATTATTCTTGATTCTTCTCATCGACAGTGAAATGTTTGGAGTAACTAGGTTGGGAAAGTTGGAATCGAAGGGGCAGCCGTAAGTGCTACCTGAAGTGCAGATCTCAGATATGGTTATATTAAGCTAATGACAGAACGTAAACTCATCCTCGGAATTTTCAGAGATCCAAGTACAGCCTATAGCCAGTAAATTCATCTTCATTACATCGTAACAGCATTTCTTACACGTATAAGCGTTGCGGTAGAGAGTACGCTAATAATGCCCCTTGTCAATATATCGTAAAGACGAGAAGCGTGTCCTTGCTTTGGTCATCTTGCCACAACAAGAGTGTTTCCGTCACGATCACCTCTAGCAACCAAGCTACATTCGGTAAGATCTCTTATCTTTATCGGATATTTCTGTAATGCTGAGAAGTTCCAATCTGTGACGACTGATGTCTTTTTGTTACAGAAAAAATACTATTCTTTGGGGGTGAAAATGGTGCAAAAAACAAAAAAAGGCACTTAAGGAATGTTCCCTAAGTGCCTGATAGATTTGGTGGAGCTACGGGGGATCGAACCCCGGACCTCATGACTGCCAGTCACTTTTTGGTACTGTTTCATAACATAAAGCAAGATGTCTTGAGATGCTCCAAAACACTCTGTAGGCCTTGACCTGTCGTGGTTTGTGGGCTATTGTTAGTCTCGTAATGTATTAAGAAACTATGTGGCATCCCGTTCGAATGTGGCACATAGTTGGCACATAATTGGAGTTATGTGCCGTCTCTTGTATAATCTCGAGGAAATATGCCCAAAATACAGTTTTCAGACTTAACTATTAAAAACATTAAGTACAATGGTAAACAGAGTGAATACTCTGATAGTGCCCAGCTTCGAGGAGTGAAAGGATATTTATGTTTACTGGTAGGGAAGAATAGTAAAACTTTCGCTGTCAGGTATCGGGTTCAAGGAAAGAGAAAAAGATTTGCCCTTGGTTCCTATCCTGACCTTAAGCTAAAACAGGCTCGAGCTGATGCTGTAGCTCTGCTCGTAAAGGTAACAGATGGCTTTGATCCAGCATTAGGGAAGAAAGAATATAGAGAAGCCGAGACGTTCGCTGATCTATGGGAGCAATACATTAAATCGCCATCCTTCAAAGCCAAAGTATTTGATACCCAGACTGAGGATCACCGGAGATATAACAAGCGGTTAAAAAAGCCCTTGGGTGATATGAAATTGATTGACATTAGGAAGAAGCATCTTTCTGCAATTCTCAGTCCACTGGCGGAGAAAGCTCCTGTTGCCAGTAACAGACTATTTTCTATGATATCCGTGTTGTTCAAGTTGGCCTTGAATAATGATTTAATAGAGCAACATCCCATGTTTGGAATGGATAAGCCAGCCAAAGAGAAGCCGCGTCACAGGTACCTGTCAAAGAATGAACTTCAGGTACTTTGGCCGGCCTTTGACACTTGTCGATCAAATGTCAGGGACATCTTCAAGATTATCTTGTTGAGCTGTCAACGTCCCGGTGAAGTTATGGGTATGTGCTGGACAGAGCTTGACCTTGATAAGAAACAATGGGCTATCCCGGCAGTAAGAACTAAGGGGAAGAGCCATGATCACATCGTTCCATTGTCTCCACAAGTGATGGCGATTTTACAAGCCAGAGTTACAGGGGCTGGACTGACTAAAAGAACACAATGGATGCTAGAAAGTGAGTTTGTATTCCCTACCAGGCATAACGGTAAATATGGCCACACTACCAATCTCAGCAAGGCTAGATACAAGCTTATCAAAGATCTGAACATGGGCAGCTGGGGAGCACATGATTTGAGACGTACAGGAAGGACTATGCTGTCAGAGCTTGGCGTAGCTCCCAACATTGCTGAGCGGATACTTAACCACAGTATGGGTAAAATAGAAGGAACTTATGATATTTTTGGTTACCTACCACAGAAAGCAGAGGCACTGGATAAGCTAAGTGGAGAAATTAATCGGCTTATAGAGTTGTGGCTCGGTAGGTAGAAAAATGTATCAAATCATCCCAGCAGTTTTACAATGGTTCTTGAGATACAGACTCTATTAATGGGCTATGCAAAAGCTTCCCGTAAAGGCTTGGCTTTTTCAATTCTGGCCTTCCGCTTTGGAGTATGCATTATCGTCCAAATATCAATCCGCCTTTGTAAGTTTAACCAGAAGTCAGGCGTGTTGCCAAATACCTTTGCAAGCAACAAAGCTGTATCGACCGTCACTGTCCGTTTTCCAGTACAAAGTTCATTAACTGTCTTACGACTAACACCCATAGCTTGAGCAAGCGTTCCCTGAGTCAGGTCTAGAGGTACCAGATAGTCCTCTGTAATTATTTCATCGATACTTACCGGCTGTCGTTTAGTAAAAATCATATCCCTACCTCATTATCTGTAATCATGGTTGTTCAGATAGATTTCATCTGCTTCACCTTGGGTACCATCCCACTTGAAAATCAAAGGCCATTGACGATTAATCCTGATTGAGCATTTCCCCTTGAATGACCTAGACAGCTTCACAAAATGGTTACTTGGTGGACTCCGTAAATCTAAATCACAAGTAGCGTCACCAACCAACTGAACTACAGCTTTCTAAACGAACTGTCTTGGATATTGGCTGGTATTTTTTTGTGATGAATATCATCTATAAAAAATTCTTTAAGCCACTTATCACGAAACCCTTTAATCATAGTTGCATTGTAACGCTCACAGTTACAGACGTCAAGCAAATGACTCTGTTGGGTTTCAAACCTAAAAGTTCAATTCTAGAATTTAAATTATCTCAAAAAACAGTTTATTTTTTAAAAAAATCTACATGCAAAGTAACACCATTATTACGCACAGTGTATTGGCTAAATGTAATAATATCAATATGCTGACTGAATATTGCTCCTTGTTTTTACACCTGAGGATGGCTATGATTATATTGTCAGTTCAACAGTTGCAAAAACTAACTCAAGCGGGAAAAAGGAGTTGAAAAAATGGAAGAAAGGTTAAGCAAAAAAGCAATTTCTGATATGGCAGTAGTTTGTAAAAGTGTCGACTCAGTAGGTGGACGATTTATTTATCAACGAGGCTCGCATGCAGCATATCAACGCAGAGGGATTTATCTAGAATTCTGTCTTGATGAGTTCATGCAACACGAAAATTTTCTATGTTGTAGGTCAACCCATCCCGAAGAAAATGCTTCACTGAAGTCACTAACCGTAGGTCAAGGTATCACAAGTACTTCTGATGGAAAGATTACCTTCAAATGCGACGATGATTCTTCAGGATATTTTTTTTCAAATGGCTACAAGGATATCATTTTAAAACGGAAGAACGAAGACATAATTCTTGACAGTATTGATGGTTTCATGGAAACGGCCCAGGAAGTTGGGCCTATGGTGAAAATTAACAAGAAGGGAGAAGTTTCCTTAACAGGGAAAGAAAAAATTGTTTGCCTAGCCATACGTGATGAGACCTTTACAGGCATAAGAAATAATGGGCGAGAACATTTTTTCAATAAAAAAACAAGAGCAAGCATGGAAGAACATGCACTCTTGATTCTTGAAAGCGAACACTTCATAAAAGTTGGAAGGGAGAAATTTGAGATGAGAGTTTATTTGGCAGGTAATAAATATTGGTTGCTAACAGAAGCTAATTTAGGCAAGGGCATTCACTGCAGAATGCTTGAACGTTTAATTGTGTTATAATGGAGGAGTTTATGGAACAGCTTGATGTAATAGGAAAGGAGTCTAAGGGTGAGATTTCAGGGTTAGTGTACCATTCTTTCTGTAAATTCAAATAAAGCTTGGCAGTAGCAGGCCACTGCTTATCCTTTCGGATTGCAATCATCACAAAACAATCAAAAGGAGAGAACAATGACCTGCCAAATAAAGAATACCCAATTTGACTTTGCAATGGAACTGTTGATTCAAAATGGCCTTGACGGTATTGCGGACAGTATCGCAATTATGATGAATTCCGCCATGCAGATAGAGCGATCCCGTTATTTACAGGCGGAACCATATGAACGAACAGG
>Ga0207996_1000586_pt1 | contig 31060 bp, 24 predicted proteins | sample AntAceMetag02UKG_FD_184773 | JGI IMG/M metagenome (GOLD analysis project Ga0207996, IMG submission 184773) | Saline lake microbial communities from Ace Lake, Antarctica - Antarctic Ace Lake Metagenome 02UKG (SPAdes) (version 2) | ecosystem: Environmental > Aquatic > Non-marine Saline and...
ACAGAAAATATAAAATCCGTGGCCGATCCAGTTTTGCATTTTCTGATGTACGAAGAATTATTGCAGAAGCAGCATTGGATAAAGATTTCCATAGGGTTTGCCCACTTCCAGGGCAAAGACCACAAAAATCTTTCATCAAGACGCTGTTACGCATGGTAGCTTAAGAAAAGTAGAACTTGTGCTACATAATTTTACAGGAAACTTCAGTCAAGGGAAGTTCCGCCTTGACAGCGGCAAGGATCTGCTTCTGCTGATAGACGTCAACGAGCGAGACCAGACCATTTGCAAAACGGAGTTTAATCACATTCAGGGAAGTTGTATTGGCTTCTATCTGACGCTGCAGCAACTGTTGATGAAGGTACTCCACAACCAACTGAAAATAGGTCTCTGCTACCTCGGTGCTCAGGAGCAGTGCCAGTCCCTGGAGTTCATCTTCGACTGCAAGGGTTTCAAAAGATGCGGCCCTGGCGGATGAAGAAAGCCGGCCCCAGAGATCCACCTCCCAGGCGAAATCCAACTGTATCCTGTTGCTGTCGTTGCCATCATTCTCTGTTTCCCACTCCGATTCAGCCCGAACCCGTCCATCAAGCGTGGGATAGCGGTAAGAATCTGCCTGGTTTTGAAGAGAACGGGCCTTTTTCAGCCTGGCAAAACCTTCCTGCAGGGTGAAATTATTTGCCAGTGTTTTCGCTATATAGTCGTCAAGAAGCGGGTCGTTGAAGACCTTCCACCATTCAGGCAGCTCGGTCTCAGCAGTCTCAGGGGAAGTCAAAGAGTAGGATGGTTTGGGAAAAACAGATGGCTGGGCGTCATCCTGAACAACGTGACTGCAGCCGAAAAAAGCGACAAGACTCAGCAGACAAAAGAATACACAATGGGCTGATAGTGACAAATGTCCGGTGTTCATGGGCAGTTCAGTTCTGTCATATCTACTTATTCAAGCCATCTTGTAACTATTCACCATGCTATTGAACGGCACAATATTTATCCGGAATCGGGGGACACGATCCCAATTCAAAAGACAAAGACGAATTGGGTCATGCCCCCAGTTTCCTACCAGCGTATTCGTTATGCAATTCCGATTCAAACTCAATTTCGGTGAATAGTTACGCCATCTTTTAAGAAAATACCTATGGTATAAAATTTGACAATACAGATACTACCCTAAATATTCAAGGCAAAGTAAGCTGATATCGTCATTAGCAGTACTGCCGCTGCTGAAGTTTTGCAGCCCTTGATTAATTGCTGAAGAATAGTGGGCAAGAGGGATATCTTTTTGTTGTTTAATCAGGAGCTCTACTCTTTCTACACCAAACATCTCTCCCGCCACATTTTCAAGTTCAACGATACCATCGGTATAAAAAAAGAGCCGATCTCCCGGAGCAAGTTGTCCCGACCCCTCTTCCCGCTGTGGCGCAAACTCACCTAACCCTATTATTGGGCCACCGGCCTCCAGGAGGACAACATCTCCACTATTCTTTTTTTGCTGTATAATTGGAGGATGTCCTGCACTGCTGTAGGAAAATAACCCATTGCGCAGATCAAGAACCATATATGATATGGTGAAATAGCGATCAAAGCGTTCAATCGGAAAGAGCCTGTCAAGATGCTCAAGCACCTGAAGCGGACTACTTGTCCTGGACCACTTTTCTTCTTTGGAAAAAGTACAGACAACGTTTCCACTCAGTGACATGGCCTGTGAAAGCAGTGTTGCAATCATGGCAGCAGGCACCCCATGCCCACAGACATCGACTATATATATCCCGACGGAATGGTCATCCAAGGCAAAAACATTGAAGATATCCCCCCCGATACGTTCACAGGGACGAAAAGTGTAATGTGTCTGCAAGCGATCCGTAAACGGAATAAGCTCCGGCAGCAATGCCCGTTGGATTGCTGCCGCTGCCATCAGATCCTGATCAATGACGTTCTGCCTGTCCTGCAGCGCCTTATTACTTTTGCGCAAAGAGGCCGTCAGGTTTTTTGTACCGAGCTGTGAGCGTATTCTGGCGAGAACTTCTCCCTTGTGAAAGGGTTTGGTAATATAATCCACAGCACCCAGATCAAAACACTGAATTTTCGTTTCAGAGATATCAAGAGAAGAAACCATGATAATCGGCACATTCATGGTTTGTGGATCATGCTGCAGTGATTTGCACACCGCAAAGCCATCCAATCCAGGCATGATGATATCAAGAAGAATGAGATCAAAGGAATATTTCCTGGCCAGGGTCAGACATTCTTCACCTCCCGTGGCAATAACGACTTCATAGCCCGTCTTTCTTACAATAGATGCCAGTAGCTTTCTATTGACCGGATTGTCGTCAACAACCAGAATCTTGTTTTCTGAACAATCTGCAGGTACTGTCACATCACTCATTGAAGGACACGTGTTAACATTGAAAAATCCCTTTCCGGTAGACCAAGTCCCATACCTTCACCAAAACGATAGCGGAGAGCAACAGCCAACTGCCACTGAGTAAAATCAGCCACATTATTAATTGAAGCCTCTCCACCGATAAACCATCCATTAGAAAGCGGTAAAAGGCCACGAACTTGAGCATCCAGCCCTAGGCCAGTCTCACTTTCCCCACTGTATTCTCCTATCAGGTCCTGCCAGCCAGGATCCCCTGGTCCTATATTGATAGTTCCAAGTTCTGCATAACGGGGTGCATCATCGGTTTTACGATAATTCAAACCTGCGGAGCAGGAAGCCTCCAACCAATAATCGGTATCTGCTGATGTAACTAAACGAAAAAAAGGCCCGGTAATAATTTGCTGCGCGGGGCTGTAATAGCCTCCATGACCAAAGGTATAAAAATTGGAGTTACGCCTGAATCCGCGGGCAAAGAGAAAGAGTCCGGTTGAACGTTCATAATCCTCCCACTCCGCAGTGTAACCACCACTGATTGATGCTGTAAGAGAACTATTTTGTTCCACACCCCTCCCCTCATACCAGCCATATCTGCCTTCAAAAGCAAGCCACCAGTCACTGAAAGAAAGTGTTTTAGTCCCACCCAGACTCGTTTGCACTACTCTTCCCTATTCACGTCCGCTGTATGGATCGGTTTGCCCAAGCCATGAAAGCATGGAGTCCCTGACGGGATCCCGCCCCACTGCCAACATCCAATCTGAACCACTACCTTCTATTTTACCAACCAGAGTCGGAGCAACTATCCCATTTACAGGTGTAGTCCCTATCTCAATATCCCAGTCAAGACTCCCTTCAATTTGTAACGCGCCCCGCCAGCCCCAGGCAAGAACATCTTCTTCCCACAGTCCTGGCTGGACTTGTGACTGATCAGGAGAGCGAAATACACTTCCAACCGGTATGTCTTCCGGCAAGGATCCAGAAGACATGGCGAGAGGACAAAGCGCAATCGACCAGGTTTTTCCAAATTGACTCGACACCTTTTGTCTCATTATAAGCGTCGTAGCACTCAAACTGGATGTACCATCATCTCCCCCCTTGCTGCGAAAATGAAACATGGTATCAAATGCGGGAGCAGCACTGCCGGCATATGGGCTTTTCCCCTGGTAGATCTGGTCAGCCAGAACTGGATGTTTCTGCTGAAAAGCATAATCTCCGGCAATTTTTCGTACCTCTGCCGTATCTGATTCAGCAAAACGATCCATCACTTCCCTTGTAAAAACAGGGTTATTCAGTGTTCCGAGCAGATCAGATAATGATTCTGCAGTATCAGCTGAGCTGTTCTCCTGATACTGCTGCCAAAGAAATGCTACCAAAGGTTTGGTCTCTCCCAGGTGATAACGACTCCAGAGGAGCATTTTTGTAAGCTCCACATCCTCGGGCTGATACATCAGGGCCTGTTCCAGATGCGCCAAAGCTTCCTGGTACCTTTTATCACGATATAACGTCCCGCCAAGAGTCGCATGGAGGTCATGCCGCAGTTGATTAAAGATGGCACTCTCCCTGTCAGAGTGCTGATCAAGAAGTGCAAGCGCTTCTATTAATGCACCTTGTTTTTGCAATGCGTATATGAGACCAAGCAGGGCATCATCCGTTGCATTATTTTGAACCAAGGTAGAAAAAATATCTCCGGCACAGTCGTACTCCCCTCGTTGATAACAGGCCCAGGCTGCCATTGAAGCTGCTTCCCGGTTATTGGGGTCCTGCTTATATACAGCTTGAACAAAAGAGTCATATTCGGAATTTTTCTGTTCAAGCTGATCCAGCTTCTCCCACAGGGCTTCCTGGAGCAATCTGTTTCTGGACAAATCTGCTATTTTCCCTTCAGAGGGAGCTGATGCCGCTACAAGCAGATCGTTATTACTCATTAACCGCAACTGTTCACGTAGAACCCGCTCATTCCAATGCTGATCGTCGGCTAGGCATCTACTCAAATCTGTAAAAATTTTCCTTGCCAGATCAGGACTCTCTGCGACAAGAAGAACGGCCATACGAAAAAACTGCTCGTTCTGCTGGCATTCTTCTAGCATCGACTTGTATTGCTGAAGAAAGTTCCTCATTTCATCGTGTTTGCTACCTTCACTCAATGTCAACATATCGTGCTGAAACTGAGCCAAAACAATTCGCTCCTGCCACTCTTTTTGTTGCAGTGGGGAGAGCTTTGGAAATAATCCCTGAACAGCTTCAAAATCTCCGCGTTCAAAGAAGATTTCAGCCAATGGTGGTGCCGTCGATTCAAGCTGTTCTCCCCGGGCAACAAACTCTTGCAGCAGAGGTAACGCTGCATCTGTGTCACCAAGCTTGAGATAGCTATAGAGAAGGCCATATTCGGCATTACGCCGATTTTCAGCGATATTCGAGGCAACTGCCTGTAAAAAAAACACTTTCGCCTGGGTATAGTTTCCCAGACGATACTCCTGCCAGGCATAGCCAAGAACAGCTGCGAATGGATCTGCAGTGACGTTCTCAACCCCCTTTGCAGAGGGCTGAGGTAACTCTTGGAGAAACCGTTGTGAAGACCTGGATATCTCGGCCGGGCTTTGTAGAACAGTTCCCTTAACCATGGTTCTGGCTGTTGATTCCAGAGTGGATTGCTGTTTTTTCTGAAAGATAACGGTTGCAGGACTTTGCCCTATTCCAGAAGACACAGAAACAATGGACTGAGCGGCCTGTCCTGTACCGGGAATCAGGCAGCTACAGCAGATTCCTGCAAGAAAGAAAAAACATCCGGTTGGAAAATTCATGGAATTTTCCGAGAACTGGCCAATAGATACAGGACCTGTGAATAATAGTTTTTTGTCCTCCTGCTGAACTTTCTTTTCAGCCTGAAGCCACAACTTTTTCGCCTGCTCTGTTCTCTTCAATTGTTGCGCACAGTTTGCAGCAATAGCAATAAACCCCGCAGGAGCCTCCTGCTCATTAAAGCTATCTTCGTTCAAGTTAATTGTTACCGGTAGCTTGCCGCTGGATTCGACCAGATTCAGTAGGTTTTCTGCACCGGAAAGCTGTTCAAGGGATCCATCCCAGAATGCCCAGAGGAATACCCGAATAGCCTCGTAGCCAAAAAGCGGTGGTTTAGCCGCCAGAACAGCAATTTTGTCCTGCTTCAACAGGAGCCAGTCCGCAGGGAGTTGCCAACGGCCAAAAGAGTTCTCTGACAAGAGCGACAGACTCTCGCCATGGACCCGCTGCCATAGAACCCGATCACCATACCTGGCAAATACTTTAAAGGCCGGTGAGACCAGATAGGATGGATTGACAATCACTGCATTTGTCTGTGTGAAGCCATAATACCCTGGAAGAAGAACTGTCTTTCCAAATGTTTCCAGAAGCAGATAGCGCTGGATACTTGCGATTATCTTCCGCCCTTCGTCTTCCAATTCCGGCAGGTTCCATCGTTCCCGGGCCAGTAAAAGTGCCCATGCGATGCAGATATCGCCATCACTGGCATTGTTAAAATCAATAGGTGCCGTAACACCATTGGCCAATTCGCCCCAGCTCCAGGCGCTGAGGGAATCCGTCTTTCTGATCTGGAGGTGGCTTTTTGTCCATTGCCAGAGCAGGCAAAAGGTTTCAAGGTCTCCGAAAGACACAGCTAACAGCATACTATAGCCCTGCCCTTCGGAATGACTGATCTCCTGCTGATTACGATCGATCACCCGTCCCTCAGGGGTGATAAATTCCTCTTTAAAGCCGGGCCACGTTCCGGGGTCAGTGGCGCAGGCTATGGGCAGGCAGCAAAAAACCAGAAATATAGACAAAAAGGCAATGAACCGGGAATCAGGCATCATCCTTTTCTCCGATCATTGCCTGCAACCTTCTGGTGCGTCGTCTTTTAAGAAGAATGGTCAAGCCCAGGGATATCAATATCAACAGGCCAACGAGAACAGCAATAAAGGGCCGACGGTATGTGTCTATCAGATAGCTGATACGGTTGCGTGCACTTATCTCACCCACGGAATAGGATGGACTCAGGGCGGCCTGTTGCACCACGGGTTTTTTTCCATCAAAATCAATGACCACAAAACCGTTACTACATTGCTGGGTCACTTCGTTTTCCTGGAGAAGCAGAGAGGCCTGAAGGACATCTTCTGCATCTTCAGCAGTCAAAATCACCACTGTCTTCATGGGGCTGAATGGTGATTCAAACTCACAGAGGACAGCCTGTTGTGGTCTGTACCGAAGATCGGTACCCAGAGTGGCAATATCAGGTGTGACAGGAGCAAGTTCTGTAACTTCATCAAACAGCACTTGCCACAGCCTGTCCTTCCAGTTTTCAATACGCAGAGTTCCCGGCAATCTGCCATGAACAGGCATTGAAATGTTCCTTAGCAGTGGGGAAGCATTCATAATTTTTCCAGGTAAATCTGCCCGTGAACCAATCACAAGAAGATTTTTCTCTTCAGTTTCAGACACCGTATCAGTAACCGTCAAGCCATAGGGTAATACACCGGTTTTCTGACTGATTCCTGCGATAAAATTAAGTGCTGCTGTCATAATGTTGCTCTCCTTCTGCGGCAGCACTAATGTGCTCTGCGAGAAATCCGGTGCAGCAGTCAGAGGAAAACCATCATTAAAGAGATAACTGAGTTGGGGCAGCTTGACCCACTGTAACAGCTTGGGAACCTGAACTGTTGAACTTTCAAAGAGGCTCAGCGCCAGATGGTCGGTTTGCGGTGCCTCACAGGCTGTTGTGTGTAGCGGCGTCATGATGGCGCTCAGCTGAAGCTCATTACGTCCCGGGCTAAAATAGCTGAGAGGCAAACGAACGGTATAGCCCTGATATTGCCCCCCCGTCGGCGAATTAAGAGGTATAGAAGCAACAAACTTTCCATTTACCCCAAGAGAAAGTACGGAATCCTCACGCATGGCTGCTCCATAGGAAAAGTCCAGACGGAGAAGAATATCTCGATTGCCTTCCAGTAAAAACCGTGTAGGCAGGGTGAATTGGATTGATCGTGGATCACTTTGATCGCCACGAAATGTTGTCGTTGCAAGCCCAAGCTCCTGAAAGGTGTATCGTTTTTCAGGTGCCAGACGGTTTTTCCCTGAATAGGGAGAAATAAATGGCAATTGCACCTCAGCAACCTGACACGATTGCACATTCGGCAGCGGCAGGGAAAGAATAGAAAAGGCGTTGACACTTTGGCGAATTTCCTCGGCCCCATCCCCTCCAAGATAGATCAGACCATGAAAGCGATCAGGATTACCGTTCTTGCCCGGCATGGGAAATATCCCCAGGTCACCCTGAACAGTTCCACTTCCTGTGACTGCCTCAAGAAAAGAATGATTGCCGATAACAAGATTGTCTCTTCCCGGCAACAATTCCTGGCCCGTGGAAAACTGTACAGGACGATAATCAAAGCGCAGGGCAACGGCAGCAGCAGTCACTGCAGCCAGCAACACATCAGCGTTGTCCATGGTCTCTGTCACTATATGGACGTGGTTTTCCCCGCTCATCTTTGGATCAAAAAGAAAATCTGCTACGGAAGCCAGGCTCAAGGGAACTTCTTTTTGTGTAAAAGAGAATTCAAGTGAGGAATCAATAAATTCAAGAGTTGTCCAGACTTCTGAAGGGTTCGTGGGAAGACAGCCTTCATCCTTAAAAGCCTGTACTACCTGAATTTGCAGGTCGTTATAGCCTATTTTAAAGAGACGAGCCGGTATGGTTACGGTAACAAGTCCTTCGGGAGCGCCTGGTTCCAGAGTTATCTGGGCCAGAGGATACTCGTTAAACAGGATAACCAGACGAGAACGGCTAGCTAAAAGAGCCGTGGAATTGACATAGGCAAGCTGCAGGGTTGCATCCTCAATCTGCCAGCGCTTCGGTGTCGGAATCTTAATACTATAGGTATCTTCACTATCCGTGAGTTTAACAATCCCCGGTGCATTGAACTTGGTCAATGGAAGTCTAAGCTGCTCCTGACAATATGCGGGAACAGCCCCGAACAGCAGGGCAGATAAAAGACTTCCCGTTAGTAGGAACAACCAGAACGTTTTGTTTTTTTTGCAACAAATTTGCTCCATATCTTCTCCTGATATATATGTATTTTTTTTAAACAAATTCGGGTCAACCCTCTGAAATGGTGATACGTTCCTGTGAAACCAAGCTTGAGAACAAAGAAAAATCCGGCAACAATGGGTACCTTGTGCTGGCGCCCTTTCCACAACTTCTCCCACCTGTCACTTTCACCATATAAATAGTTGGTAATAGAAAGAAAACTTTCCTCATCTTCAAACTGATACTGGCAGCCCAGCTGAACTCCATCCTCATGCTTCATTATTCTGACAATCTCGGCAGTAAACAAAAAATGCCTTCCAGCACTATTTTCCGTCTCAATCTCTATCATTGTCTGCTCAGATAATGATGTCTTCCGATCCAGAATAATTCCCATGCCTTCTTCTGAAAGATCCGTAGCCAGGCCGTTCAGCCAGCCGTTGTTTTCACTGTTTTGAACCCTCAGGCGAACAGGCTCTTTAACGGGCATCCGATATTTTTTCCTGATCTGCCGTCTCTCCCACACCACCCCGAGACAGAGGAGCAACAGAAGGAAATTAAAGGTACCCCACACGGTACAGATTATAATGGAGCCCAGTAACTGCGGATTACTAACCGCTCTAAACAAAGCGACCGGATACATTGCGATAAAAAGACCAAGCATTATATAAAATGGTGTAACCAGTGGACTGACAGAGTCTTCGGCCAAACTGGTATCCTTGGGTGTTACCTGAAACTGGGGCGAACGAGGATTGCGCAGGACACTTAAGATTGCAGGAACATTGTAAAAACTCATGGCGGTTTCATACAGTTCTGAAAAAAATGGATGTCGAACTGCGCCATACATAAAATTTGTCACAATCATGGATAGAATCATATACGGAATAGGATAGGCCATACACTGTAACAGTGTTGCATGGTATATCTGCATATCTCCGTAAAGATAAAAAAATGGGGCCAGCATAAACATCAGCCGGGAAAAACTGAAAAACCAGAATCCTGCAGAGTTGAGATAGCAGAGTCGCTGAATCAGAGTCAACCCGCGAACAAAGAGAGGATTTTTTAACAACAAAATCTGGGCCATCCCCTGAGCCCATCTGTTACGCTGGATGATAAAATCCTCAAAGGTCTCTGGACAGAGGCCACAAACCATCGGCTTCCCTACATACACAGAGTTATAGCCCCGACCATGCATGGTCAACGCAGTTTCTGCATCTTCAGTAATGGTTTCTCCTACGATGCCACCGACATCATCAAGACAACTTCTGCGCAGCACCGCGGCCGAACCGCAGAAAAAGGCTGCATTCCATAAATCGAGTCCGGGAAGAACCTTCCCGTAAAACATCACATTATCTCCGGGGATCTTATTAAAGGTATCGAGGTTCTTTTCCACCGGGTCAGGATTGATAAAGAAATGCGGTGTCTGGACCAGAAACAGCTTCGGATCTTTCAAAAAATAGCCAACCGTATTCTGGAGAAAATCTCTGGTGGGTACATGATCACAGTCAAGTACCAGAACCAGATCTCCGCTGGGATGCTGCTGTCCATCGACTGTTTTATAGAGAGCAGCATTAATATTTCCAGCTTTGGCAGCTGTATTTTCCTCTCTGGTCAGATAATTCACTTCAAGATACTCAGCCAGTACTTTGAGTGTTTCATGACGAACGAGGGCGGCAGCAGCACTCTTCGGATCAGTACTATTACGCTTTTGGGTTGTTCCTCCATCATCGAGAATATAAATGTTCAGCTTTTCCCGGGGATAATCAAAAAGCGTACAGGCACTGGCCGTAATGGCAACCATCTGCTCCGGTTCATTGTATGTAGGGATCAGGACATCGACAACAGGGAGATCGGGATTGCTCAGATCAATGGATTCTGTTGGCGGCCGATACAGGGGCATCACATTGATGATCATCCCCATCACCTGAATAAGCATCCCGTAGAGTTCTGCTGCAAAAAGAACAAGAATAAAGAAAAACTCCAGAGGTGACGTATAGAGTAAGGTAGAAGTCAGCCGAAAAAAAAGATAACGCCCCAGCAGAAACAGGGTACAAAAAGAGATCAAAACTCCAAAAAACACCGAAAATCGATGGGCCACTCTCCTCAAAACAAGAACCAGACAGATCAATCCCCAGGCGAAGAAGAGCTGCTCCCTGGTGGTGAGACGAGTAACAATTCCTGACAGAAACAGAGGAGTGCTCAAGAGCAAACCTCCAATAACTATGAGAGCTAACCAGCTTCTTTGAGAGAATACTTTTTTGACGTTCATGATTTTGGCAGATATTTCATCATGGTCAGTATATTGGAATTTTCATATACCTCATACTCCACGGTATCCATCACAGAAGTAATAATATAGAGTCCCATGGAAGACTCTGGCAGGGCATCGATGTCATTGTCCGGGTCGATGGGACAACAGGAAGGAAATGCGAAATCTGCAGCTTGTCCTTTATCTATTATGGTGAAAATAATTCTGTCATCCAGTCCCTGTGCATGGAGCTCAATCATACAGTCGGCACAATTACTGTATGCGTGGCCGACAATATTGTGCGTAACCTCAACGGTTGCCAGCTCAATCTGATAACTCTGGACCTCATCAAATCCCAAATGAAGACAAAACAAATACACAGCTCTGCCAATAAGACGGGAATCTTCTTTGTCGCTTGGGATGACTAGCTGTAAATAGTGACTTTCATTAGAACTCATCAGGATTCAAGCAACGCTTTTGTTGCTTCCTGACTGTTAGGAAAAATGGGAAAAACTCTGTCCATTCGAGTCAACTGCAAGAGACTCATTATCTTATTATTGACACAACAAAGAGCCAATTCACCGTTTCCATCATCGGCCTGTCTCAGCCATTTAAAACTTTTGATAATCACACCAAGAGCCGTACTGTCAATAAAGTCCACGTGGCTGAAATCGAGGATTATCTGCACATTCCTGGCATCTATCCACTCTTTCATGACAACAATAAAATCAGGTGCACATGTGGCATCAAAACGTTCTTCAAGTATGGTTGCAATGAGGACTGAGTTATCTGTCCGGGTCTGTATTTTCATGGTAACGGGGGGATTCATAAAAAATTTAAGTAACTATTCACCGAAATTGAGTTTGAGCCGGAATTGCATAACGAATAAGCTGGTAGGAAACTGGGGACATGACCCAATTCGTCTTTGTCTTTTGAATTGGAATCGTGTCCCCAGATTCCGGGTAAAAATTGCGCCGTTTCATAGCATGGTGAATAGTTACAAATTTAATTGCATATACGCAATTTCTGTAAAGACTGGTTAATTTGTTTGTTTTCCAGTTCAGCATATCATCTGGATAGACAATACACAAATCGATTTCATTCTCTAAACGCTGCTATTGCATCGTTTTCCAGAGCACTAAAAATAGCATCCATCCGTTCATAAATAAGTTCTAACAAGTGAATGACAGCAGTATGTTGCGGGTCGTTATCATCCCTTTTCAGATGCTCAATGTGTACATAAACAGTTCTCAAGTCACGTCGCAGCTCACCATCACTCACTCCGGAGTCTTCATCATAACGACTGAACAGAGTTGCGATCAACCGCTCTATATTGTCTGTAAACTCCCTGGAGAATGGTACTATTTCCCTGCTCAATGGCAGTAGGCCATTGATATGAGCTGACACTCCCACGAAATGGCCCAAAATCTCATCGAGAGAATCCACATATTTTTGGGTGTGATGCGGTTCTCTCAGCATCTGTTGATAGCTTGCCAGAAGATTGTTTTGAGCCGTATAGAGCTTTAAGCGTCTCCGGGTGAGTTGTTCAAAGCGGATTGCAGGATCGGACAGGGCACGAACACAGATACTCAGCATATCTTCCTGGGCAACAAGTGTCTCCTTAAGAAGCCTTTTAATACCGCCACCATTCCATTGAGGCCAGAGGAATATATTTGACGCAAAAGCAAGTCCGCAGCCCAGAGTCGTATCCACGGCCCGTGTAAAAACAACCGTTTCTCCCGAACCAAATGCGACCTGATAGGCCACCACAACCAGAGCTGTCACTCCGACGATGGTCCAGGCTTTATGGATAAAAAGCATACTGAAGGCAAACAGGACAAGAGTAACCATAGAGGCGATAAGCTCCACATCACCAAGGGGGAGATAGATAATGCCAAGTCCAAGAAGGACCCCCAGCAGCGTTCCAAGCACCCGCTGCACAATCAATGTTTTGGTTAACAGATAGCCACTTTGCATAACGAGTAAAATGGCTATAATCACCCAGTAATTTTTCTCAAGGTGCAACCAACCAGCCAGAAGAATACCACCACTGACCGTAATACTCAGGCGTAAAGCATAGCGAAAGACAGGTGACTGAAAGTTCAGATGAGGACGTAGGGCCTCGGCAATAGCCGGCAAAGGATCAGGAATTCCAAGAGATCGCTGAAAGGCTGGCTGCTGACTGTACAGAAGCCTTTTAATCATATCAAAATGAACACCAAGGGAACGGGCCAGTATGGGATTACGGTCCTGCCTGATCTGAATTGCCTGTTCAAAAGTGTCCAACTGACTCGCAAGACTCATATCTATCTGACGCCGTGTCCTCACTGCAAAGGCTTTTTTCCTTAGCACAACAGCTAAGGAAAAAGCACAATCGGAATAGAGAGACGTCAAATCATTGTTCACAATAAATTCACGAATTTCACCGATACGATGCTGGTTTGCCTGCAGCAGTTCCATCAGATCCACTGCAAAAAGAAATTCGTTCTCCAGGCCTTTCAACTCGGAATCATATCCCTTTTCACCAAAGCGATTCAGATATTCCTTGCTTTGGTTAATCAGGCTGTACACTTTTTCCTGCTGTGTAAACACCGCTGTAAACTGTTCCCTGGATGGTTCTTTCAGGAAGAACTGCGATTTGAGCATATAATAATTTGCTATTTCGGTAAAAAGCTGGGCCAAATTATCACGGAGCATTCTATGGCCCCACCAGAACATCCAAATCCTTGCAGAGACCGCATACCAGAGAGTACCAAAGCCTATAAGAATGGGAAAAATCCAGAACGGCAAGGACTGACTATCGGACCAATTAAGAGACAGTGCGGCCACGATCATGGCTCCTGTCCCAGTCCGGCCACTCCGGTTACCGCGGACGGCAAACAGGGCGAGGATCCATATCAAGGGAAAAAAGATAAGGGCAAGCGGCACGAAAATGTGCTGCAGAGAGAGTACCAGCAGTGAAACGCCGGCAAAGAGAAGAACAGTACGGAGTAATCGATGAGAAAAACGAAGCCCCGGCTGATCCACTCCTGCAAATAATGTGGGAAAGACAGCCAGGACCGGATAGATAGTCAGGGCACGCCAGGGACTCAGGTAAAAGCAGAGGATGAGTGAGCCAGTTGCACAGGCCAGCCACATCCCCTGATTGATACGGCGATCATAAATGGCTTTCAGGAGGAGATCATGTATTGAATATTTTTTCTTAAGACGCATCATTGCCATGATCTGTATGTGGCTGCAGTATTCTTATTCTTTCTTTAAATCATATTTCACATCCGATGTATCAGATAACCTGAGTTTAGTCAACGCACTCTACCCAGGCTGCAATTTTCCCTTTACAATTAGCGACGCCGCCCACCGCCGCCACTACGAGAAGAGCTGCCACTGGATCTGCTATAACTAGACTTTTGTGTGGCTCGTTGTCTTGAGTACTGTTGGCGATCAATGGATGTGGATCGATCATATCCCGAACGTTGTTGAGCAGTAGAACGAGTAGCAGATGTCTTCTGAGAGCTGGTTTTATTCTGCCACTGGCCATTGCTCCGTTCCTGCCATTGTCCGTTATTGTTCCGCAGAACATTTCCACTCTTATCGGTCAGGACATTATTGGCTCGGTTATTCACCGCGGCCGCACCTATCGCTGCACCCCCCGCTGCCCCAATTGCTGCACCTCCTCCCGCGCCCAAGCCTGCGCCTCCATCCTGACCGCGAGTCATTCTATCCTGGATATTCTGTTGATTTGAATGGCTGATTGAACGGGAGTTCACCGTATTCTGGATATGGGCACTCTGAGTGTTATTCCGATAAATATTATTACGATTTGATATGTTATTATAATTTCGGTTTGTATTAATATTCACATTATTAATATGAATATTATTATAGGATGATCGATATCCTCTTGGCCCATAGTAGCCACGGCCACCCCAATACCTCCCATGATAGCCGCCGCCTGAATAAAAACCTACCCGAAATGGTCCTGAGCTATAGCTCATGCCAAAGCCCCATCCCGTCCATGGGTTATAGGAGACACTGAGACCCCAGGTTGCTGGACGTGGATAATAGTAATAAGGACTAACCCAGGGATAATAGTAGTAGCCGGTACCATAGACGATGGTTGGCCCATAGATATAGCTACCGGCATATCCCGGTGTATAACCGACATAGACCACATCCGGTGTAGAATCATAGACATAGACATACTTTGTATTATAGACAGGGCTGGATGGCGGTACTTTATCAATTCCTGGAGGTGCCTTATCCGACACGGTCCAGGGGCCGGTGGCAGAGCTTGAGACATACCAGACCGCGTCTTTCACCAGATAAAACTGCTTCCCTGCTTCAATCACTGTTTCTGAGCAGTTCACTGCAAACTGAAGATCTGTACCGTCAATAGCCTTGAATTCTGGCTGACCATCGTAGGAGACCTTGAGATCCACCTTCTCTCTCTTGACCGTGGCTGTTTGCGGTATCTGGGCATCCATCACCGCCTCTTTCGCCTCATCCGTTCCGGCAATAGAGGCTCTTACATCTGCATACTTTGATGTTTTTGGAATTTCAACAAAGCTGGCAGGCAGTTTATCAGCTTCCACAAATTTCCAGGTACCGGTCATGGAGGAAGACTTATACCAACGCCCCGAAATAATTAAAAAATAACTTTGATTTTTCACATCCATAAACACATTAGAACCCGTATTGCTCATGGATAAGAGATCGTCGGTCAGAGGTGCGAACTCAGCCTTTCCGCTAGAGACAACAAGCTCTGTCGGTTTATGAACCACCACAATTGCCGGAGCATTTTTTACTGTTATTGTGACATCGGATTTTTCCGTATTTTTCTCACTCTCGGCGGCCTTACTTGCGACCATTTTCACAAGGACATCGGGAGTATTATCCGTATATGCCCATGGACCATCACTACTTTTTGCACTGTACCAGACACTATCTGCTGCGTTTAAGAACCAGTTCCCGCTTTTGGATTCAAAAAAGAGCGGATAGGGGGTGTTCGCAACGGCCTGAAATTCGCTGTTCTCAACTTTTTGAAGCATAGTCTTGCCATCAATCACAACAAGAATTGCCGGTTTCTCCATATAAACAATCTCAGGAGGATCGTTATTCAATTTTGCTGCCTGTTGCTGCTCCTGTTCCACTGCAGCAAGTGCTGTGGTCAATTCGTCAAGCGATGAGGTTAAATTTCCTTTTTTCACACTCTGCTGAACGGCCTGATTGAACTCTTCGTGAACTTTTTTATTCTCTTCTGGAAAACGAGTATCGGTAATTTCCAGAGTTTCATAACGAACTATCCGTTCTTCTCGATCGATATTCACCTGGGCCTTATACCAGGCAGCACCAAAGACCGGGGAATCGCTCCCAGAAGCATTATAGGCAATCGCTGTTCGGCCCGTTAAGATATTCCCGACAAGTGATTCAACCTGAGGCTGATAGATCGTGACGGTACCGGAAGAGACCTTCACATCCCTTGGCCACTTGCCCAATTCTTCAGAATAGAGCTGAGGACTAATCAGCAGAGAGAGCAGAAGAGTAAAAAGACACAAATAAAACGTTCTAAAATTCAGCATAAAAGCACCATTTAACAGTTTAAAAAATACAATTTGATCAATCTATATATTCTGAGATTTCGTCATACCTGGATTTAATTCTGTGAATCAATACATCATTGTGATGCATATGGCGAATAGAGTGACCAATAAGATACAGGCCCAGGACAACCAGAAAAGTTAGCAGGACAGCCAATGGTATGAGAAAAGAGAGCACATCAACAGCCTGGTAATATTTAGACGTCGCGATCAGTAAGCTCAGGACAGAAAGAGGAAGAGCAAGAACAGCTATCCCTGTACGCATCAAGGCAAGAGAGGTACGTTTCTCGGCAAGGAGAAGCTGTATATCATTGATTGCAGCTGGGACATTATGGTGTTTTTCTTCTGACATACCCGATGAATAGTCCTGACCTCAACAATCATTAATGAGCGGTTTCTGATAAAGAGCAAGGGGATCACAGTACAGATCGACACTGATCCCCCCTTAAGCTGCAAGAAGATCACTCACGACAGCAAACCTGTCGTTAGTGAAACAGAAGCGAAAAGGGGTTTAGTGAGTTACTGCCTTCGCCGCATCAACTGCCTCTCCAGTGGCTCCTTTTGTCATTGCCTCTGTTGCCTTAGTGGCTGCAGAGTCAACGGCCTTATTGGCCTGATCCTTGGCAATTCCAATGGCCTGATCTTTTGCATTATCGACAACTTCTGAGGTTGCCTCTTTAAGAACAGACTGGGAGGCCCCTTCCGTAGCTTTTTCAGCAACAGCTTCAGCACCGGAAGCCTGGGCAGACAGGGTTGTGCCAAAACAGAATAGAACAACGGCAATAAGAGCGACAATGGATTTTTTGAGATAGTTGTTTTTCATGATATTGTACTCCTGGTACGATATTTCCTGCTATCAGGACTGGTTATACTTGCAGCTATCAAAACGATAGCCACTTAAACACATTTAAACTTCAACGAACACAACACTTGGAGCAACCTTCACTACATATTTCATGCCCGATTCTGCGACGTTCTCTGATCTTTCGATTAAAACTTGTTTTAATTTTTTTACATTTCTTCTTATATACTAGAAACATCAAAAGCAGATAACAATGGATACTAATACTTCCTTCTTAAAAAGTCTAGTAGCTAGCCCGTATTTCTCACGAGTTGAAATGGCTGCGTATGCGAGGAACGAGCCAATAGGCCATAGTTACCTCTATGCCTGTAGGCTCAGAGACGAAGCAGATGCGGCGATATCGACTCGCCTTGGGTGCTATTTTCAGCCCCCCCCCTTGAGGGGTAAACATTTTGTTAGTTGGAGGAAATTAGTAATTATTCGATATTTCACATATAAAACCAAGCTGTTAACGAATAACGAACAAAATGTTCATGAGAAATGCGGGCTAGCCGGTGCCAAGAAAAAAAGTAACCAGAGGATGCCAACGGTATTGAATCTGACTCGGAGATTTTACAGAAAGATTAAAAGAGGATTTTTTCTCTACATCGGAACGCATGGAAAATTTCAGATATTTTACAGATACGGCTCCAGAAAAAGTTTATGCTCCCTGATTTCTTCCATAGTCAGACCACTCATTTCATAGGGAAACACAAGCCAGTCTTCCGTCCTGTTTTGGTAAAAATCCGGATCTATCTCAGACGCCCTAAAAGAAGGACGATCCCAGAGAGTGGCAATCCTGACATCCTTGGGCATATTCCTTTTCAGATGACGGCTCAGACGTTTGATCACAGCTTCCATACTCTTTCCCGTACTGAAAACATCATCAACCAGCAGCAGTGAATCCTCACTACTGAGGTTCTCGAGAAGATACTGGGTTCCATGAACTCTTATTTCAGCATCGACTGCAGCCACCGCCTCCTGATAAGAGGGCTGCCCTCGATAAGATGTACGAAGTGATATATGATTCGTTTCAACACCAAGTGTCTGCAGACATTCCTGAACATAAATGCCAACTGAGCTGCCTCCGCGCCACAATCCCACTATAAATGTGGGACGAAAACCACTTTCGAATACCTGTACTCCCAGTCTAAAAGAGTCGAGAATCAGGGTCTCTTCATCAAGAAAAATTTTTTCCATGAATTCAGCCTCGGCAAGAGCTATTGAGAAGATGTTGCTTTTTATTTTACTGGATTGAATCATACCTTTTACTGCCTTATGCCTGAACCCCGGTTACTCTGTTCTTTACCCCCCTTGTATGGGTGTAAAAAAACACGAGATAAGCGTAGACTTCGAAATAAGTATTAATTTCTTTCGTTATCAGGACAAGGTATGTAGGCTGAAGAAAAGACAACATATTACACGCGGCCTTCAGCCTTTCTGTACCTTCAGCCTCAAAACCTGGCTTGCGGGCATAGTCCGCTTTAGGATACCCTTTTTAGAACATTACTTGTATAAAATAGATTCTATTCTTCTTCAAATTAACAGCAAGGTTAGCAATGGATAAGGTGTACCTTACAGCTCAGGGTTTACTCGAAGATTCTTTCAAACTCGCCCGTCAAATTCTGGATAGCGGCTTTCGCCCCACCTTCATTATCGCTGTCTGGCGTGGAGGCGTACCCATTGGGATAGCAGTCCAGGAGTTTCTGGCTTTTCATGGCATACCATCGGACAATATCGCAATCCGCACCTCTTCCTATAGCGGAATAGACAATAAAACACGTGAAATCAAGCTTTTCGGACTCAACTATCTTGTAAAAAACCTTCAGCACAGTGACCGGCTTTTAATTGTAGACGATGTCTTTGATACTGGTCGCTCTGTTGAGGCCATCATCAATGAATTACGGCGCAGATTACGTTTGAATACTCCAGAAGATATCCGAATTGCGGTTCCCTATTATAAGCCATCCCGTAACCAGACCGGCAAGGCACCGGATTACACAGTACATGAAACCACGGATTGGCTCAAATACCCCCATTCACTGGAAGGCCTGACTACAGACGAAATCAGAGAAAAACGTCCTGCTATTTATGAAATTCTTAAAGATTATCTATAGCAACGTCAGGTCACATCAATTCCATTCTTTTCATATTTTTTGAGTTTTCGCCATAGAGATACCCTGTCAATACCAATAATCTGAGCAGCCTTTGTCTTGTTACCGTCAACACTTCTCAGGATAGAGAGGATATATTCACGTTCATTTTCTTCAAGGCTCCTGTTTGGCCTGCCAGTCTGCATGCTTGGCAGATGAAATGGCTGGCTCTTACTGAGATCTGTCGGGAGGTGGTGTGCCTGTATCTCAGAGTCGTCACAGAGAGCAAGAGAGCGTTCAATGATATTTTCAAGCTCTCTTGCATTGCCAGGGTAGTCGTAATCCTGCAGTCGGTGGAGGGCTTCCGGGGAAACATTTTTATTCTTTCCGCTTGGGAGAGTATATTTAGCCAGAAAATAATTTACCAGGAGAGGAATATCATCTCTTCTCTCTCTCAGCGGTGGAATATGCAGATTGATAACATTCAGCCGATAATAGAGATCCTGGCGGAATGTTCCCTTTTCCACTTCTTCTTTAAGGTCACGGTTGGTGGCGGCCAGCAATCGGATATTGATGGGGATCTCTTGGGTTCCACCCACCCTGATAATTGTTCTCTCCTGTAAAACCCGTAGCAATTTCACCTGCATGCTCAGGGGCATCTCCCCTATTTCATCAAAAAGAACAACGCCACCATTGGCGGACTCAAGAAGCCCGCTACGCAGTCCTCCGGCATCGGTGTAGGCATCTTTTTCATGGCCAAACAGTTCGTTGAGCATCAACTCTTCGGTCATTGCTCCACAGTTGATAGGAAGAAAACGCTTGTCGGCTCTGGGACTCAGTTCATAAATGGTCCTGGCCACCAGTTCCTTGCCAGTACCGGTTTCACCGGTAATCAGGATATTACAATCAAGCTGAGCAAAATGGGCAATGGAATCTTTAAGCTCAAGGATTGCCGGATTCTGGCCAATAAACTGGGTTGTTCCCTGTTGTGCCTCGATACGTCGTTTCAGGCGGCTGATTTCCCGACGCAGCACGGTTTTCTCCGTGGCTTTTAGCACTAGAGCGTGCAGTTCTTTTAATTTGATCGGCTTGGGGAGATAGTAGAATGCCCCTTGAGCCATGGCATCCACAGCAGAGTCTACGGTAGCATAGCCGGTAACAATGATTACTTCGATTTCAGGATGGAGTTCTTTGGCAGTTTTCATAACCTGGACGCCATCTACATCACCCATTTTCAAATCCGTTATCACCAGATCAAAATGGGACTGAGTCAACAGGTTCAGGGCTTCGGTACCACTTGTGGCAGTTGTTACAAGAAAGCCTTGGTGTTCAAGAAAATGACCGACATTCTGGACATTTATTTCCTCATCATCAACCAGCAGAATAGCTATATTATTTTCCTCAGACATGGGTACCTCTGGAGAGTGGATTCTTGCTGTATAGCTCAGTTTCAATGGCTTCAGACTGTAACGGCAAGGTAATCAGGAAGCTGGTTCCCTCCCCCTTTACTGACTCTACCCTGATTGATCCACCCTGTTTTTTTATTATGCCGTAAACAACTGCCAGGCCCAGACCAGTACCATTTTCAGCATTTTTAGTGGTGAAAAACGGGTCAAAAATCTTGGGCAGGTCTTCCGGCTCAATCCCTGTACCTGTGTCAGTGACGGTGATGACGGCATTCTTTTTATCCGTATCCTTTTCTGCTCCGAGAAATACTGTCCCCGGTGGTTCCTCAATGGCTTGAATTGCGTTGATAAGTAGATTCAACAGGGCTTCAATCATTTTTTGAACATCAACATAGAGGAGTATATCCTCAGGAATATTAGTCTCTACGGTGATGCCTGACGGAACTTCACTGGCAACAAGGCGCTTCACTTTGTCTACAATTTCTTCAAGGCGGTAGGGTTGAGGAGAGAATGTCTGGGCCCTGGAGAATTCCAGCAGACCGCGAACAATCTCCCCTGCACGCTGCGTTTCCTGATTGATGGTCTCCAGCATTTTCCCTACAAATGAGTCCTTGCCTTCACCAATGTCAACAAGGGCCAGCTGGCAGGACGTTGCAATGTTATTGAGCGGGTTATTTATCTGATGGGCTGTGCCTGAAGCCAGCGTTCCAATTGAAGAGAGCTTCTTAGCCTGAAAAAGTTGTTCCTGCTGTTCTTCCAGGTCTGTGACCATTTTGTTAAAGGCCCGAAGAACGCTGCGAACCTCGCCTTTTTTGTCATCAACGGGTAACAGTGAAAAAGTACCATTAGCAATGTCAATGGCGGCATTCTCAACCTTCTTCAAGGGCTTAATAATTGAGGTGTAGAGAAGAGTGATAGTGAAGATCGATAAAGCCACAAGAAAGAATATTGCGTTGATCACTCGACCGGTAAACTTTTCGATAAAGGTGGTCATTTTGTTTTTTTCGAAAAGGACCAGATCTTCGGTGATGGTGACAAGATCCTGGCCCAGAGTACGGACTTCTTCGCGCAGAGGACAGACAGCAGCATCCTGCCCAAAAGTGCATTTTCCTTTGAATTCCTTGAAAGTCTCCTCATATGCCGTCAATTTAGCAGTAAGATCATTCAGATGTGTCGGTTGCGGCATGATTTGTAACTCATCAATGACCTGGGGGACAAATTGCTGCGCTTCATCTATATATTCAAGGACTTTGGCAAAATCCTCATTGTCATGGCGAATGATGAAGTTTTTTTCATATCGGCGGATTTCAAGACTGATACTACTAAGGTCACCGGCATGCATCAGAAGAGTGACATCATCGTAGAACACATCAAAATCTTTTAGGAAAGTAACTCCAACGATGATGTAAAAAAGCAGATGCAGACAAAAACAGCCAATCATCTTCTGGCGCAGATTTAAAGCGAACATAGTATTCCACTCCCGTGTGGCCCACGTGAAAAAACACTCACTGCTTTGGCCGTGCGCCCTTTTGCCTCTATTGTATAAAAAAATATCTGGTTCATTGGTCACCGAAAGTTAAAAGAAAAGATTGTGTATTTCATTTACACCAAGAAGCAAATTTGAGACCAAATGAAAAATAAAATGCAATTTTGGCCATACGCCCGTTTATGCCGATAACGAAGCGACCTTATTTCACAGGTTCCTGCAACAGCACCCCTTCCCACTGTTGCATATATGCAACATCGTTGCAAGTTGCAATGTTGCGATATGCAACAATTGTACTAAAGAGAAAGCTATATCTCCCCTTTATTATTTCCATTATTTCTCTGAATTATTCCTGATACAGAATCCTGCCTCCCCCCCTGAAAACCGTTACATCCTGCAACAGCCACGCATTCCCGCCATCTTTTTATTCAGCCGGAAAACGGAAACAGGCCTGGCAGACAAATTTCATCTGCTCTGACGAAAACGGCACACAGGTTGCAATTTGAAACAACAAACTAATCAGCATGAATCCATGTCTTTTTTGAGGAGGAGAAGGATGAAACAGAAAACAAAGAAAGAAGAGGAGAGAACAACTGTTTGCCAGGTATCTCTGCCTGGGTGTCATTATGCCACTGGGCCGCCATCCCCGTTGAAGGAGATGTGCATTTGCGAAGCTCACGTACAATAAGAAGATGTCCCATTATACAACAGACATCAACAATATAAACAAAGGATATTAAGGAAAAAATGACTCTCCCTATAATTTTAGTCATGGCCGTTTTAGGTCTGGCAATTCTACTCTTTATTTTTGAATGGGTGCGTGTCGATGTGGTCGGCATCATCATGATGATTATTCTGCCTCTACTTGGCCTCGTCACCCCTAAAGAAGCTATCAGCGGACTTTCGAGTAACGCAGTTGTCTCCATCATCGCAGTAATTATCATCGGTGCTGGGCTCGACAAAACTGGAGCCATGAACTCTCTCGCCCGAGTGCTGCTTAAGTTTGCCGGCAAGAGTGAGTCCAGGATTATGGTTCTTATCTCAGGAACGGTTGCCTTTATTTCAAGTTTTATGCAGAATATCGGTGCTGCGGCACTGTTTTTGCCCGCTGCAAAACGTATCTGCCGTCAAACGAACATCCCGGTTTCCAGAATTCTCATGCCCATGGGCTTTTGTGCCATTATTGGTGGTTGTATGACCCTGATTGGCTCCAGTCCACTTATTCTAATGAATGATGTTATGAAGATTTCTGATCCAAATGTTGAACCTTTTGGTTTGTTCTCTGTAACTCCCATAGGGCTGGCATTAATCGTTGCAGCCCTTATCTATTTCGTTCTGTTTGGTCGTTTTATTCTGCCCTCCGGAAAAGGGGAAGAAGGCAGTAGTGGACCAATGTCCATCGAACTTGAAAAAACCTACCATGATATCGGAGAGATTTTTGAAATTCAGGTTTCTGATTCATTTGAAGGCCCCAAGACTTTAGAAGAACTTGAAATCAGGCCACTCTTTTTCACAACAATTATAGGGATCCAAGCAAAAAACGGGGTATCCGTAGCCACCCCGGATTACGCAAATAAAATCGGTCCTGGCGACACCATTGCTGTTGAGGGTCCGCCAGATCTTGTAGCAAAGATGGCCAAATCTTTTGGCTGGATGGTCAAAGAAGATCTTGAAGTCTTTGCCGAAAGTCTCTCTCCAAACAATGCGGGAATTATGGAAGCTATCATCACTCCCCGTTCAGAACTCGTTGGCAGTAACTTACGCGCTCATTCCTTTCGGAAAAAAAATGGTGTTATGCCCCTTGCAGTGGCACGGGACAATAAAACATACGTCGGTCAAATCTCAACCATGACTCTCCATGCCGGTGATGCATTACTTCTGCAGGGTCCCTGGGAAAAATTTCATTACCTGAAAGAACGGACTGATCTTGCATTTACTGAAGAGGTCCAGGGAGAAATACTGCGCGGCGACAAAATCAAATTCGCAGTGGGCAGCCTGGTGCTAGCCCTTGTTATGATCCTTGGTTTTCATGTGCAGCTTTCCATTGCCCTTCTTGCGGGTGCCATGGGCATGGTTCTTACCAAGGTTCTCTCAATTGATGAAGCCTATGAGTCCGTTGACTGGATGACAGTATTTCTCCTTGGCGGTCTGATTCCTTTAGGTATTGCCTTTGAAAAAACCGGGGCTGCAAACCTTATCGCCCAGACGATCATGGGTACAATAGGGACTGTTTCTCCACTGGTTCTTCTCACGGTCATCGCCATTCTCACCTCATTCTTCACTCTGGTTGCCTCAAATGTAGGAGCAACAGTTCTCATGGTTCCACTGGCCATGAATATGGCCGGAGCCGCCGGGGCAGATCCCCGCATTGCAGCCCTCGTTGTTGCAGTTGCCTGCTCCAATACCTTTATTCTTCCGACTCATCAGGTAAACGCACTGATTATGCGACCTGGCGGCTACTGTACAAAAGATTATTTCCGTGCCGGTGCTGGAATGACCATACTGTATCTCGTTGTGATGATGGGAACCATCGCCTTATTTTACGGCATGTCAGCCTGATATGATACCTAATGGTAAAAGTCTTCAAAGAACAATCAACTTACGCAACAAGGATAATCACAATGAAAATACTACTCACTCTCTGCATTGCTCTTCTGGGCAGTGCAGGTCAGGTACTTGCAGCCACCGGCCATGAAGCCGGAGAGGCTGCAGTAAGTCTGACATCAACGGGATTTGGTTATGCATCCCTTGCCCTCTTCGTTCTTGCCTATGTACTCGTAATTTTTGAAGAGAAAACCCATCTCAGGAAAAGTAAACCAGTAATGATGGCAGCCGGTTTTATCTGGGTGTTATTAGCCATTACCTATAAACAGGTCGGGATTCCTGCCGAAGAAGCCCATAATGCGATTATCCACAACATCACCGAGTATGCGGAATTACTGCTGTTCTTACTCTGTGCCATGACCTATATCAACTCCATGGATGAACGTAACGTGTTCCAGGCCCTGCGTTCATGGCTGGTTTCCAGAGGATTTTCTCTACGTATTGTCTTCTGGATCACCGGTATACTGGCCTTTCTTATTTCCCCCATTGCCGATAACCTGACCACGGCTCTGCTTATGGGTGCGGTGGTTATGGCAGTAGCTCCAGATAATAAAAAATTTGCTGCCATCGCCTGTATCAATATTGTGGTGGGGGCCAATGCAGGTGGAGCCTTTTCTCCCTTTGGTGACATTACCACTCTTATGGTGTGGCAGAAGGGACAGGCAGCCTTCGGCCAGTTTTTCTTCCTTTTTTTTCCGGCACTCCTGAACTGGTTGATACCGGCAATCATTATGAGTTTCTTTGTATCCAAAGAAAACCCTGAAGCGCTCACAGAAAATGTGTCCATGAAGTTCGGTGCCAAACGAATCATATTTCTTTTTCTGATGACCATCGTGACTGCGGTCTCCTTTCATAACTTCCTTGATCTCCCTCCTGCAGCAGGCATGATGCTTGGCCTCTCCTACCTGGGGTTTTTCTCCTATTACATCAAAATACGAGAAAAACGATCACTCGAATATGATAACCCACTGGGGATTGCCGGCATTGAAAAGGACAGCGACCCTTTTGATCTCTTCCAACGAGTGGCCCGGGCCGAGTGGGACACCCTCCTCTTTTTCTATGGGGTTATTCTCTGTGTCGGTGGCCTATCTCAATTCGGCTATCTCGCCATGGTTTCCCACCAGATGTATGAAGGACTCGGTGCCACCAATGCCAATATCCTGGTCGGGATTCTTTCCGCCATCGTTGATAATATTCCGGTTATGTTTGCCGTCTTGACCATGGATCCCTCCATGTCCCTAGGTCAATGGCTGCTGGTCACCCTGACGGCTGGAGTTGGTGGAAGTCTGCTTTCCATTGGCTCAGCCGCCGGTGTGGCTCTTATGGGAACTGCCCGTGGCACCTATACCTTTGGCGCGCATTTGAAATGGACGCCGGTCATAGTACTGGGTTACGGAGCAAGTATCTATTGTCACATATTGTTAAACAGTCGTCTTTTTTAATGAGGGACATCATGGAATACAGTATACCTGAAGAAATAATGGAACAACTCTATATCAAAGAATTTGCAATGGGAACGGAGGACATGCACAAGACAATCCTCTCTGTTGTTCGTGCCAGCCAACCTGCCAAAGAAGAAACACTGCCGGACCCCATCACATATTTGGAGAATGTTATGCATGAGAGAGGGCTTCGTAACAGAGACTTGAAAATTTATATAGGCAGTTCAGGTAACGTCAGCGCGATACTGAAGCGAAGGCAGGCACTTTCTTTAAGGATGATTCGTAACCTCAATAAGTATCTCCATATTCCCGCGGAGATACTTATTCAACCCTACAACTGTCACTGATATTTTATCGGGAACCCTGCAATATAATAAGGGTTCCCTGATTTTTACTGGTAAACATAATGAGCTTTTTTTCAAAAAAAGAACCTGAAACCAAGTTGCCGGGGACTGAAAGACCAGGCAATTCTGGACAGCTCGATGATCTGAAAACCAGAGTGGCCAGCACCGACTTGCCACTCTATGTTGCAACTCAGATCACCACAGAAATGGAACGCCTCGGGAAGATCGATCCATTTGTCGCTGAATTCTCAATAGGGGTAACCTATATCGAATTACTCCTCTCCCTGCCATGGTTCAAGGAAACCAGAGACAACCTTGATCTTGGACGGGCTGAGACCATCATGGCCTCACACCATTACGGGCTTGAAGCGGTCAAGACGCGTATATTGGAATACCTTGCGGCAAAGAGCCTGAAAAATCAAGAGAAATCCAAGATACTTATTGTTGATGACGAGGAAATTGCCCGCAATAATCTCAGCCTCTATTTTACGGGCCTGGGCCATACCGCACAGGTCGCCGCCAATGGGGTGGAGGCCTTGCAGCGTGTTGAAGAGAGCGACCAATTTGATGTGATGATCACTGATCTGAAAATGGATCAAATGGACGGACTCACCCTGATAGAGAAAATCAGCAAGATCTCCCCCGAGACCAGTGTGATCATGGTCACCGGATACGCCACGGTATCCAATGCCGTGGATGCCATGCGCAAGGGAGCGACCCACTATCTCTCTAAACCGGTTCAACTTGATATACTGAATAAGACTGTGGAGGAAATCCTCCAGAAGCAGAAGAAGCTACAGATCAGTCAAGGGCCGGTACTCTGTTTTGCAGGCCCTCCGGGTACTGGAAAAACCTCCATAGGGCAGTCTGTGGCAACTTCCCTTGGCCGAAAATTTATTCGGGTGTCCATGGGAGGTTTACGCGACGAAGCTGAGATCCGTGGACATCGAAGAACCTATGTCGGGGCTATGCCGGGGCGTATTATCAGCGAGATCAAACGCTCAGGAGTAAACAACCCCTGTATCATGCTCGATGAAATCGACAAGATCGGCCAGGATTTCCGAGGCGATCCGGCATCGGTTCTCCTGGAAGTTCTTGATCCTGAGCAGAACGGAACCTTTAGTGATCAATATCTTGATATTCCCTTTGATCTGTCCGGTGTCCTTTTCATCGCCACCGCGAATGATATCAGTAAACTGCCTGGTCCCCTGCTGGATCGACTGGAGATAATCAATTTCTCCAGTTATTCTCTGGATGAGAAACTGTTTATTGGCAAAAACTATCTTCTCCCCAAACAGGTGAGTGCCAATGGTTTAAGCGAAATCAATCCGCAGATAAATGACCGGGCCTTTGAGAAGCTCATAGTTGAATATACCCGGGAATCAGGGGTGCGGGGGCTTAGTCGGGAAATTGGAACCATCTGCCGTAAACTCGCCCTTCAAGTTCTTCAGGATGATGTGAAATCCCTGCCCGATATAGACAAGAGTACAATCACATCTCTGCTCGGACCGCGTAAATATCGGCAGGAAGCCGCTGAAGGCGAAGACAGGGCCGGGGTTGTAACCAGTTTGGTCTGGACTCAATATGGCGGTGGGATCATGTTTATTGAAGCGCTGAAGATGCGGGGCAATACCAATCTCATCCTCACCGGCTCGCTTGGGGAAGTGCTGCGTGAATCGGCCCAGACGGCTCTCAGTTATATCAGAAGCAATACTGAACATCTTGGCATTGCCCCTGATTTCTATGATAACTCTGACATCCATATCCATTTACCTGCCGGCGCCGTATCCAAGGATGGCCCTTCGGCAGGATTGGCAATTGCTATTGCCCTGGTTTCTCTGCTCACTGGGCGCCTGGTCCATCGTACTGTCTCACTTACCGGTGAGATGACCTTGACCGGCCAGATCCTACCCGTGGGAGGTGTTCGTGAAAAACTCCTAGCCGGAGCTCGTGCCGGCTGCACCAAAGTCGTTCTGCCCGCACAAAACAGGGAAGATGTGAACTCATTCAGCGACGATGTAATCGGGCATCTGGAACTGGTCTATGTTGATACCCTGGACGACGCCATCCCTCACCTGCTCACTATTCAGTAAGACTCTTTCATCCACATACAAGCGCCCGATTGCTCTGGCTCCGCGAAGGATTTCCCTCCTTTTCCGGAGCCTTTTTTTATTTGGATCTCCTGTAAACGTACACTTTCACTGGCTGTTGTTGCATTCTGTTACGCAGTTTCATCCTGCAACAGCCCTCTCCCTCTTGCATCATCGTTTCAAATAAAACCCCATAAATCCAGCCTATTACGCATAGATTCTATTTTCTTACATCTTCCAGACAAGGCCTTATCACTCAACATAAGCAAAAAGAGTGTTGCACGCTGCAATAGCATACAGACCTTACTGCGAAGACATACTAGCTTCCATCCCACGAACTACACACAACAACATGATATAATAGGACATTAATATAATTTCAGTTTTGGCACAGCGAATGCAATGACATAAACAGAAAGACGATAAAGAAATCTTCACTCACAATATAAAGGAGAACATCATGGGATTCACTAACTGGTTTGGACTGGCAAAAAAGAAAAATAAAGACGTTGATGTAAAAAAGGTCAAAAAACAAAGCGTAGATATGGGAGCCATGGCAGCCGGAAGCCCCTCCGGAGCAGCTGAAGCTCTGGGCAGACTGATTGACCAGCAAAATGCTCCGACAAAGGTTCTTATGGTTCAGGACGGGGAGTATATGCCACAGGTAACAGATTATGCACTGAAAATGGCCCAGCGCCTTGACTGTGAAATAATCGCCCTCGATGTCACTGACAGACCCCTGCAGTTTTCGGGCGACAGAAAGGCACGGGAAAGTGATCGTTTTGTTGAGATGGCCAAGCAGAATGCAGAAAAATTTATCAGCCAGGCAGTAGCACAGGGAATAAAAGTTGAGCACATCATGGACATTGCCAACCCCGAAGAGGTCGTTGCTCGGGTGAGTACTGCTGATGCCGGAATTCGCTACGTCTTAAGCAAACCGGAAGGGGACACGGCCACAGCCGACCAGAAGCGCCCCCATGTTCCAGTTTTCGACCTTCGCTGTTCACGTTTATAACCTATCATATAAAGAAAGGAGCACTATTATGGAACCCTTAACACTTTTTGCGGCAACGGTAGGATTAATCGGAACTATTCACCTCTTGTCCACAACCTATGAACGTTTTGGCAAAGGACGCTACGATAAAGGAAATCAGCAAGCTAAGCGAGAAGACTGGTACTGTTTTTTTCAACCATCGGACCTTCTCGGTGAAGACTGGAATAAAACTGAAGAGAAGAATAGTCAGGCAACACTTACTGAGGCTGAGCGCCTGGAACAGGCACGTCGCCAACAGGCAAGCCGTCCACGGTTGCAGGTCTGAAAAACAAATAGAGGAGTGTTTTCCCAAGGGACAGCAAGTCCTTTCTTTTAGAACCCGACACAAAGAGCCGCTTTCATTTTTGCAGTTGCTCTTTGTGTTTTTTTATTGCCACTACAAAATGATAGCCCCTGGCCTTTAACGTGAATCCTTTTGCTGGCAACAGTAATTAGGGATGCCTATCGTTCCATTTTCTATACCATTCAAACGAAAATACTTTTTTAAGCTCGTATTATTGTTATTTTGCGCTTCTTCTCTTTTCCCTTTGTCAATGGGAAAAAATATCAACACCCATGTTTACAATTCAAGAACCGAATACACAATTCCCTCCACAATCCTTGCCATATTGAAAATTTGTGTAAAGTACACTTAATCCTGCAGAACCTGAAACCTTCAGATCTCAAAGAACTTTTTAGAAATAACCGGACTTAGGTTGAATTTGTTGAAGGAGCAAACTATCATCATTATATGAATGAAGGTGGATTATAGTGGCCTTTCAGGAAAGGACGTTGGGCTGGCGTCGTATTTAGTAGTGTTAGAAAGAAACTGGTGAGATTTTTTCGGTGTTCTCAATAAAAAGAAAAAAAACCTATGAGTACTTTTTTTTCCAAAACAGGACATAATCGTCGCTCTATTAGTCGAATTCCATTTCAACTGCCGGTTCATTTTTTTACACAAAATGGATCCGGGCAGCAGTATGAAGGCATGAGTGTGAACCTGCATTACCGGGGTGCCGAGATCACAACAGATGTCAAGATTTCCAGAGGTTCTCCTGTTCGTATAAGGTTGCCGCAATCTGTAACAGGACATCGAACTCCGGCTACTACAGGTGAGGTTCGATGGGCCAGGAATACTCATGGCCGGTATAGTTATGGGATTTTCTTCAAGGAGGATTTTCATTGGGTATTCACTCTTACGAAAGAGACTCTTACCGCTCTGCAATCCGATAAAAATGCCTCGGTGGCCGAGTTTGTTTTGAATTCGATTAATGACGGAGTGTTTAGTGTAAACAGGAAATGGCAAATAACTTCATTTAACTGAAGTTTCCTGAAAATTTAATTGGCGAACAACGGCAACGGTTAGCAGGTGGTAATCATTCCCACGTATGAAGAGCGCATTTTCTATGCCAGTTTGGCGGGTATGTGAGTTTATATTGTGACAATT
>Ga0207996_1000587_pt1 | contig 31030 bp, 24 predicted proteins | sample AntAceMetag02UKG_FD_184773 | JGI IMG/M metagenome (GOLD analysis project Ga0207996, IMG submission 184773) | Saline lake microbial communities from Ace Lake, Antarctica - Antarctic Ace Lake Metagenome 02UKG (SPAdes) (version 2) | ecosystem: Environmental > Aquatic > Non-marine Saline and...
ACCCCTACCCCGCAGTGTCCCTCTGGTGCTCTTGCTCGCTTCTTCCCAGAGGGCAACGGCCTCACATCCAACGTCACACGTTCGGCACACTGAAAATAACCCCTATAATGCAACTTCAACAGGGAAACTATTCTCGAGGCTGCAGTCATTCGCTAATGTTCAGGCTCCCACGCTCGTTAGCCCCCCAGGTTGCACCTACCGCTAAAGAGCTTACCCTTTAGAGCAGCCAGGACGTTTACACCACGCATAGCCCGGTTGGTTACCTGCCCCGGGATGTAGCATCACTACGTATCCGACACGAGCAACTGATACGACTAGACTTCCACCAGCTGGATTGCAGCCTTGTCGGCCGCTCCGACGTTGGCACTTTGTAAAGTTACTGGACCCCAGTACCATCTGCCAGACAACAGGATCCCTGTACGTTTTCACCCTGTCTCCCCTTTGACCCATCTTACGATCTTTTTGCGATTAACAGGGTTCTTCCAGCCATTCCGAGAATACGTTTGTCCTGCATCCTCTGGGAAGAAAAGGTTCAAAGGGGCAGAGGCATAAAGGCACAAAGTGGAAGGATTGACTCGATTTCGAGGATTTTGGATAGATTCTTATCACGCTTTGTCAGCTTCCAGATGAAGTTGGCACAAAACAATCCGCCTATCGGCGGCAGCAAGACAAAAACATTCTCACCCAATTCTTATGCCCTTTTCCAGAATTTCCCGCACAAAAGGGTTCTCAGCAATGAAATCTTCTGGCCTAAAAGGAAGATGAGAGATATCACTGCCAAGTCAATCTTTTAACGATCTCTTAATTAACACTGCAAACTGTTCAAAGTCATATTTTATATACTTGGATCGATCATACCGTTTCACCCCTTCTTGGAACACGATTACGTACCTTGCATCGGGCCTTAAACCATCCGCGACTGGTTGAGGCAAAGATACCTCTGAATGCTTTTCAAGGAAATAGTTGAATTCCATGCCTACATGATACATAGCATCAATGGAATGAAATTTAGAGATAAATCTCCAGATTTGTCTTTCTTCAACAACATCGTAACTTATTGAAATCTTCTTAAGTCCGTTTGACTTCATATCACTTACGATGAAATCGGATATACGCTTCTGAAGAAACTTTTCCTCATTTAAAGGACGACTATGCACACCTGTGTTTGCGTAAAGGATGTATGCGCAAAAACCTGAACTCAGAATTACTCCGAGCAAAACAGCGATGGAAATTGAAGCAACCCGTCTCAGCCCTGCCTTGGAAGTCAGGGTCGACTGAACCAATTGCAGCAACAAGAATCCGACAATACACTGAAAAGGGAAAAAAGGAAGGGCAAAGGATTTGCGCTGGCCATATCCCATAAGGGCAATTGCCAACAGCGGTACTATTATAACAGTCAACATCATCCAATGAGCTTGTTCTTTTTTGTCAAAAAGCGATACAAAACCTGTGAACCCGGCAGTTGCTCTATCATAAAGTAGCCGCCTGAAATAAGGAGTAATTGTTCGAATAGAAGAGATAAAAAGTGCCGCAATTCCTCCAAAAAACATAATGCCTAATAAACATCGATGAAGGCTAAAGAAAATAACCAACGCGTTCACTTTCCAAAATATTGGAACAAAATTAGCCACTAACAATTGTAAAAGCTCTTTGGGAGCCCGTACAACACTCACCCCCCAGGATTTTACTGTCTCTGAAAGTGCATTAGCGCTATTATCGACAAACCGATTGGGTACTGTCATATGCTCGTTGATCAGGCTTTTCCCAACTACAAATGCTTTCAGGTCTTGAAAATCACGTTCCATTTGGAAGTAAAGGTATGGCGTTAGGAGAATAGCACAAACGAGTAGAGCAAGCAGCATCCTTGAAAACCTTATAGGCGGGCGCCAGAGCAGCCATACAACTCCCCATGCACCCAATAGGACAAGGGAGGAGAAGTGGATCATTGTCGCATAGGCAATAAAGACGATCGCCGTTGCTCCATAGCATACTTTGCGGTCAATAGCCCATCCTGCAAGCAAGTAAACAATGAAAATGTAGAAGGCCCCGAGATAGTGCTGGGCCCACAGAGACCGACTCCATTCGAAGGTCAAAGGCGAAAAACAATATATTATTGCACAAGCCAAAGCCAGATTTCTATGCATTAACCGAGAAGACAATTTATAAAGAATAAAAGCAGCTAATAGATTAAGCGGAATCGCAGTAGCCATCGAGACCCAGCTGGGATCACTAAAAATTAGAGAGGCAGGAAGCAACAGCCAAACTAAACCAGGCATATTATAGGCAGCTACGCTCGAAAGAATTCCCTTTACCGGGAAAACCCCATGTTTGGAAAATTGCTCCACAGTTTTTATGACCGCGACCATATCGGCACTCCAGCTGTATGAGATGGGGTTAAGACCCCACCATATTCCAATGAGTATGAGGGCAAGCCAAAACCATATAGTAAAAGGAGTTTTATCTTTCCCAAAAGTGTTTTCGTGGAGTGTGTTCATCTAATTCTCATTGAATGCATTCAGTATGGTGGGGTTTTTTTAAGGGTTCCGCTTCCTACCCACATAGTGGGAAGGATATTGACCGGTAACAGGTGTACCGACCCGTGTTCTCATTATTCCGTCCCTATGTGGGAAAGAAAGACTGGGTTAGAAGATGTTCTCAGGATAGACCTTTCGGGGCTGAATGACGATAAGCTTTATTCCTCTTTCTTCCTCAGGCCGCAAATTTCGGCAGCGTTATTACCTGGTCATAGATATGAAGGACTTCTTCCGCGCTTTTCTCCCATGAAAACTTTTCAGCCTGCATCACGGCCTTCTCCCTGAGCGATTGACGGTAGACACCGTCTGAGCTAAGCTTTAAGAATCCCTTGGTCATATCATGCTCGTCAAATGGATCTATATGATGTGCTGCATCCCCGGCTACCTCGGGCAAACTTGTAGTATTAGAGGTTATAACCGCGGCGCCTTGACCCATGGCCTCCAAGACCGGGAGGCCAAAGCCCTCATATAGGGAAGGATAAACAAAGCAGAAACAATTTCGATATAGCCACGCAAGTTCCTGGTCTGACACATAACCGAGGATATGAACATTATTGGTCACACCCAGCCCTCGAATAAACTCCTCAAGGTCTTCTTCCAACCATCCTTTTCCGCCGGCAAGCGCCAGTGGGCGCGGAGAATTGCTTTGGCGAACATAATCGGAAAAGGCCCGAAGAAGCCGGCGTAAATTCTTACGAGGCTCGAAAGTGCCCACAGCCAACCAGAATTCTCCAGCCTGAAGCGCTTTCAACGCCTGGCCCTGCCTCCGGCCGGTTTTTTCCGATCCAAACCGACTCCCCAAAGGCACTACCCGGATTCGCTTCTCCGGATAGTGCGGGAAAAATTCCAAAAATTTCTTCCTGGAATAATCAGAGATTGAAACGATAAAATCAGCACAAATCGAAGCAGAAAAAACACCTTCGAAGCATTTACCCCGGTTCTCTTCGGTGGTGAGATCAGGATATTCTAAAAAACTAAGATCATACAGAGTGTAAACCAACCTGGCTTGCTTCAAACCCCAGGGGCAGGAGTAGTTATTGGAATGAATGATGTCAGGCCTTCCTAAATCCTTTTCGCCATCCGCCGGGAGATTGGTCCAAAAAGTTATGGCTTTTGCGAAATCTTTGCCGACCACTTTTCTGGTTACATTGAGTTGATCAAACCTTCGGGTCGTACTCTCACCCTTCGGGTCCCAAAAGCTGGTGCCGAAATGCGGGTAAAGAATATATTCATCTACTGTGTCACGACGAATCAGCGCCTGGATCAGGGAATCGGCAAAATAGCCGCATCCCGCTTTGCTGTTGCCTGTCTGACTAATATCAAACCCAATCTTCATATAACGGAGATCCCCACCACATTTCGTAACGAAGCCCCAACCCATTTGCTCATTGTTATCATGGCGTTGATGGGCAATCTTTGCCTCCAGCGCGCAAACGAAGCAATGCTGAAGCCAACAAGCAAAAGCACATACCTGAGGTCTTCCACCGGGTTCCTACGTTTATATCCCTTTCGGTCTACCAACGCATGGGCGTAGTTATATATCCACCTGTCAGGCACCTTTCCTAAATTCATTTTGAGCATATCATTCATCTCCCGATGGACGGAAACGCGTGATCCTAAGGTCTTGTTTTCCCCGTACATCCTTGAACCGGCTAATTTTTTATTGAGTCTCGCAAATGGGGTTATGGCGCCAAGGCGCAACCAGTATTCATAGTCCATACAGTACCTTAAGCCGCTGTCAAACAATCCCGCCTTTTTAATCAACCGGCGTTTGAAAAAGACCGAGGGCTGACACAAAAAACATACCTCCTTCAACCGGTCATAATCCCAGTCTTCGGTGTAGTAGGGCTCTATCACTGTGCCATTTAAATCGATATGGTCGGCATCCCCGTATACAACATCTACTTCCGGGTGCTTTTTGAAAAAAGCAAGGACAGCGGCTAATGCCCCGGGATAATAGATATCATCAGAATTCAAATACCCGATAATTTCTCCTTTTGTAGCCTTTATCCCTTTGTTTATGGCATCTGCCTGGCCATTGTCTTTTTCTGACACCCAGCGGAGGCGCCCCTCGTATCGTTTCAGAATTTTTACGGTTTCATCAGAGCTGCCACCATCCATAACTATGTATTCCAAAGCGGGAATATTCTGGCTCAACACGCTTTCAATTGTCTGATCTATAAATCGGCCCTGGTTGTATGATGGGGTAATCACACTTATACTGGGTATCATTTCCTGCCACCCTTCATCAAAGACGTTCTCGTTTGATCAGGATGTATAAACCAGCATCCTTGACATTTGATCCCCAGAGTCCTGTTATCATCCCCAATTTCGCATTCTGAAGGCCGAAAGGTCGGCGCAACTGTCAGGATAAAACGGCCTTGATCCTCGGGTAAAGGCTGGCTTATGGTAATTTCCCTTCCACGACGAACGCTTAACCTCTGAACGATCTTAAAATCGTCCCTTAGTTTCAATTTCACCCGACCAGCAGGCAGCCACGAAGGCGCACTGACACTTAATTCCAATACCCTATTTTTTGGGCCCGGACTGAAGCCAATAATCATCTCCTCACCGATCCAGCCATCTTGAAATATCCCTGTCACTCTATCCGAAACAGGCAAGGAATTTCCTAACGCTGATCTGAATACATCGAGGTATTTGTCTATCATGGTTTCAGGGCGGAAATTGGCGGCACGGGAATAACCGCGATTGACCAGATCATTTCTGAGGCCGGGCTCCCTGGTTATACGTTCCAGACAGTGAACAATATCTCCAGGTTTTCGCGGGTCAAAGTAAAGAGCCGCCTTCCCAGCTACCCCTGGTAAGCTTGTGGTGTTGCTGCAGAGCACCGGTTTTCCAATCGACATCGCTTCAAGCACAGGGATACCGAACCCCTCGTATAATGAAGGGAAGATCAAAAACTCGCACCCGCACCAGACAGCCTCGAGCTGTTCCTGGGGCAAGAAGCCAAGAAAATGAACCCTCTCCTTCAAGCCCATCTGCGCTACCGCACGCTTAAGCTCGTTTTCCGAATCTTCCAAAGCACCGGTAAAGACAAGGTCAAGGTTATTGTCCGGATTGCGCGATAAAAACATCCCATAAGCGGTGAGCAGCATCCTGTGGTTCTTGTGAGGCCAGTAATTGGCGGGGTAAAACATATACGGTCGAAGACGAATATCGAGTGCAGACCGATGCCGGTCTACACTTATATGATCAGGGGTTGACAAACGTGTCTGAATACAGACATGCGCGGTATGGGTCCTTTGCGGATTAGTCTTAAGGTGCTCTAAAACGGCCTGCCTTACATGTTCTGAAATACAGACAATATGATCAGCTTGCTGACTTACCTCCCTCATAAAGGCATTTCTCAGACCAATTTCGTGGGGGCTGAAAAACTGTGGAAAATCACGATGCTGGAGGTCATAAATAACTGAAACAGTCGGAATCCCCGGCTCGGCATAGGTTGCCGCGGTAAAGGGACAAAAAAGGAGGTCCACACCGCGCGACCCTAACAACCTCCGTGGGGCAACACCAGTCTTAGAGGCCCGCATTATATACCGGCCCATTCTGCCTAAACCCCTGCGGAAGAACCCCGGGTACTGGGCCGTTAGCGGCTTTGGTCTTGGCTTTTTTTTTCTCGTCAATAAACAATGCCTGGCCATGTTAGGGCCGTCTAAGATAGCCAGCTCTTCATGATTCCACAAGGCAGTCAAAAGGAGGAAGTGGTCCCCAGGTGCAGTCTTCTGAAACGATCTCAAAAGCTCAATTGCAAATATTTTTGCGCCACCATTCTCGCCACCCGGAAGAACGGGGGTCATGTCTACTGCAATAAGGGACATCCTAAAAAAATTCTCTTAACGTAAAATAATTATGGGTAAAATCAAAACCTTCAAGGTCATTTGTCGCGAATTTCCTTATTTTCGGATTTTGAGTTTCCGATTAACTCAAGCTGTTTAACCTTGATAAGGCCTAACCGACGGGCCTGCCGGACTGCAAACGTCGCCTCCAAATTAATCAAGCCTTCTTCAGCAGCCTGAGCCCTCTGGGATTCATGATCCAGCGTAGCTCTCAATTCCTCAATTAAAACCGATAACTCATTTATTTGATCAAACCGCGCCTTTCGGTCCGTCTCGCTCTTATTAAGCAGATCATTCAATTTATTTATCTGATCGAGCCTTTCCTTTCGGTCCGCCTCGCTCTCTTCAAGCAGATCCTTTAACTCTTTTACCTGATCAAACCTGGCCTTCCGGTCCGCCTCGCTCTCCTCAAGCAACTCTTTCAGTTCTCTTGTCTGATCAAACCTGGCCTTCCGGTCCGCCTCGCTCTCCTCAAGCAACTCTTTCAGTTCTCTTGTCTGATCAAGTCTGGTTTTTCGGTCCGCCTCACTGGCCTGCCATTGTTCGAAAACATAAGAAGCAAAATCCTTGAGCGCTTGAAATGTAACTTTGTCGTAAATGGCACTGAAATGTGGTCCTATGCCAGTCTCAAGTTGTACCGGTGACATCTCTGGCCGTTCTGCTTCAGGCGCCGTTTCCCAAACCTCTTCTCCTGGTACAGCAGGTGGAACTTGCTTGGACTTCCCATTTGTCTTAACTAACCCCTCATATAAATCCAAATACGCTCGGGCCTGAACATCCAATACATATTTCTCTTCTATCTTTTTCCGGCATTCTTTCCCCATAGCCTCACGCTTGTCGGAATTAAAAATGAGAGACAATAGCGCTCCGCCCATCTTTACGGAGTCCCCCAAAGGAACAACCTGCCCGGTGACTCCATTTGAAACCATCTCGGGTATGCCACCGGTATCAAAGGCCACTACAGGTGTGCCGCAGCTCATGGCCTCCAGAATCGTATTAGGCAGATTATCCTCCAGAGAGGGCAAAACAAAGATATCCGCACCGGCATAAGCATCCCTTATCTTCTCGTCCGAATCGAGATATCCCAACGGATCTACGGGTATACCAAGTGTCTCAATCTCATCATTTGGGCGGCCAAAACAGGTTAGCCTGATTTTGCCTTTCCTAACCAAGGCCTGAAAATCCCCATCTTTCAGGCAGTATTGGATAGCCGCAACCAACTCCCTAAATCCTTTTCTTTTTTCATTACCGTCTTCACCGCCGAAGAGAAGGGTCACGACATCGCTCTCAAGACCCATCTTTCCTTTTGCCTCAGCCTTGGGTGAAGGCATATAGAGATTGGTTTCCAAGGAGTTTGGAATAGCCTCAATCTTCAGGTCTTTGAACAGACGGCTCTCCTGTGCGCGTTCGGCCATCCAGCGGCTGGGAGTAACGATTGTTAAATCGGCGCCTTTAAAAAACTCCAGTTTGTCTCTTAGGATTGCTGCAGGCAAATTGAAGGGATCATCATCCAACTGCGGGCATTCCATGCAATCGGTACGATACTTCCTGCACCCAGCCCCATAATGACAGCCCCCGGTAAAAGCACATTGGTCGTGCAATGTCCACACCACTGGTTTGCCCAGAGAAAACAATTTGTTCAAGGTCGGCAGCGACTGGTACCGGGCCACCCAGTGCAGGTTGATAACGTCTGTTGCCTGCATCATCGGGAGTGATGAGAGATCAAGACCGGAATAGGGAAGGGAAAAAATGGTGTTACTGATTTCCGTCCGGTGAGAATTGATATATTGCCCCTGAACAACCACATCGAGCAGAAATTCCTGTTCATTCTTTTCCTTAGGATTCTTGGGTGTGACACAAAATACGGAATTATCCGTCGAATCTTTGTACCGGACCAGCATTCTGGAATCCTGCCCGATCTCACGCAGACCCTGATGCAGTCGGTACGAGGCCCGGGCTGCCCCGCCACGAATATCATAGGTTGAGATTTGCAGTATTTTCATTGCTATAGATTAGGCGTTCACAGGTTCAGGGGTTTAGGGTTCAAGGTTCCCATATTTTTAAGCAGATTAACAGGCGTCAGGGTTTTTTGCAACACCGGGATTCATATCCGCTGCATATAGGGTTTAATAAACGCCTCAAGCTGTGAAGATATCTTACCTCCCAGCATACAACTTGCATAGGCCTCTCCATATATCCTCCCTAAGATATTGGCTGCGCTCTGGTCAAGCGCCTCAATCAATTCCTCCTCACGCGTGACCTTGTACTCCTTCTCAATCAGATTCAAGACATGCCCGATGCCATTTTCTGTGTGCTGTTCGATCACTCTCAATTCGGGCGATTGATGCCCTGAGAACCTTGGAAATTTATCATCCAGAAAATAACTAACCCTATTTCTCAATGAATACACTTTCCGAATTCTTTTTATCGCTTGAGGCCTTTTCTTGCTTCTATTCACAAAAAGTTGCCCCCTGCCAAGGATTTCTGATCCGATTCGATTAACATAACGCCCCACTGAACGGGTTAGGGACATCAAATCTCTAATTGTCACAAAAGAGAGGTCATCTTTTACCCGATTCATTATTTTAGCGCACCAGAGAGAATTGATAACCTGCCGATTAAATGCATATTCCGGGGAACGATTGTGAGAATGTTTCACCTTAATATCCGGCTGATACAGAACCTTATAACCCAGAAGCATATTCTTTAGGGCCCATGCCATGTCTTCTGCAAAATCCACTTCAGGAAACGGGATCTTCACAAGCAGCTCTTTTTTGTAGATTGCGCACACATTATCGAGGCCAATGGCCCTGTAGGCCTCATCATAAGGCATTTCCTTAAATGCTTTGAGGGACTCAATCTGTTGAATCTTCTGTTTGCCTCCGCGGGCCTTGCTGATAGATTCAATCTCAAACCGGGCATATGGTGTCGCATCATCATGAGGAATCTGGTCCGTATAAACAGCAGCCACATCTGTCTCACAAAGAGATCTTTCCAACTCTGAAAGCCAGCTCCCCGAACAGGGAATCGCATCCTGAACAGTAAAGACGATATTGTCAAGATCGGCTAATAAAACCGCCTCATTTCTGGTCCTGGCATGATGAAATTGCTTTTTGTCGATCCTTCTTACGAGAGCCCCGGCCCTTTCTGCCAATTCAACCGTTTCATCAGTTGAACCTGAATCAACAACAATCAATTGAATTTCACCTTCAAAATCCTGTTGCCGTATCATTTCAAGACACTGGGAAAATACATGACCACCATTATAGGTGGGTATGATTATGCTTATGCCTCTGTCCATAGTGAGACCTTGAAAAATATTCAATTTTGACCAACATCAAAGAAAGCGAAAATTTCAGCCACCCCAGAGAAATAGGCTTGGCATTTCACAGGGCAGGCAGGAATATATCACATATTTCGAGAATTAATCCCGCCTATAGGGCGGGATTGAGCCTGACGCCGGGATTGACCAGATAAGCGTAGACTTCGAAAGGAGACGGTCTTCCGAGGCTCGTAGTATGTTCAGGAACGTTGGGGTTCCTTTAGGATAAATAGGGTTGAGGATAAAAGCACGGGGAAGCAGATTCACAAACAGTTCGGCTTTGTATTTTAGCAGGTATCCGTGCATTAGACTACAAAAAGGTAGCCCATCGCATACTAAAAAAGCGCATAAATAAACGGTGCCACAGCACTGCTTTCGGTAAAAATGATCAGGGCTCCAAATAGAAGAAGCATGCTCACGATGGGGAGTAGCCAGTAACGCTTCCTAAATTTCAAGAATTCCCAGAATTCACTAATAAGGGATTGATTCGCCATTTTCTTCTCCTCAATATCGCTTAGAAAATCGTTCCTTCGGCTGAGCAGGTTCATTTCGATCTACCCAGTATGAGAGGGCCGCCTTGTCAGGCTTGATAGGAAGCGGCCTTCCACCAAAAATGCGCTTGATCAGGGCTGATGGGGTCATTATCAGATAATAGGCCAATGTGAGAACCAGGATCGTTACGATTCTCCCTATTAAGTGCGCGATTTTCATCCACCTTGAATAGATAGGCCTCAGTTGCGATGGACTTAGAATGAATCCTAACCCCATGATGGACAAGAAACCAAAAAAATATGTAGGGATGGGCCTTTTAAACCAGAGCCCCAATGTACACAAGAAACCAAAAAAAATGAGGACAATAATCCCGAATTTTCGTATCTCTCGAATATTAGTCGAGTTCAAGTTCGCTTCTCCATCCATCTTCTTCCCAGGGGGCTTGTTCATCCTTGAAAAGGATACAATTTTCCATGACAAGAACATCCATCTCTGTCCGCATAAAACAGCGGTAGGCATCTTCCGGGGTGCAGACGATCGGCTCGCCCCGGACATTGAAACTGGTGTTGACTAATACGGCACATCCGGTCAGTTTATCAAACTCCGAGATAACGGCGTAATAGTCCTGTTTATCCTCTTGATTCACTGTTTGAATGCGAGCAGAGTAGTCTAAATGCGTAACGGCAGGGATGTCGCTTCTCTTCACCATTAGACGTTTTAGCATCGGCACTTCATTCCCTGAAGGCTGAGGAAAGCATCTTTCCTTTTTGACATTGGCAACCAAGAGCATGTATGGGCTGGCTTTTTCTGCCTCAAAATATTCGGCTAACTTTTCCTCAAGCACCGATGGAGCAAACGGCCTGAAGGACTCACGGTATTTAATCTTCAAGTTCATTGTTTTCTGGGTATCTTCTCTCCTTGGATCACCGAGGATACTTCTGGCCCCTAAGGCCCTTGGCCCAAACTCCATACGTCCTGCCATATATCCGACGATCTTTCCTTCAGCTATTTTCGAGGCTACTATCTGCGGCCTGTTTTCCGGATCAAGTTCCTGGTAGGGGTACTTATTTCTCTCAAGGTAGGCCTTAATCTCTTCATTGGTAAAGGAGGGGCCAAGATATGTTCCCTGCTGGCTGTCATGGCCTTTCGGGTCAGGCCTTTCGTTTCCAAGATAGCGGTGCCAAGCGGATAGGGCTGCCCCTAAAGCCCCTCCAGCGTCACCTGCAGCAGGCTGTATCCAGATTTCTTCGAAATTGCTTTCCCGCAATATCCGCCCGTTTGCAACACAGTTTAGCGCTACGCCACCAGCTAAGCAGAGTCTCTTCTGTCCTGTTTCTTTGTAAACCCAATTCACCATCTTGAGTATGATCTCTTCGGTAACGGACTGGATACTCGCTGCGATGTCCATTTCTCTCTGTGTAATTTCTGTCTCGGGTTTCCTTGGAGGTCCGCCAAAGAGTCTGGAAAAATGTCTGTTGGTCATACGAAGGCCGCCCAAGAAATCAAAATAGGTCAGGTTCAAGCGGAGGGAGCCGTCATCTTTTACGTCTATAAGTTCTGAGAGGATGAGGTCTTTATAATATGGCCGGCCATAGGGGGCAAGCCCCATGAGCTTGTATTCGCCGGAGTTGACTCGAAATCCCGTAAAATAGGTAAAGGCGGAGTATAGCAGGCCCAAGGAATCGGGGAAATGTAACTCCTTGAGCAGTGTAATCTTATTCCCCTGGCCAAACCCGTAGCTTGCTGTAGCCCATTCTCCCACACCGTCCACAGTGAGGATGGCTGCCTCTTCAAAGGGAGAGGGATAAAACGCGGATGCCACATGGGCCTCGTGGTGTTCCGTGAATAAAACATCTCCCTCGTAGCCTATCTCCTGTTGGAGGACCTTATGGATATGCAGTTTTTTCCCCAACCACATAGGCATGGCCTCAAGCCAGGATCGGAGACCTTTAGGGGCTACTGTCAGGTAACTCATGAGAAGCCGTTCAAATGTCTGGATCGGTTTGTCGTAGAAGACAATGTAGTCCAGGTCTTTAACTGAGATTTCTCCTTCTTTGAAACAGTACTTTATGGCATTGGTTGGAAACCTCGGATCGTGCTTTTTCCTTGAAAATCGTTCTTCCTGTGCGGCTGCCAGTATTTTCCCATCCCGAAGTAGACACGAAGCGCTGTCATGGTAAAAGCAAGATATCCCCAAAATATCCAAGGTCTAATCCTTTTTCGAGAGTGGGGTTATTGCCCCATATAATCGTATGTTATACTTTGTGGCCTCAAGCATAGGTGCTAAGTAATCAAGATAGGACGGCCTGTTACACCCGACCGCCCCTCACAGATCCCGATGTACGGTACAATTCTCAATTCAATTTCTCGATTGAAAAATACCATAATTTCACTGTCCCGAAATACATGTTTTCCATGTTGTAAAAGAAGTGTCTGAAATCCTTTGAAAATGGTCAAGAATCGGTTCCCAGTCACAAGTTTTTGGGGCTCAGGGAATTCCAGGTGCATATAGGCATTGTTGCATTTAGTGAAATTTCAGGTTTCATATAGAATTGAAGTGTAAGCGTGTAATGTGTGGATTAAAGATAGGCAATGTTTCAGGAAGTTCAACCTAAAAAACCACCTCATAGGAAAGGAAAAAGGCTTGTCAAAAGGGAATGCTATTGTTTTGTGCACCTTACTCTTCTACTGAATCTTCATTGGAGAATTGAAAAAATATTGGGCAATAATATTAGAGACTTTTTCAGCACCCGACTCGTTGAAATGCACATCATCATAAAACACAGTAGTATCTTTCTGCAATAAAGATGCTAAATCCAAACACTCAATTTTTCGTTCAGCACAAATATCCAGTAACGCTTCATTGCTGTAGACAGCGCGTCCACCGAATAATATGTTTCAAGCTTTCCTTGGGTAAAGTCTCCTACACCTCCGAACCATAAAAGCTCCCTTAAATTCTCATTCAAATTCGGCCGCCACAGGACTGGTTGAGTAATCAACAACAATCTGATTGAGTTATTTTGAGCCATTTCTATGATCCTGTTGATGTTTTCCCTATAATGCTTCAACGCGTGGGCCAAATTCGGCAGATTATCAATCGTTCTTTTTGCATTCTTTCGGTTCCTACGAGCATCAGTAAGCCATTTTCCGGCTTCGTCTTGTACAAATCCACCCTCTTGTGATTTCCTAAACCCCAACTTAAGCGCAGAGCATCTTGACAATAACTCGGCAAAGACACTTTCATATGAATTATGCGTGGTAACAAAAAAAATGAAGTTAAGAAAGACAAGGTCAAAAAAACACGAGCTTCAATAATCCTGGCGACCATTTTCTTGAATATTCTTATTGTCTTCTTTTTAACAGAAATACTACTGAGAATCTTTCCCCAATTTATGATAATCGCACCGGCATGGACTCACCAAATACAGTATGAGGAGTTGACCCATTTTTTTACTTCACCTGAATATTTTCAAGAACTACAACCAAAAGTTGTCCTTTTCGGTGATTCCTTTACACGAGGTGCAGAGGTTCCCCCCGGCCATAATTGGGCGCAACTTCTTCAAAAAAAGTTGAACACCCCAGTTTTAAACCTAGGAGTGGGAGGATCATCACTTGTTGATCCTGCACTTTTGGCCGCACATTTCCTGAAGCAGGCACCAAAATCAGTCAAACTCGCCATCCTTGGTATTTATGAAAATGATTTCAATGATACATTTTTGAAAGATAAAAAGCTTGATCAACATGGGCCAAAGATATTTATACAGGGCATTGGAACTGTTGTCAGAAACTATGACAGATGTCACGACGACCTCATCTTTAAACGAAAAGAGCTTTTTTCCAAACACAATGATCCTTTTTATAAAATACTTTGCAAGGTTAAAGGCTCGTATGCCTTGTCTATGTTGAATAATCTTCTTCATACTCCCCTCATAGGTGATTTCACAAGGCCTCTGCTTAATGAGGTTAATGACCTGTCCAAACATATATTCGAAAAAAGGAGCGGACTGTACCTTAGCCGGGGAGAACAAAATGAAATTTTGAAACTCGCAAATGATAGCAGTTTTAATGACCAATACAAAAATCAGATAAAAGCACTTGAAAAATACATCTCAATAATGAGATCAGAACTTAAAAGGAGGAATATTTCCTTTTTAATTGTCTACTTCCCTTCAATGTATGAGGTTTATCAAAAAGAGGTTATGGACGTGTTCAATATCCCTTTTGATAAATACAGGAACGCAGGAGAGATTATCAATTCCATTTGCAAAAAACAGCGAATCATGTTTTTAAATCTGACTGGGGATTTTCACAAACAGATAGAGAGCAAATCCCCTCTCTTTCTAAAGCTGAATATTCACATGTCAATGAATGGACATGCTGTCACAGCAGATGCAATTTATAATTATATACTGGCCAATAAAAATCTATCTTCAAATCTGATGTAAAGACAACATGACGTGCCAGGGCCCTGGCTATGGGGACTTATTTTCAAATGCTTTGTAGAGCTTTTGCATATAATTCTTTCAACAGCGATTTTCGCATCGCGATTTAGGACATAATTAATCTTCATTTTTTGGTCATTTTACCTGAATTCAAATAGCATTTTCCTGTTCCCGAGCCAAGAGATGGTGGAAGGTGCTTTATCGAGCTGGGCGGATTTGGTGATTGGGTTGTGTCACCATTTTTTTATCCCTCTTTTTTTCCTCAGGCCCCAAGTTTCGGCAATGTCATCACCTGGTTATAAATGGGAATCGCATCCTGCACAGTAAAGACAATGTTGTCAAAATCGGCTAATAAAACGGCCTCATTTCTGGTCTTGGCATGATGAAATTTGTTTTTGTCAATCCTTCTGATGAGTGCTCCAGCCCTTTCTGCCAGCTCGATCGTTCCATCAGTTGAACCTGAATCAACAACAATCAACTGAATTTCGCCCACATAATCCTGCTTCTTTATCATTTTAAGACAATTGGAAAATATTCGACCACCATTATAGGTGGGTATGATTATGCTTATTCCCTTTTTCATGGTATTTGAGCCCGGAATACCGTGTCAAACGATATCACCACTCCAAGCTGTTTCAAAAGAAGCACACACCAATAAGTAAGGCGTCATTTTACCATTTGAACTTGACGCACCATCCTGTTTTCCCTATACTTCCCGAGCATAACATAACAAAATGGGTGTTGTGTATAATTAAGTAGCTAAGTTAAGTAGCTAAGGCTTAGGGTAGGATCTTCCCTCTAAATGAAGGATGCAACAATAAGCAGTGTATGCAATAGAAGCTAAAAATATCTCGAAGGCATATCGGCTTTACCGCAAACCGATTGACAGGCTAAAAGAGGCACTCTTTCGCAGGCCGTTTCACCAGTCTTTTGAGAGTCTCAGAGATGTCTCCTTTTCAATCGCTGTTGGCGATAGTATAGGAGTTGTAGGAGATAACGGGGCCGGAAAGAGCACTTTGCTCAAAATTCTGGCGGGGACATTGACTCCCAGTTCCGGAGAAGTCATCGTTAACGGACGCGTGACCGCCCTTCTGGAATTGGGGACCGGCTTTCATGGGGAGTTCTCAGGCCGTCAGAATATCTATCTTAACGCCTCTCTCTTGGGCCTAAGCCAGTCAGAGATCAGGGAAAAAGAACCTGAAATTATCGATTTCGCAGAGATAGGCCCTTTTATTGATAGGCCAATAAAGACCTACTCAACGGGAATGGTTATGAGGCTGGCCTTTTCAATTGCCACGAGCGTAGACCCTGATACGCTGATCATCGATGAGGCACTGAGCGTGGGGGATCAATATTTTCAACAAAAATGTATTGATAAAATGATGTCATTTCGTGAACAGGGAAAGAACATTCTTTTTTGCAGCCATACTATGTACCTTGTGAACAAGCTATGTAACAAGGCGATCTGGCTTAACAAAGGCTCGATTCAAAAACAGGGAATCGCTACCCAAATAACTTCTGCTTATGCAGATTTCTTGAGGGCTAAAATGGGTCGAAGCTCCCAAGAACAGGAACCTGGATTGCACAAAGTCGATAGTAGGACATCCATCCTCATAAAGGCCATCACTCTGAATGGGCAAACCGGGCCCATAACACTAAGATATCGTGAGAATCTCAATATTGTCTTGGAATTCGAGAGCTTTGGTGAGCGCCCGTTTTGGGTTGCACTGGGAATCAAACGAAATGATGAACTTCTTTGTCACGCCGTAAGCATGGCCCGTGATATCCCCCGACCTTTGAAAGGAAAAGGCGCCGGAAAAGTACTTCTAAGCTACCGTTCCCTTCCGCTAATGCATGGCCAGTACTCTGCGGTGGGGTTTATCTTTGATGAATCCGGCCTCCACTGTCACCACACAATAGACTCTTCGCCATTCACGATCGTTCCCCCCGTACAATGGCGTCAGGAGCAGGGGCTTCTGGATCTGGATCACGAATGGAAAATCTTGCAGGATCCGAAATAGGCAACAGTCTTGGACATTCACCTTGAGGAAGATGACAGCTTTTGAGACAGCCTCTTTCCCCAACAAACAATTCTGTTTAAAGACTTATACCGCATTTGTCAGCTGACTCTCTCCCTCTTACTTACAGAAAACGTCCGTACACGGATTGTTTGATATAGGGCATCTATTTGATCCGGCAGATGGATGTCTCGATTTTGTTCAAACGGGGCATGGTTGAGTTCTTCGCTGTAAAACCCTCTTGTTAGTTCGACAAGTTCCGATGCTGACAGCGTTGTGCCCAACTTTGCCGTCAGGCAAGCCAATTCAAGTGGGAGATTTGACTCTAAGTTGTCATAGTCAACCACGATGAGGGGGATTTTTGAGACACCTTTGATGAGCGAAGCATTGTATCGAACCCACAGCTCCAACCCGGTCTCTATCGGGATATTGTTGCGCTTTAGCAGAGATATTGCGACGCTCGAGGGATGGCGAAGGCATAAAACAACAGCCTCCAAGTTGCTGCCGCAATACTTTTCCCATAAGGAAATGGTCATACAGATCCGTGGATCTTTGAATATTTTGCCATCAAATGTTTTTGAAAACAGCCTGATATGTTTTGCGAATTGTTCGCCAGCCTCGGCAATTTTATGCTGTGATGGAGGGGCATCCCATGATCCTCCAGCACTCCTCAAGATGGTTTCGTTGATAGCAACTGCGCCGAGGTTCTCAAAATGTCCCTTTTCATTGTCGGGGCGGCTCTCGTTTAGCAATGGATGAGAAGTTCCCAAAGAAAAACCACATCGGGCGAGAAGACCGGCAACGCAGCTGGTGCCACTTCGATGCATTCCTGTCACTATGATCATTGACGCTACCTCATTTCTGTTGCACTTCCTCTCACACTAAAGTGTTTCCTTGATATCATATTCAAAAACACTCCTGAGATATTCCTTTTCTCTTTTTGAAGTTTGAGCCTGCACAAGAGGTTCAAAAATGGTGTATCGAACTGGAATTCTATGGCTGGACTTGCTGTACTCAAAGCTATTCATTTGCCAACGCTCCCGTTTCGTGGTAAAAATAAAAAAGCCTTTTGAGAAATATTAGGAGTACAATATGTCAGTATACTTGATACGGCCAATGACACCCAAGACCAGTCAATCAGGAATCGTATCCGTACAATACCCTGTTAATTTAGGTTATTTGGTCTCATATCTACAAATGAAAGGCATCGTGTGTTTTATACGGGACTTTGAAGTTGAGGCCTTTTCTGAAAGCGAATGCCTTGCATCCATAAGAGAGGCCCGACCTCTTCTTGTTGGATTCTCCTGCATGACGCCCCATATCAAGAGTGCGGCTAAGATAGCAAAAATTGTTAAGAATAAGTTTCCCTATATTCTAACGGTGGTAGGCGGTGTGCACGGTTCTGCCATACCAAAGCAGACACTTGAAGAATTCCCTCAGTTTGATGTGATCGTTTGTGGAGAAGGGGAACAAACGCTTGTGGAGTTATACCGTGGGTGGTTGGAAAACCGTATTGATCATGTAGCAGGCATCGCGTTTAGGCATAGTAATGGCGATATTGAAATTAATGCGCCGAGATCGCTGATAAGAAACCTGGATGATATCCCCTTCCCGGATAGAAATTTGATTGACATCGGCAATTACAAGAAAAGCCATGTCAGCCGTGGTCATAGTCGTAAGACGAAAAATATTGCAGAAATAACATGTTCAAGGGGGTGTCCTTATAATTGCATATTCTGCGCCAGCAAAATTGTACATTCCAGGAAAGTCCGATTTCGAAGCCCTGAAAACATCACAGCCGAGATTGAACACCTTATTGATAACTATAATATTGAGCATTTCTCCTTCTTAGACGATACGTTTACGTTGAGGAAAGACATATTAACGCCGGTGTGTAAATTCATGGGTAAAAAGAATATCACGTTTGACTCCTACACCCGTGTCAATGATATAGATGAAGAAAAAATGGATATTATGGTATCAAACGGCTGCAGAAAAATAAGTTTCGGTGTAGAATCCGGCAGCCCCAAGATATTGAAGCTATTAAAAAAAGAGATAACAGTGGAACAAGCAGCACGCGCCTTTAGCATTGCAAGAAAAGCGGGATTGCATACAATTGAGGCCACCTTTATGATCGGCTGTCACCCGGATGAGACATTGCAAGATATAGAAATGACAAAAAATCTTATACATAAGTTAAGGCCGGATATCATGGCCTTAAATATTGCCATACCTTACCCTGGTACTGAGCTCAACAGCATTTTAAAGGAAAGAGGCATCTTAAAAAGCGAAGACTGGGATGAGTTCGTGTTGTTTTTTTCTAATCCGAGTTGGGAGCTGGGTGGTGTCCCAATGAAAAAAATAAAACGGATCTTGAAACAAATTACCTATGGGTACTATTTAAAGCCATCTTACGTGTTGAAAACCATATCAAGAAATGCAAGCCCTAAAGAGCTAAGATACTGGTTTAGCCTGGGATTTTCTTTTCTCAAAACTCGATTTATACAATGAAATGCCGCTTTTCCCTAAGCCATGATTCAAATCTGATCGGTGAAAACCCCAAATCTTCTTCAGCAGATGAAAAATCCGAGCTCTTGGGTATCTGGAGCCGCAGGATTTGATCTCTTGTTATATTAAATGGCAGAGGCAAAAAGCGTTTTAGATAAGCGGCTATTCTTATCAAGAACAGCGGAACATGCACTACGATCCGATCCAAAGAATAAAGCCTGCATAACAGGGAAACAAGCTCATTTAATGAGTATGTCTTGGGCCCACAGATCGTATAGAGCCTTTTACCTATGTTCTTATGCCGCGTAACACCAAGGACTACCTCTGCGACATCGTCTACATGTACCGGAGCAAGCTCATATTCACCATTGCCCACGATCGGAACAATCCTCTTCCTTAAGACCATATTTATCAGGGAATTAATCCCCTCATCTTTTGTAGTTCCGTAAACTTCCGCAAGTCTCAGAATTACCCAGTCAAGATGTGAAGCCCTGAGGCTCTCCTCAGCCAGGAACTTTGACAGGGCGTATCCTCCGCCACCAGGCCCGATTGCCCTGGTACTGAGATACACAAACCTCTTGACACCACAGTATTCCGCCAATGAAATTAGATCCTTAGTGGCCTCAAAATTAACCTTTTCATATTGATAGGCATGATCAGAGTGGGTGATCGCAGCACCGTGGATAATCATATCAATGCCTTGCAGATCTTTCTTCAACCTCGTGGGGTCTTGTAGATCACCCCGGATAATAATGGCGCCTTTTATCGCAAAGCCTTTCTGGCGGCTGAGGCAGATCACCTGATGCCCTTCCTGAAGAAGGCACCTGACTATTTTTTTCCCGATATCTGACGAGGCTCCGGTCACAAATATCCTCATCATTCAAAAAACTCCTTGATACGAGCGACAATCAAGTTCTTGATGAACTCCAAGATCGCAGGGATCCTGACAAAGGACCGCCTTCCTTTAAGATCATAAAATATACATGGGATTTCAATAATCTTGAATTTAAATCGGCGAGCCTGGATCATCATCTCCGCATCCACAAACCAATCATTTGATTTGAGCTGCAGTTTGTCATATGCAGCGCGGGTAATTAGTTTTGGTTTTGAGTTGACATCCCGCACTTTCAGCCCGCTAAAAAGAACCTGGAAAACAAGATTATAGACTTTCGAGATAAAAAATCGGTAAGAACTATCATGTCTCTCAATACGGTATGTCTTGACGATATCACAGCCATGTTTTCTCAATACTCGATAAGCGCGTACAATATCACTGCCGTTCATCTGCCCGTCGCCGTCAATCAAGGCAATAACGTCCCCTGTCGCCTCAGCAAACCCGGACCGGACATCCCATCCCATCATTCCTTTCTTGACTCTCGCTACTGTCTTGATCCTGGCATCCCCTTCAGCTATCTCTCGAACGACTTGGGGAGTAATATCGTCTGTCCTTTCAAGGTAGTTGCCTACCAGGATGATTTCCCAACTATCCATTTCTTTCTCAAGACATAAAATCAGATCTTTAACAAATTTCCTGACAGCGTTCCCTGCTCTATAGCACAAGACCACAACTGTTAATTTTGGATTACTCAAATCCATCCTTCCATATAATATTGATGGTCTCGTAAAAAGTCACTCATCCGTTTTCGTCATTCCCGCGAACGCGGGAATCCAGGGAAATCAGCCGCTTCTGGACTCCCGCTTTCGCGGGAGTGACGGCCTTGGAGACTTTTTACGACTTTATCAATATTGGCTTAGAGAATTAAGTTCTTGGGCCTCAGATATCACCGAAATTTATCGCACATCTTTATGTGTTAGCGTCTTTCCATCAAATTGCATCAGAGGAGTATAGCTGATCCATCCCTCGGGTGAGTCATACCGGACACGAAATAGTAACGGAGCTATCATCTCCTTACGCCTGAATCCATAGCGGGGGATAATCATTTTCGCCCCTGAATCACCATAAGTGATGATGCTGTACTGTCCTTTTTCGTAAGGCCCTAATTGCCAGGAAACCACGCCGTCCGCATAGTCAAACTCCACTGAAATCGGGTTTTCACGCAATTTTCCCTCCCATTCCGAACAAATACTGGGAACCCCTCCGGGAACCTCCTTTAAACTCCTCGAGGAGTCGTCATAAAGAAAGACCCCCAACGAATCCTTGTTCAATCCTGCCAAATCGATTTCGTCGTACACAACCATGGGAGGCTGCTCCTCAAGCATATTTCTGCGCAACCATGTCAAACCAGCCGTGAACCAGTTTCCAAATTGCGCTGAAGGCAGCAACACATGGTCTTGATCTGTCTCCATGATAAACCGGCCATGGGCTTCAAAGCCTTCGGCTACCGACCTCAAGCCCTGCCTTATTTTCCATCCCTGACCAGCCATGGCAAACCCAATCACAGCAACCATGGCCAGAGCCACGATTATCCGGCGATGTTTCGAAGATGCAATCCCTCCCAATGTCAGCACCACAGCCAGGCTCAAGACCCAGGTCAAAAGCAGGAGCAGCCTGTGAGGATCGGAAATATAGATGGCGGGGACAATAGGGCCTAAGAGCAATAAAGCGGCCCCGACAATCAGCACCCGCAGGGATGGATATTGCCACGCCGCATAAATGATTAGGGCCGTAGTGGTCAGGAATGCGACTGTTGCGAAGGGCCCATCCCCAAAGATAAAGGACGGTATCTTCAAAATCATGGGGCAGACGGCGCCCCAATCTATGGACGGCCGATAGCCTCCTACCCACGTTCCTAACATATATCTACGCCACAAGGCATAAAAACCCATGACCAAGAAGAACGGCAGGGTCATCCACAGACGTTTGGGCAGGTTCCGTACCGGGATCAAGGGTAGCAGCAGGGGCTGAACCACATAGATTTCCTTGGCACTCATGGCGAAAAAATAGAACGCCGCGCCTAACCAGGCCAATGCAGATCGTTCCTCTCTCGTGGCACGGATAAATAAGTAAAGCGCCAGGCTGAAGAAGAGAAGCCCTTCCAAATAATGCCGCGTCATCAGTTGATAGACGGTGTTAGTCACCGGAGCCGAGCAGAGAAACAGCACAACGCCCAGGGTTGACCACAACCGGTTGGCCCACACTCTGAGCAAAAGATAGGTCACCCCGGCAACCATCCATAGCGCCAGCAGGTGGTGTGCGTAAAAAAGCTGCGGATTTAGCCCGAACAGGGCCAGGTCCAGATCAAAAGAAAAGATTATCCAGGGGTTCAGATTGGCAGGTTGAAATTCACACCATACCGCTGGAACAAAATAATACTCCCATGGTTTACTCTGAAATGCCGTTTTGAGGATCTGCGTATCATCCCAGGCCCACCACCCTGTCAAGGAATTTCCATACAAGACGCCAATTAGCACCCCAAATCCCAGCCAGGCAAGCAAGATCTCCTTGGCAGGCAGGCGAAAGACACGTCGACAAATCGAGGTCTGGTGCCTGGAAAGTATGTTATGTCTCATCTATTAATCTGAATTTGGGAGGATGGTGACGTGTCTTACTGTTTGGCGGGGAATAAAACCCTTGTCCGCCTCTGGCGGATTAAATACACAATACCATCGGAGGATTCGGGCTCCAATGCCTGCTACCCGGGGTGGGATCAGGAGTGGGGCAAAGAGGCTATGGTTGGGTTTTTGAAAACTTATGTTTCCATCGGTTTGATTGATATATCCACTTGTCTTTAAAAGTCCGGTCTATCGCCTTGGGAAGAGGCGGGGCAAAAGCTTTCAGGTACACATATACAATGCCACCATCATTTTCAATATTCACTCTGTCTATCTTCAGCCCTGAAAACTGAAAATTCTCGTTGCGGCTAACCAACTTGCGGTACTCTTCAAGAGTCATGGACGCATTGTCGGCCTCTCTATTGTATGCAGGTTCGTAATCCCTTTTTACCAGCCTGTCGGTCCAGTACTGAAGAGACACTCCTTCAAGAGCGGCCTGATCTCTCGCCTCTTTCTGGTTGTCGCATCCCCAAAAAGACATCATGCACAAGAAAGCCAAAAGCGCACAAAACAAGCCTGTCCTGTTAGAAACCATTCTCATCTTCTCCTTATCCATCATTCGAGACCTTTGAAAAGCGCCCCCTTTCGAAGTCTGCGCTTATCTGGCCAATCTCGGCGTCAGACTCAAATTTGAATCCTCGAAATATTCCACATATTCCTGTGGTTGAAAGTTTCGCCCTCCTTGACCTTGACCAAAATTGAACATTTTTCAAAGGTCTCATACTGCCAGGAAGGGCTTTCCTTAGTTACTTCTTTTCAGGAGCGTTCAAGAACACGCGGATCCCGCCGCTGTTATCGTTTGAATTCGCATAAATAACGGCGATGTCCTTGTGACCGTCTTGGTTGATGTCAATACAATATAAGCCGTAAATCCGGTAGAGCCCTTTTTCCGGAAGCCCTGATGCGCTCACCTCGTTCCATCGATTCCCGGCTCGCTTAAAGACTTTCAAGCCCCCCTGGTTGGGTGCCGCAATGACTTCAGCGATACCGTCTCCGTCAAGATCGCCGGCAGCCACAAAATAAGCCCACGACTCACCGGCCGGAAGTCCTTCAGAAATATCAACGAACCCATCCTGACCGCTCAAAAATGCTTTAACCCCCTTGAATGCCTCGCCAGAGTACGAAATACTGGCGATCAGATCATCCCGTCCGTCCCCGTCCACATCGGCCAAGGCAACTGAGTTGTAATGCTTATCTTGGGGGAGGCCTTTGTTAAAGGGATGAAAATTCCCCTTGCCATCACCCAGCCACACAATCAGGTCCATCTTATGGTTAGAAGCGCCCACAGCGATATCTACGTTTCCGTCACCGTTTACATCGCCTGCAACCAAATGGTCGGAGTAATGCCCGTATCTCTCCTTTTCGCTTCCTATGGGCCGGCACCTCCATTTATTGTCCTTCCAATAACAGCCCAGCAGGCCACCCGGCGCGTGGGACCCCTTGTCGTGTGTGTATTCAGTCATCGCAGCAATGTCTGGTACACCGTCGCTGTTTAAATCCACACATATCAATGCCCTTGATGCAAAGTCCTTCTCGGCAGGCAGGCCGGGGGACAGATTACCATATTTCCCATTTTTTGTGCCGTTCAGCGCCTTTAGCCCCACATGGTGCATGGCCAGGGCAATGTCCGGGATTGTGTCACCGTTGAAATCCGAAACACCTATGGAACCATAATCATAGGCACTATCAGACAGTACGTTGAGAAAAGATTCAGACCAATCGCCCTTGCCATTACCATACCATACAACCGGCCTTTTTGCGTCACCTGCTGCATCCCTTGGAGGCGTAGCAAGCATATCTATCTGGCCATCCCTGTTCATGTCGTAGAAAGCGAGGCCTTGCCGCCACTGACCTGTGGAGGGCAATCCCCTTGACCAGTCAACAAAGGTCAGTCCGGTTTCTTTTCTCTTCTCTTCCGTTTTCTTGGCTCCATTTTCACAGGCAAAGGTCATAGCAAGAAGAGCCATACATAAGAGATGCCATACCACCTTGTAGTTGTTCCTATTCATAGACCGCCTATCTCCATTCTGTTTCCGCCCAGTGTATAAAGAGGAAACTGAAGTTAAAAAAAGCCACTAAAAAGGCGAACCTTTTGCGGTTCGCCTTTTTAGTGTTTTAATTATAAGTATTTACGTTATTACTAACAGGTCCGAGCTTAAGGCTGCGGCGCGTTAGTAGCAACAGTTCCTACGTCTCGGGCTACTTCCATCAATGCAGACCAGTTAGTCGCTGCAGTGGAAGCGCTGCTGGATGCCTTCTGCCATGTCCACGCCAGCACCTCACGGTCAGTATCAACAGCAGTCGGTGTCTGACTCGCAGACGGTGTTCCAGGTTGCGTAATGTTAAAAAATCCCAAATAGGGGTACGCGACCTTCAGGCCATCCGGAACGGCTGCCCCGGCATCCATGAAAGTCAACTCATTGATCGCAATGGTCTTTGATAAGGTATCCTCAGCGCCATTTATGATGTCAATATGGTAGCTGTTGCTATTACCACTCATCCAAAAAATGAACCATGTCTTAGAATTTGAATCAAGGATATAGTATTTCGGATATAGGGCAAACCAGGTTGCTTGAGCAGTTCCAGCTCTGCCCCAAACCGCGTCCTGGGCAGCAGCGAGGGCACCCGGGGTCCATACTTCAACATCGAGCTGGCCCTTATCTCGAGTATTATACATGGGATTCAGAGTCGCCGACACATCCGGGTCAACAGCGTACTCCCTCACCGGTACGTTCGCTCCCACTGCCTGACCGACTGATAGATCAATCAGGTAAACGCTGGCAATAATGTTGTCATTACCAGTAACGCTGTTGGTCCCATAGATGTACCCGGCATAGTATGTCGCTCCATCATGCGTAATCTCAAGGGCTGTCCTCTCGTCGGCAGCCATTTTTGTGATGTATTTATTGACGTCGATCATCTCCGTAGCCCACTTCGTCAAAGACTCGCTGTCATTGGCTACATAGGTACTCCTGGTAGTGTAGAAATCCAAAGATAGTGTTGTGGCAACACCCTTCGTTTCTGTAAAATTCCAGAAAGTGGTAGGTCCCGCACCAGATGTATACCTTGCCTTACTCTCCAGAAAGAAGACTGTAATATCTGTTCCGGGTTGATTATCCGGGACCCCTATTACCGCCAGTGCCGGGGACACACAGAAAGCCAAAGCAGCCAGAAATGACATTGCTATAAAAAAATTTTTCATGCTCTTTTCCTCCTAACTAAAATTAAATTCTTGAACTTTAACATTTATTAACCGCCTAAGCACGACCGCCTTTTACCAGATCTATCACCCCCTTAACCCTTAAAATAAAGTTCTTCATACTCCAACTTGTATCACACTCATTTCTGTTTTTCCCCGCACCTGACTCTTTTGATTGCCAAATCTTTATTGGGGAGACTATATGGTAAAAACGCCTTTGTCAAGCCTTTTCCTATGCTATATTATTCTCTTCATCATCTTAATTTGGGAAATTATATGGTAAAAACCCTTTTGTCAAGCCTTTTCCTATACTTATTTTTGCTCTTTTTCATCATGTTCAACGTCAGGAACGCTCATCTACCGCATCACCCCGACCCTTGATACTTTATAGAGAGGCAATACCTTTCTGTTACGGTGCAGTATGAATAGCACATAGTCGTTTACCTGTCAAGGCTTTTTTAATTTATTTGGAGTTCTATCCCGATATTCCTCAGCATGTTTCCCTTCGGATGCCCGACGAAAAAATAAAAAGGCCCAAAAACGTCTCCTTCCCTTTCCACATACAGCTTCATGAAACCTGTTAATATGCCTGATAGACTCATCTGATAGCGCCCGGTGGGACCGGTTTCTGTCATAATCTCCGGCCCGGCAGCACTATTCTCCGAGTTGAGTGTTATTTTCAGGCCGGGGATCCCTTCATCTTCATCTATGGCACCGTTTTCGTTACGGTCCTCATAGACAGTCCCCATCACAAAATACCTGAGATCAAGGGGTCTTGCAAAATCCGCAACCACCGTATAATATAGGGACCCGTCTTCGTCTCCGCCGGGGTCTGGTGCCCGGTAAATAACCTCAACCCCTATCCCCGCCTCGGTCAAAAAGGGATCAAAAATATTCCTCTGAACATCCAATCGCGGGTCCAGGTCATTCTTCAGAAGAATTTCGTAGAGACTTCTGGCCACATCGATAGGGCCATCAACCTTTGAAACCTCAAGTACGCCCAATGTCATACCCAGACTTTCACCAACTCTTTCAGGGTCATAGCCGGCGGATTCAACCCTTTCGAAAGGAGTCACCCCGTCCGGTGAAACGGTTCCGAAATATTGTTTATCACGCATGTCTCGATTGTGTGCCGTAGCTGTCCCGTGAAGCTTTTCGTCCCGGGCAAGAGGGGCCAGGGGCCAGGTCAGGGCCCACCCCAGATTCAGGGCCCACGCCAGATCCCCGTAGGCCTCTTCAGCGGTCTCAGGGTCGATCCCGGCGCGCAGGAGCGCCTGCGCGGGATTTCTTCTGGCAGAGTTAATCATACTTATGAGGGCCTGCTCAACAGCCTCGGCTCCGGCAACGGGTTTTCCAAAATCAAACGTTACAGGATAGGCGTTCAGAATCAACCCCCCTGCAGTGAACTGGCCGCTGCCAAAGGCTATCCCGGCTTCGGTTATGGCAGGGTTAAGGATATTACGCTCCTCCGTCGTTTCAGGATCCAATTCGGCAAGGAATATGGATTCAAAAATAATCCTGACAGCCTCGGCAGTATCCATAAAGTTCTGAAAGGCGACCAGGCCCAGGGATTCTCCGCACACGGCCGCCAGATAGCCGCTCTCTCTGATTCGCTCGCTATATGTCCGGCCGTCAGGGGAGGTATGTGAGTAGTAGATTCTGGTAATCATGTCCTCTGTGTGACCGGCAGCTGCCCTGTAAAGGCTGTCGTTAAACCCCAATGGGGCAAGGCCCTCTGTCAAAACAGCATTCAACTCGGGTAGATCCTGAAGGACCGTCTCGCGGTCGATTCCCAGAGACTCTGCCATACCGAGAGGATCCTTCCTGGCGTCGTTAATCAGTTCAAGGAGTGTATCCTCCTCTTCCGAATACACGGGTTCCTGCGAAAAAGCGTCTTGATAGGCACCGAAGTAAAAGGGCAGGGTAAAAAGGAATATTTTGATAAATTTAGTCAGCATATCTGGAAATAAGTATGCAAATCCCATGCCGGAATCCCCGCGCAAGATCTACCGAGACCTTTGAAAAATGTTCAATTTCGAAGTCTACGCTTATCTGGTCAAAATCAAGGAGGGCGATAATTTCAACCACAGGAATATATTAGATATTTCGAGGATTGAAATTTGATGAACTCGTAAAAAGTCACTCACCTGTTATTGTCATTCCCGCGAAAGCGGGAATCCAGGGAAATCAATCACTTCTGGACTCCCGCGTTCGCGGGAGTGACGGCCTTGGAGACTTTTTACGAGGCCATCAAATTTGAGCCTGACGCCTACTTGTCCCGTTACGAGCGGGGGATTGGCCAGATAAGCGCAGACTTCGAAAAGGGGCGTTTTGCAAAGGTCTCCGACCGTGTATTGTGAGATGTTTTGTCTGCCGGAGGCCTTGCTTCCCATGAAATTGGTCATATCGAGCCACCTCTGGCTAAATTCAGCCATCCCCCTACCACCTCTTCCTCAGCATCACCTCGGCGGAAAAGGGCTTTCCGGATATAGCGGTGTATGTGCCCGGGACTTCATAATTGTTGTTTGTCAGGTTTCTGATGGCAATCTGGAGATCAAGACCCGGCATAATAATGTCGTTGAAGGTCGTTGTCATGTCGAGGAGCCAGGCACCGGGTATGGAATGAAAGGTATTGGCTCTGGGGTAGATAAGCTGTGTGGATGAATGGTAGCCGAGTCTTGCAAATAGGGTCACCCTTTTTACAGGCCGCCAGGTTCCCGTAAGATTGAACAATCGTTTCGGGCCTGTATTGTAGGGAAAATTCAGCTCCTCGTAATGGGGATCAGGGTCCCAGTACTTGACATAACGATAAGTCTCATCAGGGCCGCTGTTATCCAACAGGGTCAGGTTGGCGGAAAAATCCAGGTCTTTTAAGGGAGAAAAATGCCCTTTCAACTCAACCCCGTTGATCGTCTGGTGATTCGGTTCTGAAAGGCCGGCATAAGGATCTTCCATATAATGGTTTTCTATTTTGCTGCTGAAACCGCATACACTCAAGCCGCCCCTCTCGGAGGGTTCCCACCCGGCCTGCAAACTTAAAGTCTTTATCTCTTCCAATTCCGGTTTTTCATCTCCGAGCAGCTGCCTGGCAAAAGGGGTCCGATAGGCGGTCCCGTAGAGGGCTTTGAACATCCATTCCGGCCGGGGAGTCCAGACGACCCCTGCATTATAGCTCAGGGCATCCTTATACTGCTCATGATCGTCGTTTCTCAAGCCTATGGAAAAATCAAAATCTCCCATCTCGTGGGTGTACTGCCCGAAAAGTGACCAGAGCCGGTCGTCATAGTCCTCCAGGCTGTAGAGCGGCAAAAAGGTGGTCTTTTTCTGCGCCACATAGTCAGGAAAATAGCTCTCCCATATGGGGGCATTCTTCACGTCCGTCTTCCTGAAAGCGGTCCCTCCGGTAAAAACACCTTTTCCGGCAAAAAAGGACCGGTCATATATAAGTTCTCCGTAAAAGCTCTTCTCCTCTTGATCCAGGTTGCGGTCTATGATCTCATATTCAACATTCCGCCAGTTATAATAACCGGCAAACCCTAATCCTGAAGACGAATCCAGTCTCCTGTCGGCCTCCAGTTTTATGAACCCGAACGGCCCGCTCCTGCTCTCCGGCCAGGTGAGATCCTGCTCTCCCCCGCTCTCTTCAGGGCCGCTTATGGCGTAAGGCCTCTTGTAATCAGAGACCAGTCCCGATATGGAAAACCAGTCCCTGAACGAAAAACTCCCCGATGCCTCCAGGTAGTGGGATCGCCCCGGTTTTTCTTCTCCAAACCGGTCCTCATAGGGATAGGCCTGCTTTCCATCCCCCCAGAATCTGACTATATTGGACGTGGTATCGTACTCCTCTATGGTGCGCCCGCTCAGGGAGAGAAAACCGTCCCACTCCCCGCCATCGTGCCCCATATTCATGTAAACGGCGCCGCGGTCCCCGGGCCCCCCGTACAGGACACCTGCTTCAACTCCGTCAAGATCCTTCCCCGTAAGGGGGACCACATTCACAATCCCCGCGAACGCATCGGGGCCCCACAGGACCGATCCGGGGCCGCGGACAATTTCCACCCTCTTTACAGGCGCAAGTGAAAGTTCATAATCAAGGGGCTGGAGGGATTTCGTCACATCCGACCCCATAGGGACCACAGTATCGTAGAGGAGAAGAATAGAGTTGGGAATTCCCCTGAGATAAGATTCAGACCCCCACTCCTTCTGGGCCATATAAAAGCCCGGCGTCATCTCCAGGGCCTCACTCAACGTCTTCACCCCCTGTTTCCAAAGCTCCTTTCTGGTAATAACCTCGGCCACGGCCGGAGCCTGCCAGGCGCCCTCTTCGCGCCTCGATGCTATGGACAGGACCTTAACATCCTCACCGACAAACATAAGTTCAGTATCGTTCTTTGTTGAGGCAGTTCCGCCTGACGCAGCCACAGGAGACACAGCAGACCACAAAAGGCCAAACATCATCAGAAGAAACATTTGGGCAATCTTAGATTTCACGATACACCCTTTGGAAAAGGACCCTGAACTTTGCACGGGTAAGCCCCAGTAGCTTAGCAGCGGCCGTCTGATTGTTTCCTGATGTTTCAAGTGCCTGCCTGACCAGGTCCTCCTCCACTTTTTCCAGCGATATCCCCCCCGATGGGATGGAAAAACCCATATCCCCGCTGCCGGGGCCCTCATCCCTGCGCAAAAAGGAAAGGGTGTGGGCCGAAATCGCGTCTCCCCCTGCCAGGATCATTCCTCTTTCCATTACATTTGCCAGCTCCCTCACGTTGCCCGGCCAACCATACTCTATCAGCAGCCTGACGGCCCCTTCCGTCAGTTGAACATCCGGCGTGCGACCTAAACGTGAGAGAAAATACTTAGCAAGGGGAAGCACGTCTTGCGGCCGCTCTCTCAGAGGTGGAAGATTGATCGGAAATACGTTAACCCTAAAAAACAGGTCCTCCCGAAAGGCTTCCTTTTCCACAAGTCCACGGAGATTCTGATTGGTAGCGCAAATGACCCTCACATCAACCGGTATCTCTTCGTTTCCACCGACTCTTTGGATCTTTTTTTCTTGAAGCGCCCTCAAGAGCTTGGCCTGTGCGTCAAGGGGGAGATCACCTATTTCATCTAAGAAGATAGTGCCATCTGCTGCATATCCGAATT
>Ga0207996_1000588_pt1 | contig 31002 bp, 25 predicted proteins | sample AntAceMetag02UKG_FD_184773 | JGI IMG/M metagenome (GOLD analysis project Ga0207996, IMG submission 184773) | Saline lake microbial communities from Ace Lake, Antarctica - Antarctic Ace Lake Metagenome 02UKG (SPAdes) (version 2) | ecosystem: Environmental > Aquatic > Non-marine Saline and...
AATCACCAAATCACTTGCATAAAACCCGAAAATCGGACCGACAGCTAAAGTCATAACCTTCCAGTATATTTGAAGTTATGACAATTTAAATCAGAGAAAACAGCTATTTTGAACCGCGGAATGTAAGTTAGAGTGCCGCCCCGCAAAATGAACTTCATTCATCGCGGGGTAAAATTTTGCCCCGGAAATCGTATTTTAAGGCCCTTCTTTTTCCCGGATTAAGACTATTTATCATATTCCGGTTGAAGTCATCGGTGATTCCTGTAAAAAAGAATCTCCGTGTATGTGACTTTCCTGTCGGATGTTTTACCTGATATCCCGGAAGTCACCGGGCAAGTCACCATGCAAGTTACCGGGCAAGTTACCCCCGAAGTCACACCCTAAGGCACCGGAGCAAGTTAGTCCCGAGTCTGTCCTAAGTCTGTCCCAAGTTCTGTATTCTCGCATTTGCTTGGTCCTGCTAGTAGGGTCACGGAGCAAAATGGATATCTAAATTGGACTAAAGTGGACAGTGATTCCGGAGTAAAATGGACACCGATCCCAGCGTCAAAGTAGCTGAAGCGACTGCCAGGCATTTCAATCTCAAAGCTATTTCAGGCCGCCCAATCCCATTAGATAAAATGAGGGACGGTATTAAATAGTTAAATAACTTCTCCCTCCCTATCTCCCACAAAGAACAGTATTTTTCTAATTTACCCCTCCGATTTTCAAAAAATCTTCAAAATAAGTCATTTTTTCGGAATAAAAGGCCCACTTCTCCGACTAATGATATGAGGATAAATTAAATACCTTTTAGGCGCTTGATATAATTGGTGATTTTAAAAAGGAGTAGATCGTTGAAGAACACCGAAGATGAACTACGTTGCCATGTGTTCGTAGAGAAGTGCTGTAGCCGCGGTCGTTGACCGTGGATGACAGGGGCCGCGGTCAGCCGACCGCGGCTACAGTGTCCAAGGAGATCCAGGCACTGAGGGGATTGACACCTGATGAGCAGAGAAGACTAAACATGAAAGAGAACCAGAACATAGAATGGAAATCCTCCTGGCGGGATGAATATCTTAAATGGATCTGTGGTTTCGCCAACGCGCAGGGAAAACCCAAGGGTCAAACCCTAAATACTAAGTTAGGTTCATCTATTTAAAACAATTATGTGGGATAATTTACTCCAAGATATCATTACTTAGTATTTAGGGTTTGACCCTCGGTTTTTCTAATTCCGGTTTTTCAAGAATACAGGCACAAATACCATCAATTTTTAAAGATCTTTCAAAAACAATCTGCGCAATGGAAATTAAAGAAAATGGAGAATGGAGATTCAAAGTTCGATCTCTTAATGACGAGAATCTATCCATTACTTTGCATATATTTTTATTCAATTTGTATGTAGCGCCAAAATAGTAAGAATTAACTTGGGACGGGAAAAGCAGGATTTCATGAGAACTACGGAAGAACAATTTGAGAAGTGGTTGATGGCTCCAAGTGAAGATGAGCATCTTGAATTCAAAGAAGCGAAGTGGCGATATGATTTCGAGAAATTGGTTAAATATTGCTGTGCTTTATCAAATGAAGGCGGTGGTCGTATTTTACTTGGTATTACTAATGCCCTGCCTCGTCGTGTGATCGGAACCCAAGCCTTCTCTAATATTCAGCGTACACATTCAGGGATAGTAGAAAGACTGCATATTCGCATTGATACGGAAAAATATAATCATGCTGATGGTCGTGTGTTGGTCTTTCATGTCCCTTCTCGTCCCAGGGGATTGCCAATTCAATACAAAGGAGCCTATTGGATGCGTCGGGGTGAAGAATTGGTTCCTATGTTGCCGGATATGTTGCGTCGCATTTTTGACGAAGCAATTCCCGATTTTTCTTCGGAAATTTGCACAGATGCTACTTTGCAAGATCTTGCTCCAGAAGCAATCCTGGAGTTCCGGCATCGATGGGCCGTTAAATCCCAAAATAAAGAATTGATGCAGCTTTCAGACCACCAGCTTCTTAACGATGCCCAGCTTCTTGTAGGATCGGCGGTTACATATGCGGCACTTGTGCTTTTAGGAAACCCCACCTCATTAACACGGTTGCTACCTAACGCCGAGGTAATATTTGAGTATCGGTCCTCTGAAGCTGAGATTGAATTTCAGCAACGCGAAGAATTCCGAAGAGGTTTTTTCTTATTTCACGATGTCCTTTGGAAGCTCATCAACCAACGCAATGATCTCCAGCATTTTCGAGATGGTTTATTTCTTCTCGATATTCAAACTTTTAATGAAGATGTTATCCGTGAAGCTGTACTAAACGCTGTCTGTCACCGTGATTATCGGAATCAGGGTTCAGTTTTTGTGAGGCAGTACCCGCGGAAAATTGTTATCGAAAGTCCCGGAGGGCTTCCGGAAGGAATCACACCGAATAACCTACTTTATAGACAGATGCCTCGTAATCGGACAATCGCCGAAGCTCTAGCCAAGACTGGCTTGGTAGAACGGGCAGGTCAGGGTTTTGATAAAATTTTCCGGGCATGTTGTCGGGAATCCAAGGCTCTTCCGAACTTTTCTGGTACCGATGAATACCTAGTTCTTCTGACGTTACAAGGTGCCATACAGGATCCAGCATTTTTGCAGTATTTGCAGAAGATCGGTGATGAAACCCAGAGTAGTTTTACGGTGGATGATTTCCTAGTCCTTTATCATATTCGAAAAGATGTTCAGATCCCAGATAATCTAACTTTCAGAGTTGGGAATTTGTTAGAAAGTGGAGCAATTGAAAGAACCGGTACAGGGAGGGGAATTAAATACATATTATCCAAAAAGTTTTATTCTTTAACTGCAAAGCGGGGTAAATATACCAGTCGTCGGGGATTAGATCGCGAAACTAACAAGGAGTTGCTCATTAAACACCTGCATCATTTTGAGAAGGGTACCTTGCAGGAGTTTTATCAGGTTTTGCCATCTCTTTCCCGGCATCAAATATACAACTTGCTCAAATCATTAAAAGGGGAAGGGCGAGTTAGAGTTATAGGCAAAACAAGTGGAAGTTATTGGGAATTGGTGCAATGAGTTGCGTTATTTTTGTGAATAGAACGCAATTCAAACGCAAGTAAATAAACGCAATATTTGCAATTTATTGATAATAAGGATAATAGGGGTTTGTCCATTGCGTGATTAATTGCGTGCAATACTCAGGAGGTTAGCATTTTAACCTGTGAAACTTCATCACGATGAGATTCATGGTGATCTTTTCTCCCAGGTAGACAAGACCATAGACCTGTTGTTGACAAAGTACCTGAAAGCCCTGATTTCCTACGAGGGAATACAGCGGGTGGAGACCTACCCGGCACCTGAGAGCGCGTTGCGGGAAGCGTTGCTTAACGCCGTGGCGCATAAGGATTACAGTAGCGGAGTGCCGATCCAGATAAGCGTATATGAAGATAAAATCATGTTCTGGAACAACGGCCGGCTCCCCGACGACTGGACGATCAAGAACCTCACCTCGAAACACTCCTCCCAGCCATTCAATCCCGACATTGCCAACGCGTTCTTCCGGGCTGGAATGGTTGAAGCCTGGGGGAGGGGAATTGAAAAAATGCAGGCGGATTGTAAAGCTGACGGAGTGCCGGAGCCATCATTGAGGTGTGAAAAAACAGGATTGTGGGTAGAGTTTGAGAATCGGATGTCGGGGAAAATGTCGGGGAAAATGTCGGGGAAAATGCCGATGCAAATATTGGCGAAACTGCGGCTTGACCCGAATCTTACCATCCCTGAATTGGCTGAACGCGTTGGTCGTTCTGTGGAAAGGGGGTCGGACCACACTAAAATTGGTATAATCAACGGGTTAGCTAAAAAATACGTCCTAATTGTTTATGTGCAAGAAAAATCCGGAAAAAAATGAGGTTTAGGGGTAACACTTTTCTCCCTGGTTTAAATTAATATCGTCTCCAGTCTAAAATCAGAATTACGTCTTATTTTTAGATTCTATTGACATCTAAGAGGATTAAAATTAGATCATACTTTCCTCTACAAACAGATTCAGGGGCAAATCTATGATTTGAAGACCTTTCAGGTAGAAACGGAACACTCAGTTCGCCTCTAAGCGATTTTATCGCTCCACTCCATACCTTGACACCTCTCAATCTTGCCGTTTTGGTTAAATCAAGTAGCTTTCAACCAGTTGAAAAGCTTCTCTGCGCTGGTCGAGGCTCAACTCGCTGAGCTCCCCCAGTGTATCCAGTATCTTCCGTTTCAAAGCTCCTGTATATTGATACTGTTTTCTAAGGATCTGAACCAGACGCTCAACCTGTTTGAGACAAAAGTCTCTGATAAACCCGGTACTGGTAGTTACCGCTTCTTCCACCATCTCGATCAAATCATCTACTGTTATTATTTCTTCGGATGTTTCCTGCTGCTGCCTTTCCTTTTTGCACATCTCTTCGTAATGGTAGCGCTTGTGGCAATAAGCCTGATGTGTCGCGATATCCAGATCCTTCTGGATCCGGTTCAGGATCCCAAAAAAATAAGGAAGAACGCGTCGGCTCGAATTCCTCCGGATCGCCTTGATAAAAGCTGCCTCTGATTTGTGGATGGCCTTGAGGTCATAGCTAACAATGCACTTGCGCGCCCGATCCAGAGCGTATTGATCAACCTCCAGGCCATGATGACTGATGATCCAGTCAATCCGATCCCGCTTGATCTGTCGTTCCGGATCCTCGTTTTTTCTTCGTCTTGCCCGATAACGTTCCCGATATAACTGTTGTTCTTCCTCTGTCATCTTTCTGGTGATCGCCATCTCGGGAGTCATGCTCTCCCCGAGTCGAGATGTGCGATTACGCATGGTGATGTAGACCTCGATAATTTTGTTCAGTACACTTCTTGCCAGCGCCCGGCGCGAGCTCATATCGAGGATGATTGGTCCAATCACATTTTTCATCTGAGAAAAGGCTCCCTCGTCAGTGCCGTTCCCTTTGGGATTGCCCGGTCCGACCGGAACCAGTTCTATGTTGTTCTCTTGAAAATACTTTCTGCTGGCCTGTGATAAATTGGCCTTGCCGTGATCCATCAGAACCCCCAGGGGCGTCCCCCATATACTTTTGCGCTTTTCCACTACCTTGATCACCCCTTCTGAAATCTCTGTGTCGGTTATACTGTACGCATCATGATGGAAGGTTTTTACATCTGTCGCTAATTCCACGTTAAATTTATGGACTCCTTCCCCCATTATGACTTTAAACTCGCTTCCATCCAGGCTGATCAAGCCGTTAGGAATGCTCTGCTTCAGACTCTGATAAAACTTTGGCCGCCGCCTTCTGCTGGAAGGCTGGTAAAGATCATTGGCAATCAGAATCTCGATTATCGTCTTCTTACTCAGATCAATTTGATGTTTTTCCCTGAGCCACCGGACAAAGGACTTTACCCGGATATGCTTTCCTCGATCTCTGATCTCTTTGGTGCTCGTGATTATCTTTCTCACTATATCGGCGGTGACTTTGCCGGTCTTTCCACGCAAATCAAGATTAATCAATGGCTTTAGCTTTTCATCAAAGATTTGATTCCATTCGGATAGAGTGCTGATCTTCAAGGAAAGTACCCAGGCTGTCTCCCAAAGCCGACGGCCCAGACGACGATAAAAACTTACCGCTTCTCCTTTTTCTTGGGTCTGGAAGTGTTTTTTTTTGAGCGGATGAGCTCATTCACTCCATGTAACTTCCAGGCCAGCTTCCGCCCCTCATTCTCAAAGCTGATATCATCATAACGCTTCTCCAATTCTTTCTTCTCCGATTGCAGTTGCGCTAACTCCCCTCGAAGTTTGTTCTCTCTCTCCTGTGCTTCCGGTCCGAATTGATTGACCCATTTATAGCCCGTCTTGCGCGAAATACCGGCCGCCGTACAGATAGTTTTAACGTCGGCGTCCAGCTTAATCCCTCTGTCTCTCAGAACCTGCCTGCTTTTGATCAGCATCGCCGCCTCTTCCGTGCTCAAGATCTCGCTCATCGTTGCCTCCCAGATATGTTATGGCTTGCCCAAATAGGTAGATAACTATCCTCCCCCCATCTTCCAGGACAACGTTAAATAGACTGCGGGGAATTCCAGCAATACTATAACAGTTTTCTACATCCGGGTCGATCTTTTCCGCGATCGACCTGAGTACCTCTTCCTCCCGGCCATGAAAACGATCGGCCGGCACCAGGCAACCCCCCAACCCCTGATGGGTGCGCTGATAGTTATAAAAGTTTACCCATTGTTCAATGGCTGCCCGCGCTTCAGCCACACTATTGAACTTCTCGCGCCTCAATAACTCCTTCTGGATCTGCTTGTTGACCGCCTCTACCTTACCCTGAGTTTGCGGATGATGAGGACTGGCATGAGTCTGATGGATCCCCTCCACCTCCAGAAAGCGTTCAAACCGGTTGGCCCCGTGCCAGGAGTAAAAAACAAAACCCCGGTCGCTCAATAGTTCCTCCATCTTCCCAAAACGGGAGATGGAAGGTTTTACCACCGCTATTACCTCATCAATAGAGGTCCTGGTCACCAGTCTCCAGCCGGTGATGAATCGGGAAAAGTCATCCAGCAGGATGAACAAGTAAACCTTCTGTTTGTGGATATAGAACTCCAGGATGTCTATCTGCGCCAGTTCCAGCGGCCGACTTGCTTCAAAACGTCGGCTGGCTGCTCCTTTATCCCGCTTGCGGCGTACCCTCCGGTACCCATTAGCTTCCATTATCCGCACTACCGAACGGGTGGAGATGGTTATACCCTGCCGACGTAGTTGGTTGCGAACCTGACTGGGGCCAAATCCCGAATGGTGCTCCCATGTCTCAAGGACCGCCTGCTCCTTTTCTATACTGATCTTTTTAATCCCACGACCGGGCGATCTCGCCCGGTCAGCTAAAAATCCCTCCTCTCCTAACGCTTCCAGCCTTTTGCGCCACTCATAGACCGTCGTGTAATGCACTCCAATATGCTTTGCTGCATCTCTCACCCCGATCTCACGGGCGCTCTCCAATACCACCAACTTCTGCTCTTGCGTGAGGCTTTGCTTCTGCGTCATCTCACTTTCTCCTTCCTTTTGGTAGGAGAAAGTGTTACCTTTATTTAGCCCATTTATTCCGGATTCTTAGTAACAAAAACATATAATGACTATTATTTGTATATTGGCATTTCGGGCATTTTATGGCAAAATATTTTTTAAATGGTCCTATGCCCGATATATCTGAGTCGAGCATTTTACCCGGTGGGGCCAATAGGTTTTCCGGATTGACAGATATAAATGGGGGCGATATTCTAAAGAATTATATTTTTCTTTATGAACATTATCCAAAGTAATACTGGAAAAGGAGGTGATGCGGACCGGCAATGATTTATCTTTGATGAATGGCAGGGAGGGTTTTTATGATTGGTAGGGAAAAAGTTAGGCGGCAGTAGTTGTTAACAGGATTATCTGCTCCCAAGAAAAGGAGGAAGTTTTATGACGACACAACAGGTATTAAGTTCGTTGTTATATATAATCTTTTTAATCCCGGTGGCTTACTTAGCCAGTCGGGCTTATAAAAAGGCGACCAATATTGAAAATTTCCTGGTCTCCGACTGGAGTCTGCCCCTGCCGATTCTCATTGGGACTCTGGCGGCCAGTCTGGGCACCGCGGCTTTCTTTCTGGCGGCGGTCTCGATGGGATACGCGGAGGGCGCTTGGGAGGGACTTTCGACTACGTTTGGATTGGGAAGTTGTCTTATTCTCGCCGGGCTCATATGGGCTGCTCCCATCCGGCGACTGCACGGCTGGACCATGGCCGACTACTATGGACTGCGATTCGCCAGCAAAGGACTGGGAACCTACTGCGGTATTATTATGGCACTCGGCACCAGCCTTTTCATGGTCGGCGGTATGTGCGTGGCCGGGGCGTATCTTTTGTCGGCCATAACCGGGGTTTCCTTCACGGTGGCGGTTATTATTTACGCCGTCGTTGTCGGCGGATATTGCATTGCCGGCGGGTTGTGGGCGGTGGCCTATACGGACGCGATGCAGGTTATTCTCTCCATCATCGGCATTTTTATCATTTTGTTCGCCATTCTGGCCAAGGCCGATGTCATTGCGCCGGGCGCGCTCTTAAGTGCCACGCACTGGAATATAAGTCATCTCTTCACCGCCAAAGGATCGCTCTTCTGGTTTCTCTTTCTCTCCATCGCCATCGGCGACATCCCTGCTTGTGATATGGGGCAACGGGCTTGCGGCGGCAAGACTCCTCGAATCACCAAGAAAGCCTTTATCTGGGCCGGCATCATCCTCTGTATCGTAGGAATAGTTCCCGCGTTTGCTTCCGAAGGGCTGAAGATAATTTATCCTAATTTCGAAGGAAACGCCGAACTCTTATGGATCAACTTTATCGTTGATTATATGCCCGCTTTCGTGGCAGGTCTCCTGCTGGTCCTCTTCACCGCCGCGGGGATGTCTACTATCGATTCATCCTATGTGGCCGCTACCGCGATGTGGATCAAGAATATCGGCCTTGACCTGTTTGGGATTAAATTTAAAGAACAGGGGCTGGTTAAGACGTCCCGGATCATCGTTGGTTGTATCGTAGTCCTCTCGGCTTTGATGGCACTCTTCTTCCAGAATGCACTGGTGCTGATCTATGCCGTCTTTGAGATTATCTTTGTTTCTCTCACCTGGCCGGTGGTGTTCGGGCCTTTCTGGAGACGACTCTCCGCCAAAGCTAACTGGGTGGCGATTACCGTCGGTCTGGTAAGTTATATTGTCATAACGATCGGATTAACCGATACGGGAATGGTAGGAGGGGCCATCGTTTCCATTATTGATTATTCCGAGACCTTGCCCGGATTATTAGGGATGATTGTAGGGCTCTACGCCTTCCCTGTCTTCTGGGGCGCCACATTATCCCTGATCTGCACCATTGTCTTCGGATTTGTCTTCACTCCCCGTAAAGAAGAGTTGGTGGCTTATGAACTACAGAGGACTTCGGTAAATGACGATATCGAGGGTTTTCCGGAATTTGAAGTAAGCGAAGGATACCAATGGCAGGCTATCACCGCGGTCAAAAGTATTCGGGAGGAATATTTAAAACCCGGTGTGGATTACAAAGCTTTGGTCGAGCACCACTACGATGGTGTTAATCCAAAGCGAAAGGAAAGGAATTACTCTGACAATGTATATAAAGAATTTTTGGGTTAATTCAAACTAAATTCAGAACCCGGATTGTTCATGCTGATTTAGTATTTTATAAGTATTCAAAGTCCTTTCAGAGTGATAGCCCTCTTCCTCGTTACAAGGCTTACTCCGGTAGCGAGGAAGAGGACTAAATAGTGCTAAAATAGCGTGGACACTCCGGGTTGTTTCTTTCTATCAATAATATAAACTGACTTATTGCTGACTATTTAAGTTCAGTCAAAACCTTTCAATGGGGAGAGGGTATGAAGAAGAAGAAGAAATTAACTGTGGTAGGTCAAAGTGTTCCTACCAAGGACGCGAAAGAGAAGGTCACCGGTACGATAAAATATGCCATTGATTTCTCTCTGCCAGAGATGCTACATGGGAAAATTCTTCGGAGCACACAACCCCATGCTATTATTAAGAAAATCGATACTTCTAAAGCTGAAGCTCTGCCCGGGGTGGTGGGCGTCGTTACCCATAAAAACGCGCCGGACCTGGACTGGAATGGGGTCTGGTTCAACTATATCGGGCATATATTTGACGGAAGGGCTCGTTTTATGGGCGATGAGATCGGAGCGGTGGCCGCGATCAGCGATGAGATCGCCGAAGCCGCACTGGAACTGATCGAAGTGGAATACGAATCGCTGCCGGCCGTCTTTGACGCCGAAGAAGCCCTGGCGGAGGGAGCCCCACAGGTTCAAGAGTTGGGGAACGCTCGGGAACCGGATATTTATGAATGGGGAGATATTAAACTGGGAGAAGATGATTCGGATTATACCGTCGATGTGGATATTAAATTCGGCAGTCAGCAACACTGTCCTCTCGGACGCAACGCGGCCATCGCCGAATGGCAAGACGATAAGGTAACTTTATGGACCTCGACTCAGACTCCCTCGGAATTAAAAGATGGAGTGGTTGATGCCTTCGGGATAAGTAACAGTAAGGTCAGAATAATTGGACTGCCGTCGGGGTGTTCTTTTGGGCTCTGGTGGAGCAATAATTTCATGATGATCGCCGCGTTGCTGGCCAGACACGTCAGAAAGCCGGTTAAAATTGAACTCACCAACGAAGAAAGTATATCTATGGTTCAACGGCGCCACAAAGAACGCACCCGGGGCCGGATGGGATGCAAGAAGGATGGAAGCATAACCTTCATCGATGTATACCATGTTTTTGATAATGGCGCTTATGGATTTAAAGTAGAGCCTGGTTATTTTAATATTGACCAGTGGGGAGGAAGATGCCCCAATGGAAGATACGAATGTCAGGGGGCTTCAACAAATCTGTTGACATCCGGCTGCATGCGGGGGGTTGGTGATGTGACCATGGGATCGGCAGTGGAGCGGATGGCTGATTTGCTGGCCGAGAAAGTTGATATGGATCCGGTGGATTTCAGACTTATGAATGAGATCCAGCCGGGAGATCCCATCCGACAGACCTGGGCCAAGACCCATCTAAAACATAATGAAGAGGATTATCAAAAACTCTTGCCCGAGGAGTTGAAAGATATTTGGCCGAAACTTTTCCATCTTTCGAGCGGATGCACTCAGGAAATCCTGAAGAAAGGCGCGTTATCGATCGGCTGGAAAGACAAATGGGTAGGTTGGGGCAAGCCCTATCAGATTAATGGAGCCAAGCGTCGCGGAGTAGGCGCGGGAACCGGTATTCATCTCTGTGGAGAAGAGATGGAAGGAAATACCGCCGCGGTGGTACGTATTTATAAAGATGGGAGCGCGAAATTATTCTGCAGCTGTGGTCGGCATGGTTCCGGGACGGAGACGACTCAATCACAGGTTGCCGCGGAAACACTTGGCCTTGCGTATGATAAAATTGAGGTCGAGACCGGTGACACCGATTGTTGTCCCTGGAGTAGGGGGTCAGTTGCCAGCACAACCATGTTCAGAACCGGGTTTGCGACCTGGGCCGCCTGTCTGGATGCCAGAAAACAGCTATTGAAGCTGGCGGCACGGGAATTTTTTGATAACGATCCTGCTAAATTGGATATTGAGGATGGCATAATTTATTCCATTGATGACCCTAAAAAGAAAGTATCAATTCCAGATGTCATGCATTGTTTTAGATCCGAAGCGCTCGGCCCTCAGGACAGCATAACCGGTCGTTCGGAGCTCCCGATGCCGCCTTCATCCGCTTTTTCCCGGCATTTTGCCGCTCATTTTGCTGATGTTGAGGTCGACACGGAGACCGGACAGATAAAGATCCTGGACTATGTCGCCACTCAGGACAGCGGAACCGTGGTAAACCCGAAGATCCTGGAGAATCAAATCATCGGTGGCGCGATAGCCGGGGCCGGATTCGCGCTCTGTGAAATGCTGTCTTCGATGATAACGGGCAAAGTCCTGAATCCCAGTCTGACCGACTACAAAGTACTCCGTTCGGTTGATTTTCCCGTCGAACCCAGAATGCTCTTCCACGAATCATATGAGCCGGTCGGGCCGTTTGGAGCTCGATCAGCCGGGGAAGGACCTATAACCGCTCCGACTCCGGCATTATCCCAGGCGGTCTATAATGCCATCGGAGTCTGGGTTGATGTTCCTATGACTCCTGAGAAAGTTTTAAGAGCGTTAAAGAAAATATAAATTTTCTCTGAATCACTCTAATCAATAACAAGGAACATACATATATAAGTAATATATTTAATTGGAGGGCAAGATGCGCAGTAAATTTAACTATCTGAGACCAGTATCTCCTCAGGAAGCTGCCGAGGTTAAGGCTAAATATGGCCGAAGAGCAAGATGTCTGGCGGGCGGTACCGATCTAATGCTTCAATGTCGTCACGGAATATTTAATTCCGAATACTGCCTGGATCTGACATATATACCTGAGCTTAACTACATCCGGGTTGGTTCGAATGATCTGAAGATCGGCCCGCTGACCACCCTTAATCAACTTGAGAATCTAAAGGAAGAGGATAGCCTGATCTCCTCTATCCGCGGCACAGTAAGCCAGATGTGCACACCGCAATTGAGAAATTTGGCTACTATCGGCGGGAATCTCTGCAATGCCTCGCCGGCGGCGGATCTCTCGACATTATTGATTGCCCTAAATGCCACCGGAAAGATCCTGAGCAGTTCCGGGGAACGTTCTCTTCCTCTGGAGGATTTCTTCACCGGAGTTAATAAAACCGCTCTGGAAGAAGATGAGTTCCTCTCCGGGATACAGATTCCCATACCCGCACTCCGAACCGGACATTCCTTTAGCCGGATAGGTCGAACGGTTATAGATATCGCCCAGGTAAATGCCGCGGTCTCTTTATCTGTTGATGAAAACGGGATTATCGTGGATCCGCGGATTGTACTCGGCGCTGTCGCTCCCACCCCCATAAGATCCAGTGCGGCGGAAAAGGCCCTGTCCGGAATAGAGATATCCCGGGTTGATGATAATCTCATTCAAGAAGCCGGCAAACTGGCCGCCGCGGATGCCAGACCGGTCTCCGATATACGCGCCGCCGCCGACTACCGAAAATATGTCTGTGGCGTATTGGCAAGACGTTCAATAGAAGAATCCATTCTCAAACTCAATGGAGCAATATCATGATTAAGCTTAATGTAAATGGCACGACCTATGAAGTTGAGGTGGAACCCAACGAGACATTGGCCTCAGTCTTGAGGCATAGACTGAATTTTCGTGGTGTTCGTATATCCTGTGAGGAAGGAGAATGCGGCTCCTGCACAGTTTTGTTGGACGGCAAACCGGTGACTTCGTGTCTCATGCTGGCCATGCAGGCGGAAGGAAAGGAGATTACCACCATCGAGGGATTGGGTACAATGGACAACCTTCATCCAATCCAGGAAGCATTTATAGAAGAACAGGGCTTCCAGTGCGGATTCTGTACCCCGGGGATTATTTTAAGCACCAAGGCCTTGTTGGAGAAAAATCCCCATCCGACGCCGACCGAAGTGGCGAACGCGTTGAGCGGACATATCTGCCGGTGCGGCGCTTATCCGCATATAATAAGATCGGTTCTGAACGCGGCAAAAAAATTGGAGAATCAATAAGTTAGCTCCTTTGGCGCTAACTTCCTGTAAATGCACTGAAATTATCGACGTTTATAAATTTTATTACTTTAATCAAGCGCCTATCTCTATTATTTATTCCCTAACTTCTAGAGTTTTTTGAAAAATATTATTCATCAACTCCTTCATGTCAACCACCCCCTACAAATCTTAAGATCTGTATTTCATCACTCTCCTGAAGCACTATATTTGACCATTCCTCTTTTTTTACGAGGTTTTGATTGAGCGTGACTATCACCGTAGCAAAATGCAGATATTTTAATCTGATAAGATCTATAATACTACTTCGATCTTCTAATTTTACTATTTCACGATTTACTTTAACCAGCATACAAACACACTCCTTAAAAAGCTGGAACTCTCTATTAAATTAACCACTATATTTTTAAAAGAAACTTTTTTTAGAAGATACTATTAAGCCCTCTCCTGTATACACCAACCCAAGCCCAATCTTTCCAATGTTTGGTGCGTTGGCAAGCCTGTTTCAACATCCCAACCCAACTGGTGATAATATTCATTTAGAGCGGTAGCAAATTGAGCTTCATCTAACTTCCAGCCATTGGTGGGACCTCCTTTAAGAGCCTTTTTGAAAAATCTTTCCGGTAGCTTATCCTGGTTTCGGTTTATGCCCTCACGGGCATTAAAAACCCGCATCATATTCAAACGACGCTCCCCTACAGCTAATAATTCTTCGATGGTCACGTCCCAGCCAGTAACGGCTTGAAGCATCTTCACTATTTCCTCCGGCCCGTAGAGTTGCCAAGCCGGGCCCCAGACAAATTGACATAAACATACACTATCCAACATGCTGTACATATACTGGGTCTTTCGGATGAACTTTATTTTCTCCGGCCCTAAACTCTGCGGTTCTTGTGGGTTAGCCAGACCTAAGACTGCCAGCCTATCCTTGAAGTATTCAAAAAAAGCCTCGTAGGCTGGATCATGCTCGCAACTTTGATGATCCGCACCAAAAGGGTTGGCTGCATAAATCAAGGCCAGACCGCGTTTTACCTGCGGCATATGAGCCGGCATCTCCTGCCCCTTGCAGGTTATAAGAAATTCAGCCCCACGCCCCAGACGCACTGCCGCACGAGCAGACCCTTCGGCCAATACATCGCCGAAATCTTCCCGCTTGGCAATCATTTCTGTTAGCTTCACCATTGCTTGTGCATTGCCGAATTTAAGTTCCAGTCCCCCTGTGTCTTCAAGGGTTAACATCCCTGCTTCAAATACTTCCATGGCCCAAGCAATGCTTGCGCCGCAGGAAATCGTGTCCAACCCGTATTTATTGCAAATTTCGTTGGCTTTGCAGATCGCGGCCAGATCATCAATGCCACAGTAAGAACCAAAGGTACAAACCGTTTCATACTCCGGACCCCCGTAGAGCGGATCTGTCTTATATCGACCTTCTTTAATTTCAACGACATTCTTACACTTAACTATGCAGCCAAAACAGGTATCGCGCCCATAACGGTCTTGTTTCCCGTCTTCATGACCCCTGCGGAACTTATCATACATCGTCTTGCCATCAAGTGCCTTCCAGCCATCAAAGACGCCACTTCTAAAATTGAAGCTTGGCAGTCCCCCATCAGCCTGCTGGTCAGCGAGCCAGTCGTTAGTACCATATTTATTCAATCCGGCCAGATCGGACCCAGGAAGTGCTTCCGCGCCCTGACGGACTAAATCTTTAAATGCATCTTTGTCAGCAAGGTCCACTTTTTTATTGCCACTCACGGCAATGGCCTTTAAATTTTTGCTGCCCATCACCGCTCCCATACCCGTACGCCCGTTTGCTCTATTACACATATTCATAATAGCTGCATAGCGCACCATTTTCTCACCTGCAGGCCCGATCTGTAATACTTCGATTTTTTGATTGCCCAACTCGTCTTTAATTGCCGCCTCTGCGTCACCCGTAACCTTACCCCATAAATGCGCTGCATCACGGATTTCGGCTTCTCCATCGTGAATCCACAGATATACAGGCGAGACCGCTTTTCCTTTTATTATGATTGCATCAAAACCGGCATGTTTCAGTCTTGCCGGCCAGAAACCGCCAGCCTGTGCGTCGCCAATAACACCAGTAAGAGGCGATTTTGCACTGGCAGTTACACGGCTCTGTCCAGAGATGGGGACACCTGTTACTACACCCACACTAAAAGCTAAAATGTTTTCAGTCCCAAGTGGGTCAACCCCGGAAGGCATTTCTTTGAGAAGGTAGTAAAGATTAAGTGCACTCCCCCCCATGTACTTTCGGTAAAATTCTTCAGACGGTTTCTCAACCTTGAGCGTTGCAGAAGAAAGATTAATATGCAGTATTTTTCCATTGTATCCGTATCGCATCGCTTCCTCCGTATAATATTGTTACCTAATTACTCGATTATTTAACGGGAATAGTAGATCAACAGTGTTATCTTACCTATCCCGAAGTCATTTGCCAGCTTAATATCTTGCCATCACCCAGGTTTATTATTGCTCCGTGGAGAATCCCTTCTCCATATTCACTGCCCGGATTTATGACGAATGTGCGCCCGATATTTGCTGTTCCCTTGCTCTCGTGGATATGACCACAAAGAACCGCCAGAGGTTGATACTTCTCAATTGCTTCACGTACTGCAGAACTGCCAACCGATTTGAAGACCTGCTGGCCTCCCCTCATAACCGGCGCAGGAGGGAAGACGGATGTATCCAATTCCGGGCATCTGTCCAAACCACAGTCATAAGGCGGAACATGAAAGTTGAAAATTACATTCGTAAAATCGTCTATGCCCTCGACTGTTTTTTCGATTTTTTCGGCAATAACCTCCTCTGGATACTCCCGCGGGGTATGCCAGGGGGTGGGATTACTTACCCCCAGGCTCACCATGGTATGAATCTCACTAAGATTGACTGAGCGATGCTCGATCATTAAGACATTATCCGTTTGGTGCTTTTCTAAAAATTCCAAGGTCTCAGGAGGATCATCATTGCCCCCAGTCACATACAGTTTAACTCCTTTCTCTTTCAATCTTTCATCTGCGAATTCAATCCAACTTAACAAACGCTCGTCGGCCTTTTGGAGCAAAATCTTCTCTACTTTCTTTTTGTCCTGTTGAGTTGCATTGAATTGCTCTTCAGTCATCTCAACATAGTAGAACCCAAGCAGCTCTATATTCTTTATGATATTCTTTAACTCTTCTTCCTTTTGAATCCACTGTAACTGGCCATGCAGAGTGACCCTTTTACGACCGTCAGGGGTTGAGATAATGGGTATCAAAAGCTTTCCAATGATATCCCCCCCCATTATGAGTATCTTTGTATCGTAAACATTCGCACTATTAATCAACTTATGATAGGTCACTGTTGAACCGTGAACATCCGTAGCAAAAAAAATCCGGTTAAACTTCGAGTTTTTCTCCTGCCCTTTCCCAAACAAACTAAATAACCCCATAATTTCCTCCTGCCATAAAAAGGTTTCTCGCAAATATTCCCGCAAGTATTTTGATGCCTTTTTTCTGTCTTCTTATCGCTTGCACGATTTGCTGGATGCAAGAAATACCATTAGATTAATCAATATGTATCTGTCTCAGTTTTACCAGATCACTCTCTCTCCTATCTCTCGATGGACTCAACCTTTTCATACCACCTGACCTTGGTTCCAATCTTTGCTCTCATTTTCCACCGCAAACTCTTAGGTTCATCCTCAACTCGTCTTAACAAAGCATTAACCCTGTCATGAACCGTTTTCACCTGCTCTTTGCTCAGCACTTCATTGCTTCCAATATAATTTTGTAGTTTCTTTAAATTGGTCGTTCCCGTATAATAAAATCCCCAATCTTTGGCCCAGAGCCCCGCGAGATAATCATAGTCGACTTTCTCCGGATCTCCACTCCCAAAATCATGCTCCAGCAATAGAACGGCCATGTCTTTCAAGTCCTTCTCGTTGATTTCCACTACTTGAAGCTTCTCAAGCATCAAATCAACCAGAGAGATAGTCGGGTTGTCCAGATCCAATCTGCCTTTAAAATTTATTTCATGGCAGTAATGAAGTCTATCTTTGAAGACATCTACGTAAAGCTTCTCTTTGTTTACATAAATGTCCCTTCCAGTTGCATGCCAGCCCAAAGACTTGATGGGCTCGTAATCCAAGGCCTTAAATAATTCATCCAAGGAAGATTGCTTGACACTGCTATAAGCCATTAAATCCACATCGGTAAGCCTACGATTAAATTTTTTAAACAACTCTCTATGAGCCGGGCAATGGAAGACAAATGCAGTAGAGCCTATCAGTCTCACCAGGATGTTTCTTTTGCTGGCTTCTTCAGTAATTCTGATAGCTTCTTTGAAAATATAATCATCAGTTAAATCAACCTTATCTAATTGTTTGGTTTCAATTTCGAAAGCCATATCTTGTTCCCTCCTCCAGCATCGATCTATATTTGACTTCTCTTTTAGAGTACCAGGTTTTCCGTCAGTTGCTCCGTTCAATAGTTAATTTCTTTTAAGAGGCGATAGCTCATGCCATCGCCCTTGCATCAATTATAAACATTCGGTAAACCCGCCGGGTGACGGGTTTACCGAATGTTTACATTAGTTTTAAACCATGAAAAATTTGTAACTTAAGGCAATATTTGAAGTTGTGGCTTATAATGTCTGTACTGTACGCTCCTGGAATATTGCCCAGGATTAATTAATCGGGAGGAAGTTGGCGGAATGCAAGCTCGACATCAATCCCCCGATTAGCAGTTACGGCCTTTGCAATCAAGTAATAGACCATGAAAAACACTAGTGAGCCTACTATAGTGATCATGGAGACCGTTGAATAAACACCCAATTCCGGGACAAGCATGTAGTAAGCTAGCAGAACTAGGTTTACCGCCGCACCCAAAATACCACAGATCGTTATCCAGGGGATTCCGGCTATCTTATATTTAGCTATAGGCGAAGCATTATAGATCGGCTTGACATGCCCCAGGTACGGAAAGAGAGTGCACGCGAGAAGTGTTACAATGAAGTAAAGACTAAAGGCGGCAGCCGCTGACAGGGAAATCGCCCCAAATGCTGGCCATAAGTTGTACAGCAGGATAAAAACAAAAATCAAGGCGGCCAACAAAATGTGCAAGTTAACCGGAGAATGCCATTTAGGATGCACCTTGGAAACCCACTCGGGGAATAGTCTATCTAAGGATGCAGCAAAGGTAATGCGCCCAGCTTGAATCATCACATTATGCATCACCTGAATGGCATTAGCAACAAACCCTATGCAGATAATAAATACAAGGAGAGGAGATGTTAATACTGCCACCGAGCCAAGTAATCCAAGCCATGGCTGAATTGGAAATTCTATAGAACCAGTTAACCAGGCATGACCGGATGCCAGCATAAATTCGTTGCCAACCAGCCTTATCAGCAAGAAAGCAATGATGGCCATTACCAGGGTGGAAAATATTCCTGCGCCTACCATGAAGAAAGTGGTATTCTTGACTGCGCCAGCACCCTTGATTTCACCCAGTTGCTGGACTGCAAGTACGGCCCAGACAAGACTGTTGGCGGCAATCGTGCTAACCCCAAGCGTTTGCCACCAACTGAAGCCGGGATTGAGATTCACTCCTTCAGAGACAGCACCGTCAAGAATATACTGAAATAAACCACCAGGCGCATCCACAGTTCCGGCCCAGGCGTAAAAACCATTGAAATTTTGGACAAAAGTGGCATGGTCACCAGTAGCTAACGCATAAATGATAGCCACAATGGAAATAATGAGTCCGTAAAAAAAGAACCACTGCACTTTTACATAGTACCCCATACCTCTTACTAAATTGTACCCCGCATATACACAGACAATCAGGGAGACAGTAATAACACCCCACGGACTTGTCAGCCATTGGGCTATATTCAAGAGAGTTTTACTCTGAAATTTGTAACTCCAAACAGCCAGCATTGGAGCAAGCCCCACGACATTCAACATCCATCCGGCAAAGGCGGCGTACATAACAGACATGAACGCCCCCATCATAGTCATGCTAAACCCTAGCCAACCAGAGAAAATCCGGGTTTGAAACACATAGTCTCCTCCGCTCCGCGGCATAGCAGAAGAAATCCACGCATAAGCTAGCCACATGGGCACGAGCATGATCCCGGTCAACAAAATCCCTAATGGTATATTAGCCTTAGGAAATGCTGCTGACGCCCACAGATATACCCAAGGAAAGAGAATCCCAATCGCTAGAACATTGTAGCAAAATGCCGAATAACTCGACATCTGGCGCACTAAACCCGATGCATTTCTTGTAAAAATTTCCGGTTTATTATTCATTCTAAACTCCTCCTTATATTTACATTGTTAAACTATAAATGATGTTCTCTTAATTCCTGGGCTCGGCAGTCACTTTTCCAAAACCGGCAGACCTTGAACCACAAAATTCTTATTAATTTCTGATCGCAGGAAACTATTTTCATAGAAAACAAAAAATATAGTCATTATATCCTACTAACGTTTTGCACTTCGTTTTCAGTTGTCTCCAGCTGATATCAGATAATAACGTCAGGTCTTGTTCGCCGGGTGTCCGCCAGACCTTCTCTCAGAATTGATTCATAGTCTTCCACGCTCGGCTGGCGAGGGTTATCTTCGGTGCATACGTTCCCCATCGCTAACCGGGCTATCTGAGGGATATCCCCTTCCTTAAGACTCACCTCCTTCAGGGTTGGAAATTTTAAGTCATTCAACATTTGGTCTATCCGGACAATCGAAAGTTCCGCTGCATCCCGAGTCGAATAACCAGTAGTATTCACCCCTAAAGCTTGCGCTATCTGGGCAAGAAGTTCATAATCACCGGGAAGATTAAACTTCAGTACATGGGGCAAGCACAGGGCTACGCAGAGCCCGTGGGGAAGGTGATACATGCCGCCGATCGTTTCGGCCAAGCTATGAACAGCAATGCATCCCGAAATATCGATGACTAATCCAGCCAAGAGACTGCCCGTCGACATATTTGAGCGAGCCTCAAGATCCCATCCCCGGGCGACTGCCCTGGGCAAGTTCTCCGAGATAAGCCGGATTGCGTGCATACCCAATGCCAAAGTAATGGGGGTCCTCCGCTTTGACAACATGCCTTCTATCGCCTGAGATAAAGCGTCAAGCCCTGAGTAAGCCGTCTGTTTCGGCGGCAGATCTATGGTAAGTTGAGGATCAACCAGCGCATAATCAGGTAGCAGGAAGGGGCTGCCGAAGCTCATTTTGTAGTTTCGTGATGTATCGGAAATTACTGCCCAACCTGCGATTTCAGCCCCGCTCCCGGATGTGGTAGGCATGGTAATAAGCGGATGCGTGCTGTCGTGGGGAAAATCGCTTTCAGCTCCTTCATAATCCCTCAAACTCCCTGGGTTCTCAGCCATGACTCCAATACATTTAGCACAATCCATGGCACTGCCACCACCGAGTCCGATAATGATATCACACTTGGTATCTTTAAACGAATCAACCCCGGCGGATACCATTTCATCGGTAGGCTCACTTATTACTTTATCGAAGATCTCTACCGAAAAGCCTTCTTCCCTTATCGGTGAAGCTACCTTTTCTGCCAAACCCACCTTAACTAAATCCGGGGATGTGACCAGCATTGCTTTTTTGCAACTAAAATCCTTTACCAAGTCACCTATTCTTTTGTAAACATCCGGGCCGTATTCTATCTTACATCCCATCGTAAAATAACTTTGTTCAAAAGCCAGGTTCATCTTATTACGCCTCCTTTTTTATTGATCGTTTCAATTCCGTCACGATTACATCCCGGGGTAACAGGCACCACAGGCATAACAAGCACCAAATTATGATTACTATCTAACATTGTAACGGGAATGTCAACATACATAAAACAGTCAGTAATTATACATATAATATAACTACTAAAAAGAGGTTAAAAAGATTCGAAACGACAACGGTTTTTTCCGCTATCCCCAACAAACGATTGTTCCGGTAGGACCGTCCCTCTAAAGCAATCATACTATATAACAATTTAATGACTATTGTTTGGAGGTTGTCGTTTTAGGCATTTTATGGCATAGTACTTTTTTGTTTTGTTCTCTGTCCTTTCCCGGAAAAACAGCACCATAGCAAAGTAGTAGGTATCAGCCATGAATTATCTCTCCAATCAGTCAGCGCTAATAGCCCTCCGGCAAAAACTTCATCAATTCCCGGAACTTTCCGGATTTGAATCAGGGACCACGGGGCATTTGATAGAATTCTTTCAGCGCTATCGTCCGGACCGGATTATTGAGGGGATCGGCGGTCTCTCCCTGGCCGTCGTCTTTAAGGGGAAGAAACCGGGGATTACCGCGCTCTTCCGGTGTGAACTGGATGCTCTGCCGGTGGCGGAGAGCAATGATATTCCCTACCGCTCCCGGAGAGACGGCATCTCTCATGCCTGCGGTCATGACGGCCATATGGCAATCATGGCTGGGTTTGGAGAAATCCTGGCTCATGATCGTCCCTCCAGCGGCAGGATAGTTCTCTTCTTCCAGTCGGAGGAAGAGACCGGGACCGGAGCCGAGAAAGCGATCGAAGATCCCAAATTCAAAGAGATCCGGCCGGATTATGCCTTTGCCCTGCACAACATCCCAGGCTTCCCGGCTCATACCGTTCTCTCCCGGCCGGGAGAATTTTCTTCGGCTTCCACCGGGATGATCATTCAGCTCCAGGGACGCACATCCCACGCGGCCGATCCGGAAAGCGGCCTTAATCCGGCTCGAGGGGTTTCCCTGATCGTCACCGGTTTGCTTGACCTTCCGCGGGCGGCCGAATTCCGGAAGAATTCAGTACTGTCAACCATTGTCATGCTCCGTCTCGGCCAAGCCGCGTTCGGGGTCTCTCCCGGCCGGGCGGAGATCATGGCCACATTGCGCTGTCATCACAATGAGGTTATGCCTTTACTTATTCGGAACGCGGAAGAAATTGTTCGGACCAATGCCAATCAGGAAGGATTGAAATATAAAATCTCCTATACCGAGCAGTTCCCGGCGGTTGTTAATGATCAGGAATGTATTGATATCATCACTTCCGCCGCCCGGGAAAATAATTTTCCGCGGCAAAGTCTGAAAGAGCCATTCCCCTGGTCGGAAGACTTCTCTCACTTTACAGACCGGTTCAAAGGGGCGTTATTCGGGCTGGGAGCCGGGGAAGATCACTCCTCTCTCCATCACCCTGATTACGATTTTCCTGATGAAATTATTGCAACCGGAGTCCAAATGTTCGATAGTATTTACCGAATTATCATCAAAAAGGAAGAAGGAGCTACAAGGTGAAGCTAAATACAAAAGGGATTTTGTTTGATGTCTCGGGCGTGCTGGAATTTCAGGGCGCTATCTATCCTGGAGCGATTGAGTTATTGTCATTGCTTCGAAAAAAGGAAATAATCGTTCGGTTATTGAGTAACAGCACCCTGCAGAGTCGGCGGTCCTATTCTGAAATACTCTCCCGGAAAGGTTTTGTAATTGATGAGGGTGAAGTCATCACCGCCTCATTCGCCACCGCCCGATATCTAAAATCCCTCCAACCTCGGTCCTGCTGGGTCTGGCTGGAGGGGAAAGGGCGGGAAGAATTCGCGGAATTTTGCCAGACGGAAACAGATCCGGAGTATATCGTACTGGGAGATTTCCGGGAAGGATTCAACTTTCACAACCTGAATCGGGCGGTAGAACTGATCCAGAACGGTTCCCGGCTGATCGTCATGATCACCGAGATGGTCGACCGGAGTCTGGGGGGAGTTGAACTCACCGTCGGAGCCTACGGAAGAATGCTGGAAGAAGCCACCGGGATTAAAGCCGTCTATGTAGGAAAACCCAATAAGTATATCTTTGACGTGGCCCTGCAAACAATGGACCTCGATCCGGACCAGGTTCTCATGGTCGGCGATAAGGTATCCACCGATATCCGGGGAGCCGCCAATGCCGGGATCAAATCGATTCTGGTCAAAACCGGAGAATTTAAAGAAAGTGACCTCAGGGGAGATATCAAGCCTGATTATGTCTGTGACTTAATTACAGAGGTAACCTTACTGTTGGATTCTCTTACTTGATTTTTGGCAACAATATTTTTAATTATTTCCTTAACCTTAATACCATATTTATATATGTTGTTGCGTTTGCCTTTTAGGTTCTCTGTCATTTTTTGTGGCTAAACTTTTATTATCAATCTTAACATATAAATATTATTAAATTCCAAATCACAAATCCGCCTGGCGGGGCCCGGGCTTGCGAAGGCACATCACCAAATAGCATAGGCTTTGTAATGGGACTGAAAATTAAATTTTAATGTGGCCCCGCAAGGCAGGCATCAAAGAGCAAGCCCTAATAGGCTTTTCGAATAAGGTATATCATGAAGATGAACGAATTCCAGAAAAACATTTTTCAATCTCGGTACGCCTACCCCGGTGAAACTACCTGGGAAGAATGCGCCCGGCGAGTGTCCCGCCATGTAGCAAGTGCGGAGAAAAATGAAAAAATGACCGAGTGGAGCGAACGATTCTTCGAGATCATTAATGATGGAGACTTCATTCCTGGCGGGAGAATCCTTTACGGGTCCGGCAGGATGGACGGGGCACTCCTAAACTGTTTCTCGTTAGGAGTAGACGATAACCGGCACTCAGTAGCAAAACTGGCATACGATATTTATCTGATCAGCGTAGCTGGCGGAGGAGTTGGTTATTGCTTGGACAACATCAGGCCGAAAGGAGATCCGATCCAGGGAATGGATGGCGCTGCACCAGGGGTTGTCTCTGAGATTAAGAAAATAGACGCAATTGGAGAGCAGGTAATGTCCGGCGGTGGGCGACGGGTAGCGCTGCTGGCGCTTCTGTCAATTGATCATCCTGACGTTCTGCAATTTATTGAAGCCAAGGCGAGACTTAACGAATTGAATAACCATAATATTTCAGTCGGAATAACCCGGCGATTCATCGAAGCGGTTAGGAAAGACGAAATATGGTCATTCAGATTTAAGAATCGGGAATACAAGTTATGGAAGTTTATGACTAACGGATCAAAGGTAGTGATTATTCCTGGAATCACTCTGGAGAAAGCAACAATTACGGCGAATAATTTCTATCGACGGGATTCAAAAAGCAGGATTGAGCTGATCGGAGAATATAAAATTAAGGCTCATAATCTATGGTATCAGATAATCTCCAACAATCTAAAACTCGGTGAGCCGGGGCTCCTTTTTACCGATAATATCAGGCGAGAATTTACCGCTGGGTATTTCGAGCAATTCAATTCGACAAATCCTTGCGGGGAGATAGTTTTGCCGAAATATGGGAGTTGCTGCTTGGGCTCGGTCAACGTCCATAATTTCTATGATAAGAAACATAAAACCGTCAACTGGTCCCGGTTGGCCAAAGTGATCCGTGTAGCAATCAGGTTTCTTGATAACGTCCTTACCGTTAATAATTATCCTATTCCCGAAACATCAGATGTAGCTGCAAGAGGCAGGAGAGTCGGTCTGGGCATCATGGGATTGCATTACCTCCTAATCCGCCTGGGCTTGAAATACGGCAGTACGAAATCGATAGAATTTATCGAGAGATTCTTTTCTACGTTTCGTAATGAAGCTTATGAAGCAAGTATAGAACTTGCCAGAGAAAAGGGAGCCTTCCCGAGATTCGACTACGAGAAGTACGCTGACAATGATTATATACGCAGACTACCACCGAGGATACTCCGTAAAATCAAGAAAGATGGCATCCGCAACGTAGCCATGCTAACCATTCCCCCCACGGGAACAACCAGCATGATTGCCGGAGTTTCTTCGGGAATAGAGCCGATCTATGCTTCAATATACAAAAGAACGTATAGTAAAAATGGAACGCAGCACTCGGAACTTGTAATGGATCGACTCTATGCGGAATACCTCCAATCCGGCCGGGGGGTGAAAAAGATCATCGGGGCGTATGACATCCCACCGGAAGGCCATTTAGCCGTCCAGGCAGCGGTTCAAGAGTACGTCGATAATTCTATTAGCAAGACAATCAATGTCCCGGCAGATTTCCGGCCGGAAGGACTGGCCGATTTGATATTTGACTTCTCCGATCATCTAAAAGGTGTAACCATTTACCAAACTGGATCGCGGAGCAATGAGCCATTGCAAGCGGTAGATCCGAAGGAAGTTGACACTGGAGAACTACTCAAAACGGCAAACAAATACACAGTAAGTCCGGAGTGCAAATCGGGCACTTGCGAGATATAGGAGACACCAGTGGGAAAAGTTTACTACGCCCAATTGCATAATCTGGGTTTAATCAGAAGCCCCTTACCAGGGGAATGGTATCCGGCATAACCGGAAGGAGGAAATGATGGCCTATAATCTACATAACCGAAATTGTTTGAAGCTACTGGATTTTACCCCCCGTGAAGTCCAATTTTTACTGGGGCTGGCGGCGGATTTAAAAGCGGCTAAATACGCCGGAATCGAGCAGCCGAAATTAACCGGCAAAAATATAGCTTTGATCTTTGAGAAAGCATCGACCAGGACCCGGTGCGCTTTCGAGGTGGCCGCCTTCGATCAGGGGGCAAAGATAACCTATCTCGGCCCGACCGGATCCCAGATCGGCAAAAAAGAAACAATGAAGGATACCGCCCGGGTTCTGGGCCGGTTCTATGACGGAATCGAGTACCGGGGATTCGGCCAGGAGATCGTGGAAGAACTGGGGAGATACGCCGGGGTACCGGTCTGGAACGGCCTGACCACGGAATTTCATCCCACCCAGGTACTGGCTGATCTCCTTACTATGAGAGAGTATTCCGAACAACCACTGAACCGGGTGAGATTCGCTTACCTGGGGGATGCCCGCAATAATATGGGGAACTCCCTGCTGGTCGGGGCAGCCCAACTGGGAATGGATTTTCGTTCGATTGCCCCGGGACCGGTTCAACCGGATAAGGAATTAGTGGAAACGGCCCGGAAGATCGGCGAAGATACCGGGGCCCGGCTCATGATCACGGATGACCTGGAAGAAGGGGTTAAAGATTGTGACTTTCTCTATTCCGATGTCTGGGTATCAATGGGTGAACCGGATGAGGTCTGGCAGGAGAGGATCAAACTTTTACAACCCTACCAGGTAAACCGCCGAGCGATGGAACTGACCGGCAACCCGCGGGTAAAATATTTGCATTGTCTCCCCTCCTTCCATAACCGGCAGACAATTATCGGGGGAGAGATCTATGAAAAGTTCGGTCTGGACGGAATGGAAGTTACGGAAGAGGTATTTGAATCCCCGGCCTCGGTGGTCTTCGATCAGGCGGAAAATCGTCTCCATACCATCAAGGCGATAATGGTGGCTACCCTGGGCGATTAATCCTGGCGTCTCCGGCGCAGCCTCGTAGTGCGGGACTTTGGTCCTGCCCAACGAAGGCAGGGCTAAAGTCCCACACTACGAAATTATTGATCTAATACTCATTATTAAATAAATCAAGATCCCGATGAATATCGGGAACGCCACAAAGAGTGAACTGTCGCTGTAATCAACTATCTCGGGCACTCTTATTAACGAAGGCAGAAGAACCATGAAAAAAATCGGGATTATAATCTGTCACCGCTATCATACCTGTGCGGGAGGAAAGTGCCTACGCTCTCTTCACAGGCGCGAGGGGGCCTTTTCCCGGTATAAGGGAGAAGAAGTCGAGCTGGTGGGTTATACCACCTGCGGCGGATGCCCCGGGGGAAACGTGGAGTATGCCCCCGAGGAGATGAAAAAAAACGGCGCGGAGGTCATCCATCTGGCCACAGGTTTGGTGGTCGGTTATCCCCCCTGCCCCCGCCTGCAGGCCTTCTGTGATTTCATCCCTTCTAAATATGGAATGGAGGTAGTCATCGGAACCCATCCCATACCACAGAATTATTACCTGACTCATCAGAAGTTGGGAACCTGGAAGTCAGCCGTTTGGCAAAAACGGATACAGCACGTTCTGGCGGATAAAGGGATCCGCTTGTCATACGATTGAGGATAGAAACTAAGATAAAAATAGTATGAGTAGCTTCAAATAAAGATCGTTAATCTTATTTCCCTATCTTGAGAAATTTTTGGACCGCCCTGAACAACACAATTTAAAAACGATTATTAGTCCGGCTTATTAGCTTTTATAGACATAGGCAGCCGCTTGAAGAGCTGCTCCCTGTTCAACAAAATACCCTTCCCCATTTAAAATCTCTTCCAGGGCGCTGAGGAAGAGAATGATATTGGCCTGGGTGGACGATTCCCCCATCAACCCCACCCGCCAAACTTTTCCCTTGAACTCCCCTAATCCCCCTCCGATCTCCATGCTATAATTGTCAAGAAGCTGAGAGCGGACTTTATTATCATCAACACCTGCGGGAATCATAATCGAGTTTAACATCCACAACCGCTCTCCCCGGGGAGGAAGGTAATCAATCCCCATAGCCTCCAGCCCAGCTGCCAGAGCCCGATGGTTCAATTTATGACGGGCGAACCGGACTTTCAGACCTTCCTCCAGGATAATCCTCAAGGCCTCTCTGAGGGCGTATATCATGCTGATCGGGGCGGTGTGGTGATAGACCCGCTCTTTTCCCCAATATTTTTTTACCATGGTCATGTCCAGATACCATCTGGAGACCTGGGTTTTCCTCTTCTCTATTATTTCCAGAGCCCGGGGGCTGAAAGTGACGGGAGAAAGTCCCGGGGGAGCACTCAAGCACTTCTGGTCAGCTTATCCACTATATATTTCTACTTATTTTTACAAACGCCTTGCCATACAGGTAATCTCCACCAGACTCCCGCCAAAGAGATGTGAGGACTCCGTGGTAGTTCTGGCCGGGTACCGGTTGTCTTGAAAAAACTCCCGATAGACTGCGTTCATCTTCTCAAAGTCGTTAAAATCGGCCAGATGCACATCGGTTCTCACAATGCGATCCATATCAAGTCCAATTTCAGCTAATATACTGCGTATGGCAGTCAGCACCGCGCGGGTTTCCTCCACCACTTCGCCGAGCACCGCCTGTCCTTCAGGGAAATCGGCAGCGACTAAACCCGCCAGATAAGCATACGTGTCGTCCAGAACGACTTGGCTGAAAGGATCGGCCGACTCGGGAACATCTTTGGGTTGAATATTTTTAATCATTTATGTTCCCTAAATTCTCTATCTATTATAATGCCAATATTTTTTATTACATTTTCAACCAATAGTCGTCCCTTCTCGGCCGAACTTGACCGAGGAGTATGGAGATTGCCGGAATCAGGCAAGAGGTCAGGAGAGGGAGGAAAACAATGATATGGAGAAACCTTCTCCAGCCCTTCTTCAAGGAATTGATCCTCGTGGACAAGCTCCGGAGAAAAATACATCATGGCGGATGTTTCCGCAATCGCGGCATGTTCAAGAGCCCAGCCGGCGAAAGGAACCTCATCAAAAAGTTCAGGCAGGATATCATCCGAAATATCATCCCACCAGCTGGTAATCAATACCTTAGGAAAAGCCTCCTTTTGCCGGCGAAGAACCAGATCTGATGCTTCGACCAGAAATGCTTCATTCTCAAAATGACCGTTAAGAATCAATATTTGCCGCCAACCGTCATCTAAAAACTCAACCAGGATATCCTTCACCAAATTAGTCATTGTGGCTCCATTAAGATCAATGGTCCCCGGGAAAAGCGGTCCACCACCACTGGATGGTTGGGATTTATATCCATAATTGAGTGTAGGAGCCACAACTGCCCCGATCGCCGGGGCAAGTAAACGGGCGATATTTTCGGTAATAATTACATCCACACCCAGGGGGAGATGTTTTGAATGCTGCTCGGTAGACCCTACCGGCAGGATCAATATTCCCCCGGGGATTTTTTCAGCGTACTCTTCCCACGTCATATCTGCTATAAATCTGCTTTTCACGTTATTATTTCTCCTTTTTTCATCTTGCCAGTATTATATAGATGGCCAGAGTTTCTTCGAAAGTCATGACAAAGTCATGACATAGCACCTCTTAAAAAAAATATAATAAATTCTTGATTGTATTATCATATCATGCTTTACTAATAATTTCAAGCATCATAAACTGATCAATTAATAGTCATATATAATGATTGTTTTGATATTCAAAACATAAATTTGCGACCAAAGGGAACTAATCTATATTATAGGAAGCCATGACTCCAACAAAGACCAAACCGAAAAAGAGATCAGCCGACAAAAGGCTGAAATCGGAGAATTCCGTTAATCCCCGGAAAAAACCATCAAAGAAGGACTCTCGGGCAGTTATCCGAAAAGAGGAGAAACGCTATCAGCCGTCTCTGAAAGATCAAAGGGAATTTAATTGCCGTTTTACTGAAGCCGGGGTCCTGACCCAGATCAATCAGGCTTATTGCCGCTGCTTCGGAAAGAAGGCCAAAGAATTAATCGGAAAGAACTATTTCTCCCTCCTGCCCAAAAAAGACCGGGCCGATATCCGTCGCCGCTTCAGCAAGCTCACTCCGGAGAAGCCGGTCACTATCTATGAACAAAAAACAAAAATTTCCACCGGAGAGGTCCGCTGGCAACAATATAGCAATCGGGCTGTCTTCGATAAATCGGGGAAGATAGTCAAGCTCCTGTTCGTCGGGCGGGATATCACTGAAAGAAAAAGCTCAGAAGAGTCGCTCAAAGAGAGTAAGGAACGGTACCAGGCGATAGTGGAAGATCAGATCGAACTAGTCTGCCGGTTTCGACCGGACGGTATACTGACCTTCGTCAACCAGTCCTATTGCCGTCACTATGGGAAAAATCGCGAGGAGTTAATCGGCAAAAATTTTCTCTTTTTTATCACAAATAATGATCGCAAAATATTTTTCAAATTATTAAAATCTACAACTATAAAAAACCCGATCTCGACTCAGGTCCAGTGCGTCACAAAGAACAACGGAGAGAAACTCTGGCAGGAATGGCGCCGTCGGGCGTTCTTTGATAGTTCGGGAAAATTGGTTGAAATACAATCGGTGGGCCGGGATATTACCGAAAGGATCAACGCCGAGAAAGCGTTGAAAGAGTCCGAGCGGATTCTCCAGAGACAGAAAAAGGAACTGGAACAGAAAAATGTCGCGTTAAAAGAACTGTTGGAAGTTATTGCCCGCGAAAAACAACAGATCAAGTATGAGGTAATTGCCAATATTGATGAACTGGTATTGCCGATTGTCACGCGGATGAAGCTAAAAGTTTCCGGAGTCGATCAGGCCCAGATTGATATTTTGGAACGTACCTTGAGACAGTTGGCCTCATCATTCGGGAAAAAAATAACCCAGTCCGGTCTTAAGCTAACCCAGCGGGAGATTGAGATCTGCAACCTGATTAAGAACGGATTCTCGAGCAAAGAGATCGCCGAATACTTACATATCGCTCTTAATACCATCGGCCGGCACCGTAATAATATCCGGAAGAAAGCCGGGATCTCCAACAATAATATCAGACTGAATACCTTCTTGATAAATCTCTGAATTTTATCTCTTGGAGAACTGGAACTTTTTTCGGGCGCCGGCCTGGCCGTATTTTTTTCTCTCTTTCTTCCGAGGATCACGGGTCAGGAGACCGGCGGATTTAAGTGGAGAACGGAGATCCGCGTTAGACTCAACCAGGGCCCGGGCAATTCCATGAGAGAGAGCACCGGCCTGCCCCGATTTACCACCGCCGGATACCTGGGCGATGACATCAAACTGTCCCATATTATCCGTCACCTGCAAGGGTGCCTTTATTATCTTTACCAGCACTTCCCGATGGAAATATTCTTCCAGGTCATGCCGACGATTGATACTGAATTTTCCGACGCCGGGACGGATCCAGACCTTAGCTACAGCTGTCTTCCGTCTCCC
>Ga0207996_1000591_pt1 | contig 30935 bp, 61 predicted proteins | sample AntAceMetag02UKG_FD_184773 | JGI IMG/M metagenome (GOLD analysis project Ga0207996, IMG submission 184773) | Saline lake microbial communities from Ace Lake, Antarctica - Antarctic Ace Lake Metagenome 02UKG (SPAdes) (version 2) | ecosystem: Environmental > Aquatic > Non-marine Saline and...
TTATGGCGGTCGCCTTTGCTTTTAATTTAGAATGAGTATAAATAAGAAAAGATAAAATGAAATTAGGGTTGTTACATTTAGATTGGCAGGTCGTTCTAGTCGGCAGTAATGCGAATAACAGTGGCAACGATAAGAAAAATAAATAAGTATTATTCATTTACTTAGGAGGTAAAATGAAAAAACTAATGATTACATTGGTAATAATTATATTGGCAATGAGCCTATCCGCAGAATACATCTTGCGGAATGCTGAAAGCGGTACTAAATTTGAAGAATTTGAATATCTGCAAGGCGGGATATTGTTTCGTTTTGATTTCAAGCAGGTCGATGTTCCGGGAATAGAAGGCGAAATAACGAAGATTTGGAGATACAAGGAGATTTGGCTTCCGGATACGACCGATAAAACTGCTCTTAATGAGATAATCAAAGATGAAAAAATTGGAGATAAAGCAAAATCTGATAATCTTGAAATTTGGAGAAGAAATACAATAAAATCTAAGCAAATATTGAGGATAAAATGAACCCGATCTGGAGAAAGATTTTATATGTATTATCGTTCTGGATTTACTTCATGGCAACCGGAGTGACGGAAGCGATGACCTGGAAGGGGAATATTAATCCGGATATTTATCATTACTGGCGAGCTGTCGAGTGGGCTGGATTAATTGCTTTATTTATATCGTTTCTTCTGGTGAATGGCATTCAAAAAACCTGGGAGAATCTTAAAATTGCGATATGTGCTACAATTTCCGGAGTTGGCATTTACGAGTTGGTATTCTGCAAAACAGCTTATGGTGATTGGATGTACCATAAGACTTCGAGGTGGCTTTTTATATCAGAACATCCATCAAACTGGTTTTGGATTGGTTTGATAATTGTTTGCAGTATTTTTATTATTATAATGATAAGAAGTAAAAAGAATTAAAATGATACCCGGGGACCCCGGGGATTAAATAAAATAAGGAGGTGCTGAAATGCCACCAAAAGAAAAAGGAATCAAAGAAATTGTAGAATTAGCTGATGCTGTAATTGCTTTCGCTGAAGAAGCAAAGGAGAAAGCAAAAAACGGGTATACGCTTATTGAGATTGCTGGATTTTATGATAATGTGACTGACATCATAAAAGAAGGCAAGGACTACAAAGAAATGCTTGAAGAAGGAAAAGACATCGATGTTGAGGAAGCGAAAATTCTTGCTGATAAACTCAAAAAGCTTGTTTTCACTATCGTAGAACTTTTCATCAATTTGAAAAAAAAGTAATAGGTTAATATCGTGGAAACAATTAAAGATATTCTTATTTACGTTGCTGCCGGTAGTGTTGCTTGTTTAGCTTTAGGAGCGTTATTCACTGAAATCGGTAAGCATATCAAAGGGAAGGATATTTTTGATTGGCTCGGTGCTTTTTTTACGTCACTCGGAAAGATTTTGAAAAGCATTAAAAATCTTGGAAATGGAAAGAAGTGAGTCTATGGCAGCTACATCTCTTATGTGTGAATTAAGTAGCCGGAGATGGGAACGTATGAGTCCTGGTCATAGACTCTTTAAATTGAGGGAGAAATGTCTATTGGTGAATGGTTATTAATTAGTGTAATTATTTTTTTAATTTGTGAAGTAATTTGTATTTTAGTTTCAATAAGGAAGGGGAAGAAATGAAGGAAACAAAGAAAAAAGTAGTGGAAAAAGAACTATCGGTTGAATCATCTAAACCAAAAAACGAAATGATTGAAACAAGCTTAGATGAATTAACAAAAGGAATTTATAGTTTTGGTGATTTAGTAGGTAGGATTGTTTATGGATTTAATACAAAATCAGAAGAAAACAATCCGCCAGGACCATATCGGTCAATCGGTGATTTAATTGAGGATTTACCCAGAGAATTGCAACGACTTAATAAAATACTTTGTGAACACATGAAGGAATTAGCAAAAGCATTATTATAACAGGAGAAAAAATGAAAATCATACTGGGTAATATTGCAACAATAATTTATGTCCTTTTTTGTATTCCGGTTTTTATTTTTCGTATTATCGGAGTTTCTTTGGATATTATAACGGAAGAATATTGTAAATTAATTAATGAAATGCCGGATAGTTGGTTTGCGTGGGCTTTTTGGAGGGTAAAATGAAGAGAGCAATATTGATTTTGGTTTTAGTTTTGGTAAGAAAGAGGAAGAAATGATAATATTAAAACTTTGTCCTTTTTGTGGAGGAGAAGCTGAAATGTCAAAAGAAGAAGATTTCCTTATTTGCAAGATTGAATATCCAATCATTAAGTGTAAGAAATGTCATTCGAGGACTGCTAAATGCGAAGATGAAAAATTAGCAATCGAAACGTGGAATAAGAGGGTAAAATGAAGAGAGCAATATTGATTTTGGTTTTAGTTTTTATATCCGGATTATTATGCGGAGCGGATATCTCTTTTTATAACACGACTAAAACATTAGGAAACGATACTTTCCTGGATTTCTACAGATTGGAAATCGAAGGGAAGGCATATGGAAGTTTGGAGATTGAATCGATGTATGAATGGCTTGCCGAAGATGATACGGTTTATACTTCTTACCGGTTAAAAATTCCCTACAAATGGAAAAACTTGAAAATATCTATTACCAGAATTGAAATTGAAAAGCAGGAAATATTTCTGAGTCAATTAGATTTACGTTATTTGCTTGAAAAAAGCTGGTTGGTTTCCGCTGATATTGGTATTGGAAGTCAATGGATGACAGTGAAAGAAGGAAAATTACAAAAGAAGTGGAAATTTATTCTTGGGAAAAGGCTGGAAAAAGAAATAGCTCTTTGGGGTATAAATCTAAAAGTGAAATCAGAGACAGATTTTAGCACTTCAAACTTCCAGAAATTTCAAAATGAATCTAAATTAAAAATTGGATTTTTACTTGGTAAGGCAAATATTTTCGGAATTAAAATACCAGGAGTTTATTTTTCATTTTTATATGAAGTTAAGTATTACAAACAGCGATCAACGAACAGGATGACCGGGTTTGAATTTTCTTTTTAGGTATCGGTGTTGAACATTAATATTTTGCTTTTCTATGTGCGATAGGGGTTAGACTGCCATCCCCCTATGAGAAAAAATTGGCAGTGTATAAAGTGAATTTTCTTTTTAAAAATAAATACAAGGAAGGTAAGAAAAATGACAACTCCGGAATTTAGAAACATTTTAGCAGAAAGTGAACATTACGAAGATTTCTGCGATGAGCTCGATGCTTTTGTGGCAAAACACAATCTCGATGGAACTTGGGAAGCAAACGGCATTAAGTATTTTGAAGACGAACACGACTCAAACTTTACCCAAGAGGAATTGGATGAGTATATCGAACATCACGGATTAGATGGAGACACAACAACTACACAGGATTCTTTTATTTATCATTGGTATCTGATTTATTTAGAACATGTGAGGGGTTTACAGGTCTCATAATTCAGTTATAATGTATATTCTCGATCATAAAAAATTCTGTTTACAGGAATTAGTTTGGAAATCGATTTATGATTATTATCAAGCTAAGGGTCAATTATGGGTTTTATGGAGAAAGTTTGATCCGAATTTCCTGAAAACCTTAGAGCAACTTCATTCTATTTTCGGAACTGCTGTCATTAATAATTGGAGTTTCAAGAATCCAATAAGCTGGCTCAATAACCAGGTTTTTGAACATTCCGGAGCGAGACCTTTAAATCTCGTATGCAATCCCAGTGAATGTGAATTTTTTATAGCCGGAAATCCATTTATTATTGCAAGTGAAAAAAAGCTTTGGGGTCAAGGAACGACTCATTGCGATTGGAATACTGCTGATGTTAAATTCAAACGATGCTATTCTGATAAATATGAAAGACGTAAAAAGAATTATGATGAGATCCGTGAACAGATATTAGATAATCCTGAATTGTTTCCGTATATTACAGTTCTGGAAAGTGGTGATTATGCTCCTACTTGGCTGCATGTTTCAACAGGTAACTTTGATCATGAAAATAGAAGTGTGAGGATCGTAAAACCATAACAGCCACTCCTTCCCTTCGGAAAGGTAGTTTGTTGTTATGGGCATCCTTAATAAACATTATTTTGACCATACAATGTGACCATTAACATCATTTTCTTCAAATACTTCTAAAATTTGAGCACAAAATTTCATCGTTTCTGTGTCTCCAATTTTCTTTGCAGCTTCATAAAGGCGGATAAACATTTTTTTCCCAGTTTCTGTTTGTTTATAATTTTTCTTTCTAAAATTATGTGTTTAACAAAGTGTTTGTCCATTCTCAATTGTAGCCTTACCACCCTTGTCTTTTGGTTTAATGTGATCAACGTGAATTTCCACTCCATCTTTCCGGCTTCGCCCACAAATTACACAACGATAATCGTCTCTTTTAAGAATTATTTCTTTTTGTGCTGGCGTAAAATTTTCTAATTCCTTTTTTACTACAAACTCAGGATCATATTTATAAACACCTTTTGCTATTTTTATTAAAAAACCATTTTGATGCAATTGTCTTATTTGTCTATCTGGGTCTCGAAAAATGTTACCAGTCCTGTTTCTAAATTCTTCTACTACCCAATCAACAATTTCTGGATGGTGGATATTACGATTAGGATTTTTCTTAAAAAATTCTATTATAATTTCTTTTTGTGTAATATTACTCATTTAAAACTCCAACATATTAGTTTCTTTAAAAATTCTCGTTTTTGATAATTCACAATATTTTGGGTCAATATCAACACCAACACCATATCTTTTATTATTAACTGCTTCAATTATTGTTGTACCACTACCAATAAATGGGTCAAAAACAACATCTTTCTGAAAACTAAACAATTTTATACATCTGTATGGTAGCTCTCTTGGGAAAGGAGCAGGATGACCAATTCTTTTTTTACTCTCTCCATTAAATGTCCATAATCCATTAGTCCAATCCATAAATTCCTTTTTACTCATATCAGAAATTTTTGTTCCATTTGTTTTTTTCCATTGATCTTTAAATAATATTACAATTAATTCAACAGGAGCAATTACATATGGTGCAGAAGCTTTCATCCAGCTTCCCCAAGCAGTTCTTCGAGAAATATTACCTTCATTCCATACGATTGTTGAATGATATTTCCACCCAACTTCTTGTGCAATTCTTGTAAGGTCTGAACCCACACTTCTATGTCCGCCTTTATTTTTATCTAATGGTATATTTAATAAAAATCTTGCTTGGGTATTACTCCAATCATAACAATTTTTCATCCATTTTTCAGAAAATTCTAAATACGTTTCATATGATAATTCGTCATCGTTTGAATTGTAGTCAATCCCCACATTATACGGTGGCGATGTTACAATAAGATCAATAAACTCAGAAGAAAATAATTTTTTATTTAATATATCTCCCTTATATAGCAAGAACTTATCATCATCATAATAAAGAAATTTTTTACCTAAATCGTTTTTTATTTCACTTAAATTCATAATAAAACCTTTTTTATTTACAAATCTTTCACTTCAAATTTAATGTCAATGAGTTTAATAAAGGATGCCCATAACAAACGTGCCCACAAACAACGAGAAGAACATTTGAAAGAGTCGTGGCACACGTGAAACATTATGCGAAACTTAGTCTCTTTTTTTTCCCCAGTCATTATCTTGGCAATTTTCACATTCTACCCAATCACCAGATAACATTTCTTGAACATAATCTTGAATGCAAAATCCAGGAGCACCTTCTTCTTTCATTGATTTTACGCCTTTTTTTATTGCATCAGAACATTTTTTGCAAGGGCAATTAAATATTTTCAATTCTTTAACTGCATCTAAATTCTCAATCACGTCTCTTATTTCTTCAACTGTGTTTAATTTTTTTTCTTTGTTCACAACAACCTCCTTTATTTAACTTCGTATAACATAAGTGTCCACAGTAGCAAAGCAAGGTGAATTTCTGACTGGCACACTCTCTCATTATACACAGCTTAGTTTTGGTTTATTGAAAACCATTTTAACTCTTTTGCAAAATGACATATTCTTAAATTTAAGAAGTTCTGTCCGCAATGTTTTGATAATGTCATTTCCTATATCAACGTTTTTAGATAGTGAATCAATGGTGTCAAAACTCATTCCCAACATTTTTTCTACTTCTTTTGACATCCCAAAACATACTTTTTCGTTTCTCTCGTTTATAAATATTCTACCGGTTACCATTTCTGTTGTTATTTGTACGTCTTGTTCTTCTGGTTTAACTGGAATAAAACCTGATGGCAACATGCCAATTCTTGGGAGTACGGTTGGGTTGTTAGTTACTTCAAGCATCTCTACATCTTTTAATACAAACATTTTCATAATATCCTCCGTTTATTTTTCGCTATGTATAACACTATGTCCACTCGCCACTTTGTTCTGCGTGGTACACCTGAACATTATATCGCATATTTACCAGAATAAACCTTAATTTCTAAACCAGCTTGATTAATATGCTTTAACTCAAATGGCAATCCAATCTTAATCCGTTTTGATAATTTATTTCTGGCACTTCTCGTTCCCGTTAATTTTTTCTTTTTCTTTCTTGGTAACTTAAATAATCTTTTTAACGCTTTACTATGAATTTTTAAATTATGAAATGAACATTCTAATTTCTCGGTAACAGTAATAGTTTTTTTTATTGCTGAATTTAATAATTCAAAACCAACAACAGTTTTTCATTTGGTTCTCCTTTATCTCAACCTGCTATGAACAAATTGCTCTAAATCTAAGAATCTGAATTGCAATAATTCAAATCTGATTTCAACCGGAGCATTATCGTCAACCAATTCCCATTTATCATAGTCTCTCATCATTACTGTATTAACACCTCCGGTTTTTAGGGGAATACAGGTAATAAAAGCTATTTGTTTAATGTTTTCGTAATCCTTGTTAATTTCACTTGCCATCTTTACGATCTGTTTCGTTTCTTTATTGTAAATAATATCATTGATTTTGAGTTTAATTATTTCTTCGTGTTTCATTTTCTTCACTCCTTTTTATTATTTTCCAAAAATTCTTTAACATTTTTTAAAGCTTCATCTCCGTTAACCTTAAATATTTTTCTACATATAAAATCTCTTATAAATTCAAGACTATTTTCAATAAACTTAATAAATAAAAAATCAGCCAATCTGCCTGATGTTTTGTTTTCTTTATATTTTAGTTCAATTCTAAGATTCGTAATAACACGCAAGCAATTAGTAATTGCTGTATGAACTATAGTCATTCGAGTTATATCTTTATTGTAACCGACATCATTTAATTTTTCATCACTTGTTTTCATTTCACACTCCTTTTTATGTAACTGTTAAACTAAGATTAGACGAACATCTAACATAAGTCATAATGTTTATTAAACTTACTTATGTAACGGTTATGTAACTGAAAATCATTTTACCATCTCCCAGCTATTAAAAAATAGGCATCTCTGGAATGTTCCGAACTCCTACCTTTATATTTTGAAATCTTTTCAAACCTTTCTTTCGATATTTTTGTCATTGAATTTTTATTCGGTCGCATCGCATAAAACTTAATATTATTTCGCTCGAAATAGTCAATAAATAATTTCGCACAGGCTTTATTTTCACCGATGTTTTGAGCAATCTTCCCGACATAATTTATCTTATCCTGAACAAAATTATATTTCAATGGAATCCTGAATTTAGCAAATACCGTTTTGTTTTGTGATGAATCCTCAATATAAATTTTCAATAATCCCGGAGAGTATAATTTTATAATCCCGATTGCTTCCCAAAATGAAACAGTTTTAAGGGTTAAATTATTCTTGAAATCTTTGATTGCTAATCCGGTGTTTTTGAGTCCCGGATCGATTCCGATTAATATTTTATTCATTCTTTCCTGCAATTAAAATATTGTCTCCACGCTGCTCGTGGCAGACTTTTCGTTACATAATATTTTTCAATCTACCACAATTGTCAATTTCACATTTACACATTTTCAATCCTTGAATTTTTCTCCCAAATGAGTTGCTGTGATATTCTTTTGCAAATTGCTCCGCCCATTGATAAAAATTCTCCCTCATCGGAATTATTCCGCACGGAAAAAGTTTCATTGCCTTAACCATTAAAGTTCTGTCATCATTCCTGAAATTTAGAGGATAATCTTCTTTCAAAGTTTTCAGATAAATCCACCAGCCTCCATACAGCCATGATTCATTATAAAAAACCCAAATATAACAATATTTTATCCTTTCGTTGTCTCTAAATCTTTTGAAAGAAAGTCGGCGTTCTTGCCTTAGTGTACGAGCTTTAAATTCTTCTTTCCAGGTTGTTATTTTCCATTTTCCACCAAAATGCTCTTTGGTGAAATAAGCAACTTCCGGCGGAATTATAATTTTATCTTTATCTTCTCTGTGAAGATTCCACCAGAATTCTGCTGCTTTTCTTGGCATTATCGTTGTCATTATTCTTTATCCAAACTTTGAACAAAATTCATATTCTTTCATTACGCACTTTCTCCTTTAATAATTAAATGCAAATGGATAATTCTTTTCATAAAATTGTTTATATTTAATTCTTTTAGGATAAGATAGAAATTCTTTAAATGTTTTTCTATACAATTGCCGGCGGTTTGTCCAAATTGCCATTGGAATATATTCATATTCTCGCTTATATCTCATCAAATAAGGTCTCTCTTTTTGTTGTTTTAGGAAAACGATCCTTTCAAAATCTTCTTGAAGCGTTGTCCTTTTTTAATTTCTTCAGATAAATTATCGATATAATTTTTTGCCATCAGAACCTTAATTCCATGTATGAATTTTTCGTGTGATCTGGAATTCTTTGAAAGGATCTGATTTTCTTTTACTAAATGCACTTCTACATCTAAATCATCAATAGTAACATAATCTTTGAAATTCCGGTAAAGTCTATCTGTTTTTTCTACTATAATAACTTTTATATCATTATCAGAGATAAATTGCAGCATTAAATTGAAATCTGTTCTTCCGGTTCTTTTACCAGTTTCGGAATCTTTGAATTCTTTTATTATTTTAATTTTGTTTTCAGCAGCATAATTGCGTAAAAGTTCCAACTGTGCCGGTATTGAATAACCTGTCTTTTCCTGCTCCTTTGAGGAAACTCTTGAATAGGTAACTGCTTTGATCATGCAACTTCCTTTTTGTCTAATTGCAAGATAATTTCAGAGAATTCATAAAAGAAATCACGGATTTGGCTTAGTTCATTATCCGCAATCTTGATATCTGCAGGAAGATTTTTTCTGCAATCAGAAAGTGTCAATTTATTTTGTGTTTTCATTTTTTATAAATTAATAATTAATTGATCTTCGTTTTGTTCGTTTTCTGTAAACTTCTCAAAACTCACCGGATAAATTTCCTTTATTTTTTTCATTGTTCCTCTTTTATTATATCATAATTATAAAATAAGCTTTCATTATCATTTGCCATTTCCGTTTTATCGTAACCATATTTTTGAACATCTATTGCTTCATCAATAAGTTTTTTTGCTTCTTTATAATAGTTTTTTTTAATTTCAAACCCGTAACATTTTCTATTCATTTGAATTGCCGCCACTAACGATGTTCCGCTTCCCGCAACTGGGTCTATTACGACATCGCCTTCGTCTGTAAATATTTTTATTAACTTTTTCAATAATGGTACAGATTTTTGGGTCGGGTGTATCTTGCGTGTCTTTGTATCTCTTTCGATATCAAAACAATTAAAAATCATTTTTCCGTTGTTATTGAATTTTGGCAATTTATCACGATAAAGTATCAATCCATATTCACAATTTCCAACAACCCGCATATTTGCTTTCAAAACCTGAGCAGAAAAGTTTTTACGAAAAACAAGATTTATGTAATTATTAATACCATATCTTTTAGCAAGCGCTATCAAATACATTTGTTGGTCAAAAGCACAAAAAATAACCATACAGGGAGCTTTACCTCGTTGCTTTGGTTCTTTTTTCATCATGTGGCTACAAAAGTGCATAAATTCAGCAGGTCGAAAATCTTTATCGGTATCAAAAAATTCAGTATTGGCTAATTCGCTTTCACCATTTGCATTGTCTCCTTTGTTATACCACGCTGGATTAGATCCATAAGCATTTTTGCCAACATTATATGGTATATCTGCAATTACTAATTGAGCTTTATGTATTCCATATCTTTTGTAGTTTTGAAAGTGGTCATTAAAAAATATCATTATTCCTCTTAAAATGGCATAGAATCAATTATTCCATCTGGAATTTTATCCATCTCAACCAGACAATCTCCCTGATAGATTTTATTCAGTTCCATCTTATAAATCATATTCAACCTCAAACAATCCCAACTTGCCCTTACAAGCCTTAAAAGGGAGAGGTTTCGCATTTTCCAATATCCAATGAGTAAAATGAGGATCTGCCCAAACTGATTCGTGTTTTTTAGAAAAACCTACTAAATCCACCACTCCTACAATTCCACCAAATTGAAATCCATCAATGCCATTATCCATCACGATTAAAAGCTGTTCTCTTTGTTCTTTTGTAAGATTAAAAGAGATAAATTCCCAATCTATTCCTCCATACATATCAATTGTCCTCGAAGCATGGATTAAAAGTTTTATGGGAAGTTCAATTCCTTCTTTCTTGAAAGATAATCCGGGTTTCCAACTTCTGTTTTCCACATCCTTTATCCCATTCACAATGAGCCATGCCCACGGTTGCCTGATTGATAGAGCTTTCCATTTTTCTTCATTAGCTGTTTTTAATTTATTCCAGAATTCTTTCATAATTTACGCAACTCCTCTTTCCGGTGTTTTGAACATTTTAAGTGCGAGATTATAAGCTTCTTCCATTTTGTTGAGTTCGTCTATAATATCTAATTTATAGCCGTATCGGTGACGATTATTCCATCTGCTAACAATATCAATATGATAACGGTCTCTAAATGATCTGTAGAACCTATTCCAAAGATACTGATAACCGCTTTTGTCTAATTTATAAAAATTAGCATATCTTCTAATTGTTTGATTTAATTTAGTTCTAAATGAACATTCGGGTACGATACAGGTAGGTTTTAGATCGCTTTCAAGCAATGGAAATCTTATTGAGCGATGCAATTTAAAATCACTCATTTGTTGTTTTATCTCTTTTATTTCAGACATCATAAATTCAATCGCAAATTGAGGATTTTGAGTATTAGATAAATATTGTCCGGTTTTCCTGATTGCCGGTAAAACCTCGTGAGTGATCCATCTTTTGAATTCCTTAGCTTCCGGTTTATTCGATCTGAGAATTAAGGTGTAAATACCGGATTCATTAACAGCTAACATATTTCGTTGCTGACCTGAACTTAAAACTTTTACGTTCAGCTTTTCATCTGAATCAAGTTTTGAGACTGCATTATGAACGTGAGGTAAATTGAGAACCCTGCAGACATCTTTTGCAATCCAGAATGGTTCATCGTTAATTGCTAAAACCCTGATTTTATTTTTAGCAAAATTAAAGATTTGGATTTCGTTATTCATATCACCTCCACTCATTAGCTTTCAATCAATTTTGGATTCTCAAAGATGTTTCCAACATACTTGCTTTTTTTTTGTATTCTTTCTAACAGATATTCTGCATCATCATTAAAAAACCTTCCAGTATTTATTATTTCTCTTGTTTTAAGATTTACTGCAAAATTTTCTATTTCGTGATATTCCCACTTATTTGTTTTAGGATTAACGATAAAGACACTTCGACCAAAATCATAATCTCTATGTCCTTCAAATACATCTCCGTTTTGTATATCCATATTAAATTCCTTTCTATTAAGCTGTTTTCACTTCAATATAATTATCAATTTCATCATCATCAATTAATGATAACGTGTCCCATGAGTTATCCTCAGTGAAAAACTTTATGGTTTTATCCCATTCAGATTCTTTGAGATAATCTTTGACATCTTGAGATGTAACGAACCAGAAGATAAATTTCATTACTAACTTTTTCATAACTTCCCCTTTTTATTATAATCATTAATTGCTTGTTTATATCGTTTAAAGTTGCCGTCACATACACGATGTAATTCTTTTTCTATATAATCTTTTGTTCTATCAGGTCTAACCTTTTCATGATACAAAGCAACAACTTCATTTAATTGCTTTTCATATCGTTCTTTTTTTCTTTTTTTATATGCTCTGTGTTTTTTGCATTTATGCGGAATTAATCCTTTTCCGCAACCACAAAACGCATAAGCAGTACGTGCTTCGCAATGTGACATTTCACAATATGAAGGAGCTAATATTTTTTCAATTTTATAAAAAATATCCCGGCAAACAGTTTCTGATTTAGCTCGTTTAACTAAAATTCTCAGGAAATCATCAGCAGTAATTATTTTATGATATTCAAATGCTTCTTTAATTATTTTTTGATAATGAGAATATTTCATCTTTCTCTCCTTTTTATTTAGGGGCGGGCAGGTCTCCGACTTTAACGGTAGCCTGCCGCCTCTCACAACCGCCACCTCCCCTTTCACTTCTATTTCTTAAAAATCATCTTCTTCTTTTTGTTCGGCAACTTTAACTTGCAGGAGATAATATTTCAGCTTTTGAAGGTCTTTCGAGTTATTGCATTTCGATAAATCTGTTTCGTGGGTAAATCTTTCAAGCGTACTTTTAGCTGTTGAATCAACATCATAGCCACCGATCTCATTTTCATTGAGGAAATAAAAGATTTTTGCGATTTCTGCTTTTAATTCAGAGATTGATTTTTCAGACTCGATTTCTTTTTCTTCAGGATCGGGGGTTTTTATTTTCTCTTTCTTTGGTTTGCGGGTGCGGTTTTGTTTTTCAGTTTTTTCTGGTTCAGGATCAATATTGCTATTCAAAACTTCATAATCTGTCTGATCTGCTATCATTGACATATCAATTCCTGCATCAATATTTTTAGGGATTTCTTTGATCGTTTCATCTGAAAGCACAGCATTAGAAAATTCGATTGACATCGGCATAAATTTTAATGCTTTTTTGATAACCGTTTTGAGTGCCATTGCATCAAAATTAGTTTTCCAGGGTGAAGTCCAACCTTTTTGATAAGCTTTTGAATATTGTTTTGCGTGTTCTTTAATATCGATTATTGACATTACAGCGAATCCATAACCACCATTTTTGAGCTTCACAACCGAATAATAGGTTATGGGATTCCCACGATCACCGGTCATTAATGGTTTATGAATCAGTTTTGGTTCGAGTCCAAGTTCATATTCAAACTCATCATTTTCATAAACTACTTCAGCAATCAATGAAAGTGAATTCTGATGCCGGTAAAAAAGTTCAATTAAACCTTTGTAGCCAATCTGGAATTGACAGTCGATAGTATCTTGTTTCCTATTCAAGAATGGAATCAAATATGCTTGACCGGTTGGTGTGTTGGGTTCTAAACCAAGTTGAGCAGACTGCATTAAAGCACCCATCAGTGATGGAACGTTGCAGCTTGCTAATTTAGGTGTTTGTTTCAGAACGGTTACAACGATCCTGGTAAATCTATCGCAGGACATCATTTTACCGAGTGCCATTTCAAATTGAGGTTTCATCTCACGAATTAAATCAAAGATGGATTTTCCTTTTGATGTTTTTGTGAGTGATTTTTCTTCTTGCTCCTGTAAAGCATTTTTAACTTTTTCAGTGTTTGTCATAATTTTTCTCCTTTTTTTTAACTTACTTTTCGGATTTGAAATCTTCGGGAAGACGATTCTTTGGAATAAAGATCATAAAGTTTCGGATGTTCTTCTTTGAAGGATTTAGTTTGAAATCTGTTTTGAAAAAATGATTTCCAGCTTACTTTGTAATTATCAAGAATTCCGATTTCGTTATCTTCCATTTCTTCTTTGATTAGATTATCGATGGTTTGGATTTTTGTTTCGATGGTTTTCTTTTCGGTTATAAATTTTTCTCTATCTTTCAGAAGTATTCTATCTTCATGATTAAGGTCAAAAGTCGAATCGGGAATTGAATCCGGAAAAGTTTTTAAAAGAAAATCCGAGCTTGCTTTCGAGCCGTCAATAGCCGGAGGAATTCTTTTTTCTACATTATTCACCCAGAAATCATTTTCCTGATTAATGACCATTCTTTCAAGTTCCGGATCTCTTTCAATTTTCTTAAATCTGAAATCATTACCACCTATTAAGACAGCAATATAACCATAATCATAATTAGTGATAATGAGATAATGAACGACCTGAATAATGGTTGTGATAGGAATTTTTTCGCCATCCCATATTTTAGAGTTCCAAGCATTAGTTGTTTTACATTCCAGAACGAAATGCTGACCTTCATTATCAATACTTTCTCGATCAATGTTTCCAAGCATAAAGGGATATTCTTCATTCATTAAAATATGATTATTCCTGCGTACCTTCAAACCTGTTTGTCTCATAAATTCCTGTGCAACCATATCCTCATGCAGCGATCCCCAGTAAACAAACCGATTGTCGACTTTTTCGGAATATTCTCCAATTTTTTCGAGGTAAAGCTGTAACCTGGATTTATAAGGATTCAAACCCAGAACGGTAGCTGCATCACTCCCACCGATTCCCAGACGTCGTTGTTCTAGCCAATCAGTAATTTTAATTTTCTGCATAATTTTAACCCGCCTCTTTTAATGGAACCTGAATTCTAAATTCTACCGGAAGTTCCAGGATTCGTAAAATTTCAAGATTATGCTGCTTGGTTTCACTGTATTTGATTTGAAGTTCATCATAATCATTCGATAGATTCCTGTGAAGTTCGTGAGATGTTTCTAAATCTTTCTGTTCTTTTTCTCGGAAGTGTATGAGTTCTTTGATTTTAATTGTTAGCGCCCGATTTTGTAGTATTAAATTTTCATTGTGTCCCAAGAGGGTTGTATTGTCAGCATTTTTGATTACCAGCTTTTCTTCCAGATCATAGACTTCTCCCACTAATTTCCGTTCAGTTCTTTCAAGACAGTTTCCCAATCCCTCAACTTGCTTTCTCGCAATAGCATGTAATATAACAAATATAAATAATGCGAGAGATAAAACAATAATTACAGTTAAAATAAGACTATTCATAATTTTTCTCCTTTAAGCCGCTTTATCTTCTATTTCAATTTCTGTTCCATCTAAATTAATTTTAAGCTGAAAATCCTCGCTTTCCATTTTTTTAGAATCAATGAGTTCTCCGGTTTCAACGCTGTAAAATTCTTTGATTTCTTTTTCCGGAAAATATTTAACTGTGCATTTGATATAACGATATTCACTTTTGTTTCTGATGTTTTCAGCCAATATGTTTAACTTGCTTTCAGCGGCGTCAATTTCAGCCTTAATCTGTGAAGTTACAGATTTTTTCTTATCATCGAGGCTTCGCTTTTTTATGTGTTCAACTGCGAGCTCATTTGCCATTTCTTTCATTTCTTCTTCGGTGAATTTATATTCACCATATACCTTTTTGATTTTCATTTGTTTTCTCCTTTTTAAAAAATTAAGCTTTTATGCTATTGGATTTGGTTGAGAACCGTGATCATAATAGACACCAATACCGGATAAATTTTCAATAGTAAACTTCTCACAAACAGAGCATTCCAACCCTCTCTTTTCTTTTCGATTTTTAAAAGCATTTCATCGATTATCTCAGATTTAAAATCTCTGAAATATTCGATTATTTGTTTAATCGGATATTTAATAGCTTTCATCAGTCCATCTCCTTTTCATCTCGTTGTTTGAAATAGAGAGTTATCTGCGATAGTATCTTATCGCTTGCCCGTCCACGTTCAGCACGTGAAATTGAGTTACCCGACATTCCCAGTTCTTTTGCTAAATCTGTTTGTTCCATCTGATAGTAAATTCTTTTAGATTTAAGCTCGTGCGGTTTGAGGAATTCTATTTCCATCCATGACCTCCTTTAATTTAATTTTATTTGATACCGTTAACCTTAATCTTTTGAGGATTAGTTTCGCTTTTTCCTGGTTGTTAATTTCTTTTAGTTGTTTGACTTCCGAAGCATTGAAAAATCGCTCCGGAAAATAATTGAGAACTGTGTTCGTTGGTATCTCCATAAATTCCCCTTTTTTTAATTTGACACAAACAAATAACGAATTAAACTATCTTTTATGTGAATCACAGGACAAAAATGACATTCTTGTAAAATGTGTCAAGAAAAAAATTATATTTTTATCTTGACACATTTTATTATAATTATTTTTTTGGTTTTGTGGTAGGAGAAAAAAAAATGGAAGCGACCAATGCAATTATTCAATCGTCAAACCGGACTTAAAGCTACTGTTTTTCAGATCAATGCAGACAAAGAAAACGGTGATAAACCGCAAGAAATTAAGAAATTTACTTTTAACGTTAATTAATGGAAAAATAATAATGAGCATACGAGTTTTCAAATCTGCTTTTGTCATTGATTTTCCTCCTGAAATATCAATATTTTTGCAGATGCGAAGTGCCGTTCCATGTCTGCGGTTCTCCTGCTCGTGTGCTCTTTTTTAAATTGAGGTAAAAAATGGAAACTCCGGAATTAAGAGAAAAATTAAAAGCAAAACTCAAAGAAATGAATAAACAACGATCTCCACACGAAGAAAAGAAAACTCTGAAGTGGTTCTTTGAATATTATCTCGCTGATATTATAACTTATATTTATTTCTGCAATCAATTAAATAGTTTCTGGAAAATGAAAGATGAAATCAAAGCCAGGATCATTAATTTCCTGGAAGATAACTAATGAAACCTAAAAACAATTTGCGGGACAGTCTGTTAATTCAGATTTCCGGCGCCTACATCACTGGATTACCGCAAAACTTTATCTATGTAGGGGGTAAAAGATGGCAAGACCGACAAAGCAGGGAATAGATTATTTTCCCGTAGATTGTCAATTTGACTCAAAAACAGAAATGTATTTATTGGAAACAGAAGCAATCGGATTAGCAGTTTTAATTTCAATTTGGCAGCAAATTTATTCGAATGATGGTTATTATATTCTTAATGATGAAGATTTGCTTTTATTAATCAAAAAGCGAATTAATGTAAACATAAATGAAATTAATGTATGTATAAACATCGCTTTAAAAAGAAACTTATTTAACAACGAATTAAATGAAAAACATCATATTTTAACATCAAAAGCGATCCAAAAACGATTTTTTGAGATTTCAAAACGCAGAAAAACAATAGAAATTGACAAAAAATTCTTTATTGCCGGAGTTAATGTTTACAATAACTTCAATAATGTGAACAAAAACTCAAAAATTGATGACAAAAAAAAACAAACAGAAACAGAAACAGAAACAGAAACAGAAACAGAAACAGAAACAGAAACAGAAACAGAAACAGAAACAGAAAGTAAAGTAAACAAAACAGAAACGAACTATAATTACCAACATATACGTACTACAGGGAAAACCGAAAATAATGTGCATAACTTTTCAGAGAAGCAAGAAGAAAAGTCTCGTTCGTCTATTCAAAATAGTTTCATTAAAAAAAAACAGTTTCTAAGAGAAAAGCTAAAGGGTAAACTTAAAAAACCGTATAATCCCGGTGAAGAACCTCAACCGATTACAGAAAAGGAAATTGATCATCTTTTCAATAAATTCGATAAGAACATTGATTTAGTTTTGAAATACTATTTCTATGCTTGTACCAGTAAAACAAAATACTTTGCTTCTTTCTTATTTGCTGCTCTGGAAGATAAATATACTATTCCGGATGATCTTGTTGATCGTATAAAACAGAAAATAAGAGATTTATCGGGATGAGGTGATAATAAACAAAGGAGGAAGTATGTTAGAAGTTTGGAAAGAATTTTTTAGACTGAAGTGGGAAGAAATTAGTGAATGGTTTGACAACAGTAAAAATGAAATTAAATGGAAATTTCCAATAATTGCATTTGTTGCGTATATGCTTTTTGTTGTTGTCCCTATTATGATTATTAAGGGAGAAAATAACGTAAGTTCAACTTATGTTTCAATCCCATTCTTAATAATGCTTTTTATTTATCTCATATATGTTCTTGGGATTTTATTAAAATGGCTACGATCAAACTGGAAACAAGCCAAAAAAAACGTATCAAAGAGATGTGTTTAAAATTGTTTTATAATGCCAAACTACCCCTCTCTTGCTTTACATCTTGCCGATGTGAGGGGAGTGGCTGTTATAAAAAGGAAACGAAAATCGAAAGGGTGGGAGAAAAAATAAATATTCTTATGAAATGTATGTGAAAATAAAAAAACTGGAAGAAGCGGGATTATCAAAACCTGAAATTGCTAAGAAAATAAAAACGAATGAAAATATGATTTACAGGGTTCTTGGTGGATCTACTGAAACTTATAGAGGTTATGCTGAACGATATAATAATGAAAAATAATGTAATTACTCTTGATGAATTGATAAGAATTCTCAGGCTTGAAAAATTCAATCAAAATGATTTTATTTTCTTTCAGGAACTCGTTGAAAAAATTATTTACTTGACACAGAATAAGCTAATTTACCGAACTGGAGTTGTCTTTTTCGGAAGGAAATTAGTTGTAATAAATAATAAGTGTTTGGTTCTCCATTTTGCTCACGGTGTATTCGACTATCTGGAGTATAAAGACAGATGCGGAGATATTCAAACATTTAATCGCAGTTCTTTTATTAAGTTTTCGGTATTGGAAAAACCAGATCGGACTCTCAACGTAAAATAATTACGTTCAGGTTCCGGTTTTTTATTTATGGGAGCGAAAATATGAGCAAATTTAGGTTTTGGAAAGAGTATAGTTTATCAAAAGATTATGAATATTTATACAATTTATTAATGGATAACGAAAAGATGAAAGTTGTATGTATCGTTAATCATAATCATTTATCTGAAAGTTCGGCAACGGATATCGCAACGGTAGTATCTATGTCGGATTTGGATTCAGATAAAAAACAAATAGCAATTATGACGAGAGGCTATAAATACAGTGAATGGATGGACAATTTAAATTCTTTTATTATGGAATGTAGAGAACTGAATTTAGTATGGATAAATCCAATGACGGTAAATAATGGGACGCAAGACAAAGTATAAACCGAAGACTTTTCCACGACTCGTTGGTGAGTTTGCTCGTGATGGTTATTCCGATAAAGAAATATGGAAAAAACTCGGAATTGGAAAGGATTCTTTTTATTTATATCTAAAGAAATATCCAGAATTTTCAGAAGCTTTATACAGAAATCGGGTTTTAGTCAATGCTGAAGTTGAGGAAGCATACCTTAAAAGAGCACTTGGTTATGATTACGATGAAGTTACAAATGAGGTCACGATATCAGATGTCGGAAAGGAAACGAAGCATAAAAGAATAACCACTAAAACCGTTGTCCCGGATGTTCGTGCCTGTGCTCAATGGTTGGAATGCAAGAAGCCGGAAATATGGAGAAAGAAGCAGGAGATAGACGTTAAACTCGAAGGCTTTAAATCATTTGCGGAATTTATGTTAGCGAAAACAAAAAATGAAACAGATAATTGAAAAAGATATTGAATTAATTAATTCTTATCAAGATAACTGGAATAAGTTTTCCAGAGATGTTCTGGGTGTGAAATTAGATACAGAACAGGAAGAAATATTATTTGGAGTTCAGAACAATAAAAGGGTATCGGTAAAATCCGGTCATGCCAGAGGAAAGGATTATGTAGCTGCGGTTGCTTCATTATGTTTTTTATATTTAAATGTGCCGTCAAAAGTTATAAATACAGCTCCAACGGGCAGGCAAGTAAATTTGATCATGATGACTGAAATCTCAAAAATATTCAGAAATGCTAAAATACCGCTTGGTGGTGAATTGTTGTCGAATATGATTAAATTCAATACAATGCCGGATATTAAAACAGATGATTGGTTTTTGGTTGGATTCAAGGCTGGGGATAAAGACGTAGAAGCATGGTCGGGATTTCACTCCCCAAATATTATGGTTGTAGTTACGGAAGCAACCGGAATTGATGAAGAAAATTATAATGCTCTTGAAGGCATATTGCAAGCAAATAGCAGATTGTTAATTGTTTATAATCCGCACAGGCTTTCAGGTGAAGCTTATGAATCATCAAAATCGCCACGTTATAAACATTTCACCATGAATTGTCTGAATGCTCCCAATGTTTTGAATTGGCAAAGATTATTAAATAAAGAAATTACTGAACAGGAATATAAAAAACTACATATTTCGGGACAGGTTGACTGGGAGTGGATAAATGATAAAGTTCAAGCTGCTGGCTGGTGTTCTAAAATCCCGGAAGAAGAAGTGTCAAAAGAATTTTATGATTTCCAATGGATGGGAATTTGGTATCGACCTGGTAACCTTTTTCGAGTTAAAGTCTTGGGGGAGTTTCCCGAAGAAGATGAAGAAACATTAATTCCAATTGAATGGATAAATGCCGCAAATGAACGATGGAAACAATTCAGGGGTAAATTTCCTAAAGGAATGAAATTAATAGGAACAGACGTTGCTGGTATGGGAAGGGATAAAACAGCCCACGTACCACGAATAAAAGATGTCGTTTTTGAAATAAAAACATATAGCCAGCAAGATCACATGGTTACTGCGGGACAAATTGTTAATATGCTTGCTGACTTAGATAATCTAAGCTTTATTGATACCATAGGAGAAGGGGCGGGCGTTTATTCCAGAGTTAAAGAAATGAAACCAAATCAAGTTTTTTCGGTAAAAGCATCACATTCAGCTAAATTTCTAAGAGACTTAACAGGACAGCGAACATTTGCTAATATGCGGGCTTATTTGTTTTGGGCTTTACGTGATTGGCTTGATCCGGCTTACAAATCAAAAGCAGCACTTCCCCCAATTCAAGAATTAACTCAAGAATTAAATGAAATTCGCTGGGAAGTTAGGAGTAATGGAGATATTATTATAGAGCCCAAAGAGGAACTGAAAAAAAGGCTTGGAAGGTCTCCTGATTATGCCGATGCTTTAGCAAATACATTCTTTCCTTACAAAAGAAAAAAAATAACAAATCCAATAACAAAAGCGAAGCTGGGGATTTATTAGAATGAAAATAAAATTAATTGAGAAATGCTTAGTCTGTGGCGGGACAGGAACAGAGCCAAATGAAAACAGTCTTATGAAAAAGAAAATAACGAAAAAATGTCATCACTGCAAAGGAAAGGGATTGATATGCACCGAAAAAGATGTTCGTGAAGTTAAGATTCCGATGTCTGATAAACTTCAGAAAGCAACGTTTGATGGTTATGCTTTATTCTGGGAAGCGTAAAATGAGCGATAATGTTATAAATTCATTATTCAAGAAACTCAAAGCGGATGGAATGAAATTTCAAAAGATTTGGGATAGATTATATTTGAAGGGTGCAACTGTTATTCAGGTCAACCGGTTAATCTTACAAGAGTTTTTGGGAAGATGAAAAAAATAAGAGAGGTGTAAAATGAAACTAAGTAAAAAGAAATTAGAAAAAATTGTAAAAAATATCAATGGAACACTAGTTATATTTGAAAATAGCAAAACAGAACTGGATGGATATAGCATTCAAGACAATGATGGCAAAATTACAGTAGTTTATGATCCAGAAATAAATAGAATTATAATGGCTTTAGACTATGGTAAAAAGCAACAAGAAACATATTCTTTTACAGTAGAATCATCAATAGCGTTAATATTAATGCTACATAAAGCCGCAAAAATTGACATAACGGAGCTATACAATGATTAGATTAAAAAGGAGCGTAAAATGAAAATCCAAGAGATTTTAAAATTAGAAGATTACGGGAAGATATTTGATAAGTTATGCGTGGATAATGTTGAGGACAGGGATATTGATAAGAATCTCGAAAATTATGAAGGCAAGCATGATATTTTAAACAGACTAAATGAAAGTATCGGCTCTGCACCGGAAGAAAAGCCAGATGGAACATTGACACCAGATACCCGAAAAACGATAATAACAACCAAATTGGTTTTAAATCTTCAACAGAAAATTGTTAAGATGGCGGTTGCTTTTCTGTTTGGTTCGGATGTGAAAATCAAACTCAACAATCCTGAAGAGCCATTAAAAAAAGCTTATCAAAATATGTTATTGACATATAAAAACGTTAAGATTAATTCATTTAATCGAAAACTTGCAAAAGCTTGTAAAAGTGAATCTAAGGCTGCTGAACTTTGGTATATTACAAAGGATAAAGACATAAGAATTATACTTCTCTGTAAAAAGAACGGAGATGATTTCTATCCTCATTATGACGAGCATGGAGACGTGGATGCAATAACGAGAAGATATGCTTCCGAAAATGAAAAAGGCGTTCTTATCGAACACAATGATATTCATATGGCTAAAAAAGTAATTTACACAACGAAAAGGCAATCCGGCAATTCCTATGAAATTACAGAAAAAGAAAATTCTGTTGGAAAAATAATGATAATTTTTTCTGACCAAAAGAAACCGGATTCAGCAGATGTTCAGACTTTGATCGCCCGGCTGGAAATGATTATTTCTAAACTTGCAGATTCAAATGATCGTAATGCTTTCCCGATATTGAAGGCTACGGGCTTAATTGATACATTCCCTGATAAAGATTCAGTTGGAAAAGTATTTACCATAAAGGGGGAAGACACCGCTGCAGGAGGAATTTCATATGGAGATGTGAATTATCTCGTAGCTCCCGACGCTGCTGAATCATTAACCTTAGAAATTGATAATTTATTGCGATTTGTCTGCTGGTTAACTGGAACAGCAAATATTAGTTTCGATAATATCAAGGGGATTAATAGTAATCTGTCCGGTAATTCGATTAAATTAATGTTCCTTGATCCAATTTCAAAAGCAAAAGATGATCAGGAAATATTTGGAGAACATCTTGACAGAAGAAATAATTTAATGAAGGCAATATTATTGTCTTTAGATGTCAATGAAAGAGATAACTATAAAAAACTTAATCTTACAAATGAATTTGGTTCGATTTTACCAGAATCAGATATGGAAAAAATACAAATGCTTGCAGAATCCAGACCTGGTGAAAATCTAATTGATAAACCAACCGCTGTCAAAAATCATCCGTTTGTTGAAAATGCAGATGATGTAATCGCAGAAATGGAAAAAGAAGAAAAATTAATTGGAGGTCAAAATGTATAAATGTAAATGTTGCAGAAAGCCTTACTCTATAATCCCAAACATAAATGGTTTATGCTCTTATTGTAATAAATTACCTAAGTTTAAGCATAATTACGAAACTAAAGAAATACTTATGAGAAGAGATTTAAAAAACACAAACTCTAATCTATTACGCAAACTTAATAATAAATTAATTGGAGGTTAAAATGTATAAAGAAGCAAAACTAAAACTAAAAGCGTATTTGAACGCTTGGAAAAAACTTGATTTAAAAGAAATGCGGAAGCACACGACAAAAACCTATCGAGCTAATCACATCGATACATCGCATCTTGAAGCATTTATGGGAGCTAAAAAGCTAACTAAATTTAAGATTTTAGAACCGAAACGAATCGGTGATGCAATGACAGAAATACCGGTTGAGATTTATTATCACATCGGAAAAGATATTTTCCATAAACTAATCAAAGTAAGATTAGGTTCTGAAAAAGAAGCCCATCAACCATATACCGGCTATCCGTGGGGAGTCAATCCGATTTCCGGTTTTAGAGAGGGAGAGATTCCAGAAAAAAAAGAGGAGAAACAGAAATGAGACCAGGAACATTTGAAATCGCAAAATCATTTTTAGTTGAAAATCACCCGTTAATTGAAACATTTTTTAAATTGATGACAGTTTTATCAAAACAACAAATCGGTGAAATTACAATTTATAAAGTACATTCAGATTTGTTTGAAGGACATAGTTCTAAAAAATTTGTGATATGCTACAAATCTGGTAAATTTGAAGCATTCCCTGAAAAAGATGAAATTCCAGAAGGTTGTTTATCCTTAAATCAAATTGGCGGAACTTTTAAAAAATTCTTTTTATCAACTAAATATCCAAAGAATGTAACTATGATTGGAGAAAATGGAAATTCTGTTAAATCTGATATTGTAGAATTTGAAAAGAGAGGTTCAAAATGAAACAAGGAACATTTACCATAGCCTCGTCTTTTATGGACGAAGGGAATCCGTTGCTTGATAAACTATTCCAGCCGATGGTGGTGTTAGCAAAAAAGCGTCAAGGTGACACGATAATTTACAAAGCTATTTCACCCTTATTTAACGAAAAAGACGCCACCAGCTTTGTAATTTGCTTTGATGGTGAGAAGTTTATAGCATTTGGTGAAAAAGATGTTATTCCCGATGGGTTGTTAAATCTGTCAGAACCCGGAGCAAAAGCAATTTTTCAAACAATTAATAAAGGGAAAACAAACCTTAAAGAGCTTTCTGAATCTATACAAGAAGCAACTGAAAAACCTCACATTATCGATTTTCCTGCTTATCCAAAGAACTACTTTGAACTGCTGAAATTAGCAAAATCAAAGGGATTCAAACCGGAACTGCATAAAGACAAGAAGAAACCAACTTTGATAAAGTTTTTGGATTCCCAGAAAAAGAAAAATGCAGAAACTATCAAATCTCTTGAAATAACAGGAGAAAATTTTGTTTTGGATGCGAGAAGTTTGAAAACTATCAAATCCGATGAACAAATCAAAGTCTATGAAGTCACCGAATCTGATATGGTTAAAAACCAGTCTGGATTCCTGCAGGCTGGGGCTATCATAAATGATTCAATGGAGTTTGATAATACCATCGATGAAATGCTGAAAGCCGGATGGATAAAAGAGGTTGAGGAATAATCAAATGACATACGAACAGCTTTTACAACGTAATATCCGTAAAAATCAGAAATTAGTTGAGTTAATCCTAAAGCAAGCTGCAAAGGATATTGCAAAAAGAATCGCAAAATATCGGCTCAGATTGCCGAATGTTATTGCAGATAACACTTTTTACAAAATGAATCTGAAATTGCAAACTGAAATTGATTCCGTTCTGGGTGTCCTGCATAACAATCTTGAAGATACAATCGAGAATTCAATTCGTGAAAGCTGGGAGCTGGCAAATCTTAACAGAGATAATATAGCAAATGCTTTCACAAAAGGAATTGATTTACCAGGTTATCTTAAAACCTCGATGTATCAATTGAATTTACCAGCTTTAGATTCATTCATTGGACGTGCTATAAATGGAATGAATTTGAGTGATCGGATCTGGAAATTAACTAAAATAAAGAAATATGCTCTGGAAAAATATCTTGCTTCCGGTATTTCCGTTGGAAAAAGTGCAGCGAGAATCTCAATCGATATTCGTGATTTTGAGATTAATCCTCAGAAACTATTCCGGCGGGTGAGAGGTGAAGAAGGTAAATTGAGACTTTCAAAAGCTGCTAAAATGTATCATCCGGGTCAAGGAGCTTATCGTTCAAGCTATAAAAACGCTCTGAGACTTGCCGCAACTGAGACTAATATTGCTTATGGAATGAGCGATTTCCAACGCAGAAAACAGATGCCGTTCGTAACTGGAATAGAGATTCATTTATCTGCAGCACATCCTAGACCGGATCTTTGTGATTCTATGGAAGGTAAATATCCGAAGGGTTTTATGTTCTGGGGTTGGCATCCGTTGTGCATGTGTATAGCAACCGACATAAAGATTTCCAAGCAAGAATTCTTTAATTATCTCGATACTGGAAAGATTAATTCTCAAAGATATGTGAGAACGATCCCGAAGTCAGCAACAAATTATCTCAATAAAAATAAAAAAGTTATTGACGGATGGAAGAACAAACCTTATTTTATAGCTGATAATCTAAATGATAATTTTGAATTAAAAGAAAGTGTTTTGAAGGTTTGAAAATGAATAATTTATTGTATAATTGGTGTTACAATTGGAATAGCCCATTCTTTATTTATTCAATGGTTAACTAAAATATTTGAAGATTAGAGGAGATGAAAAAATGGATATTAAGATTTTATTGTTAATTTTAATTTTAACAGCAATAGCGGTTTATCTAATTAAGATAGGAGCAAATATTGATAAACCTGCTAATTGTATTTATGTGCTAAAGGAAGGTTCTAATTCGAATGACGAAGAAGGGAATTGGAGATGTATTCTTAAAAAATCTAAAAGGCAAATTTTCTTCCTTTCAAAAAAAGATAAACTGAAATATCAAGAATTTTGTGTCGGTGATTCCTTAATTTGGCAATATTATGAAAACGAAAAATGGATTACTGCAAAAATACCGACTTAGTTTTCAAGATAAATAATGGCTAAAAAATACATTTCCGAACACGGACAAATATTCTATGATATTGGTGGAATTAACTTTGATGAGTGGAAATATAGCTGCTTTGAATGTAAGCACCTGAATGAAGATTATTCGACCTGTCCGGCGTTTCCGAAGGGAATCCCTGAAAAGATCATAACCGGTAAATTTATTCATAAAAAGATTATACCGAAACAAAAGGGAGAAACAACTTTTGAAGCTTTACCAACTAAATTAATTAAAAAAAGATTTCAGGAAATGTATATCGATGAAGTCTTGAATCAATTACAACTTGAAATTGACGCTGTAAATTCTGAATTATACGATTCAGATAATAAAAACACAAAGCTTATATTCTACAAAGCAGGATTGACAAAAGCTCTCAATATCATTATGAAAGTATTTAAGTTTAAGGTTGTGAAATAGAATTCTCCTTTTTCTTTCTTCTCATCGCTCTCGTAGCTTTTGCTTGCTCTGTGGTTAAAATCCGGCGGGATATCAGTCCGCCCTTTCTACCACCATTGACTAACCGTTTCCGTGTTTCAATAGCTTTTTTGATTTCTTCTTGAGTTGCCATTGTTTCTCCAGTTTATTATTATTTTATTAAGAAATTTCAATATTTTTTTAGGTTCATAAATTTTTACTTTTTCAAAAACATCAGGTGAATAGATAAAATAATTATTTATTTTTCCTGAATGTTCTTTTGCTGTATTAATTTTTCCAATCAATACTGAAGATAACATTGATCCCAACAAATCGTGAAAATCATTTGTTTCTATTTTTTCAATATGATTATCTAATATATCAAATATTTTTTTGCATAATTCATTTGGTTATTCCTTCTTTGATATTTCATTATTTGCTTTATCAATGATTATTTCCAAGTCGTGTTTTTTTAAATTTCCTTTTTGAGAACATTTCCCGTAAACGTAAGATATTATTTGATTTTGACATTCTTTAGTAATATCATATTTAAAACTAAAATTCCAATCTTTACTTTGCATAAAATTAGTAACATCTTTTGCTGTTCTTTCAACTAATCTTCTCAAAAATTCATCTGCTTCTAATTTCTTATTGGCATCGAAATCTATACATATTATTACCTTTGCGATCATTTCTTCTCTCCTTTTTATTTTTGTTCTTTCAAGTCATCAATAATAGAATCTGCTTCAGACTCGACATGAAACAATAATTCACCTAATTCAGATTCGCATTCCTTAGCAGATAAATTTTGAAATGTATTATCAATGTCATCAATAATATCATTCAACTTTTTAATAACTCGTAATTTTAGCTTTTTCATCTTGCTCTCCCTTTCTTCTTTAACCACACTCTATCTATAGATGAATTTACAAAAGGGGGTTTTGTTGTCAAGTTTATTTCTGTTTTTTTCACTTTTTTTTCTAATATCTTGCAGGACGTGATCATAAGCGGTTCTGCGGAGCTAACTTTTTTTATTTATTTTTACTTTTTTTTATTATAAATATTGCTCAAAAAACCGGTTTGACCCCCTAAAACTTAAAAAAATAATATTTTATGTTTGACAAGAAAATGGTAAAAGTGCTTTTTCGGATTTGTAGTATTTTAAATTTTTTATAGTTCTTTATAAAGTCGAAAAATCAGCCGGAAAATTAACCGGCTGCGAAACATAATTGTCTATCGAATTAAATCGAAGGCGGTGTGTCCAGATAGTATCTGGGGACACCGTTTTTTTTGTTTTTAATATCACAAATTAGAAATTGAGAAGTTAACCAAACCGTTATTAAGTGAGGAAACAAATTATGGAAAAGAAGATGATCAAGGAAATGATCGAATCTTTAAAAGGAAAATTATCTACAGAAGAGTTAAAAAAAGTAGAAACCGATTTAACTGAAATTTTAAGTGCGGAAGCTGTGATGGAAAAAGCTTTGTCTAAAGCAAACGATGGAGCAAAAATTTCAAGGGAAAAGAGTGAAGAACTGCAAACAGAAAGTGACAAATTGCAAACAGAAATTGATGAACTGAAAAAGAAAAAAGAACCTGATCTGAAAAAAGAACCTGATCTGAAAAAAGATCCACCTAAAGAACCAGAAGTTGTTCCTGAATACATTACAAAACTGAACGAACGCTTGGATAAAATTGAAACTGAAAAGGAAATTGAAACACAGAAAAAGGAATCCGAAGCGAAAACCAAGCAACTCAATATTGAAATTGAAAAATATCTGGAAGAGGTTGAACTGCCAAAGAAATTAGCAGCACACATCAAGGTCACTGATCCTGAAAAAGTCAAAGAAACAATTAATTCGCTCAAACAAACCCTAAATGATCAAGCATTAAAAGATGGTACTGTTCCATTAACCGGAAAAGGTGCTGGATCAATTACAGAGGAAAAAATTAAGGCTTTTGCTGAAAAGCAAAACAAAGAAAGAAATGAAACTTTAGAATTGTAAAGAAGGAGTCGAAATGAGTTTACAATTAGTTAAAACCGATGGCACAGTCGAAGCCATTGTGTTTGAAAAAGTCTTGGAGGACGTGCCAGGAGGAGTCACTCTAAAGACATCGGAATTAAAGACACTAACGAAAGAAATTCTGGAAGGTGCTTTACTTGCCGAAGATCCGTCAACTGCCAAGCTTTATCATCTCGTTAAAACAGCAAAAGTTTACGAAGCCGAAGCAGCTAATGGAACAGCATTAAAAGTGCTGAAAGCACACGAATTTAAAGTTGGTGAGTTTATCACCAATGGACAGGTATCAACTGAAATTGTTTCGATTACCACAACCGAAACGCTTTATGATACTATCAATTTAACCGCAACTTTGGACGCATTAGAAGCTGTTCCGGTCAATACTATCGTTTACCAGGGGACATCTGAGACCTCAAACGCTGCTACAGCAAGTTCGGCGGTTGTTGAGGATGTTGTCGGTGCCACTCTAACGGTTTCAAGCCCTCGTGGGATTGGAAATGGAATAACCGTAACTATTGCCGCTGCTGGCGGTGATACACTTGCGGTAACTTATACTATTGCAACCCGTGTATTACTTCTGTCTCTGGCGAATTCAACTGCCACAAAAAATACAGCAGCTCTTATTCAAGCCGCAATTAGAGCATTATTAGTTCACGAAGGGATTGATTTCTCAGATTGGACTTGCGCTGCTGGTGGAACCTGGGATGCTGCTGCTATTGGTGGAGTTTTGACTATTTCTACCGACTATATGATTGGTGGGGTTGAAAAACCCGCTGCTATTGATCCGCTTTACGCTGCTGACTCAGTAATGCGAAATAGTGTCGATGTTACCGGCGATGATATGAATATAATTGTCTCTGCTGTAACCCGTGGAACAGTTAACGAATCATTGCTTCCTTTCTATGTTCCTGCCTGTCACAAAACTGCCTTAACTGACAGAATTAAATTCATGTAAGGGGAGGAATGATGAATCCATCAATTTTTAATGAAATAAGTGCAAAGACATTGGAAATATACATTTCCAGAAATGACTATGGCGTTGACTACATGTACAAAAAGATTTTTCCATCCAAGTATGTAACGTCATTACTTTATCAAACATTAATCGGAGCACAGGGCAATCCCGTAATTGCAGATGTAGTTTCTTATGATGCCAGTGCACCGGAAAAAAGCAGGAAAACAATAAGCATTTTGACCGGAGCTATTCCTGCGATAAAAATCTTGAGACGAATGACAGAAGTGCAAATTAATCAATATCTTAATCAGAAGAACGATCCCAGAATTGACAAAGATGCATTGCTGAAAGTTCTTTTTAATGATATTGATTATTGTTTTACCGGTTTGGAAGGTCAAAAAGAATGGATGTGTCATCAATTGTTGTCACAGGGCTTTATTGCTTATGATAGCACTAATAATGCTGGAGTTGTAACTGAGAACAATATAGACTTTCAACTTCCGGCAGCGAACAAAAGAAAGGTCAAATCTGCTACCGGAACACGTGTTTGGAATAATGGTACTGCTGCTAATTATCTTCCTATCACAGATATCGAAGTTATTGTAACCGCTGCACGTGCGCTCGGGATCAAGCTGAAATACCTCTTAATGAATTACACTAAATGGGCTCAATTCAGGGCAGCAACTGAAGTAATTCAATATGTAGGTGGACTTACCACTGCAATCAGAACTCCGACTTTGAATGAAGTTAATGTTGTGATGGCAGCCCAAGGATTACCGAAGATCGTTCTTATGGACGCTCTATTGAATATTGAAACAGCAGAACACGTTATAACAGCCACAAATCCCTGGGTAACGAAATATGTTACTTTTATTCCTGAAACCATACTTGGGAATATGTTAGAAGCACCAATCGCTGCTGAACAACTCAATCTTCCACAGACTAAAAAGGTTAGGAAAGGTAATGCATTGGTCTTGAAATATTCAACTTTGAATCCGGTAAATGAAATCACCGAAGGTCAAATTAACGCTTTTCCAAGTTTCCCATCAATAGATCGCTGTATCAGGTTCGATACAGAAGCAACTCCCGAAGCTGACGGTCTTGACGACTAATCCGGACTGTTAAGATGACTATTTTAGAAGCCTTAACAAGCCTTACTGAGTATGATAATGATAATCTGCTCAGTAAGGTTTTACTTGATTGCGAATTAACTGGAACGGATACTTATGTTTCGGATACGCATAAAGCTAAGTTAGATTTGTGTGCTGCGGATATTTACGAACATATTGCAACTCAACCGGATTTCTCAGAAAGCAAATTATCAATAAA